>Ga0222718_10000557_pt1 | contig 38107 bp, 37 predicted proteins | sample C33_27DmetaG_FD_165045 | JGI IMG/M metagenome (GOLD analysis project Ga0222718, IMG submission 165045) | Estuarine water microbial communities from San Francisco Bay, California, United States - C33_27D | ecosystem: Environmental > Aquatic > Marine > Unclassified | place: USA: California...
GAGCTTGGCGATCACCACGGCGGCGGGTGTGACGCTTGGTTGGACGAGACGCCGTGTTGCGTCGGATCCGGGTCGCAACGTCTTGGCGGTAGTCGATGCGCTCAGGGGCCATAGGAAACGGGAGCTCGATCTGGCCGATCGTGTCGGGCGCTACCTCCAAGTCGGCGAGGTCCCAGCGTTGCTCGTGCGCTCTCTCACTGACGAGACGAATGCGAGCCCGACCACCTTTGCGCCAGCTGACGCCGAGCACAGCACAGCGATCGCCGCGATCATCGACGACCACGTCACCGGGCCGCAGCCGTGTGACCGCATCGGCAATCACCTCAGAGGTGTCTGCGGGGCGTTCTTCGGGATCGATCTCGGCTTCTTCGGCCTCAAGCGAGGCAACGATCTCGCGTTCGCGTCCGAGCCGTGCTTCGAGGCGCAACGCCCCGGCATTGGTTTGGTACTGGGCGAAGGATCTGGCCAGGAGTGCTCGGGCATCCTGTGGGCTACGACGCTGCAGAAGGTTGATTGCCATGTTGTAGGTCGGTCGGAAGGCGGAGCGGAGGCGGAAGCTTCGGCTCCCGGCGAGCGCCGCGATCTGATCGAACCGTGTGAACGGCGACCACGGCACGACAGCATGGCCTTTCTCATCGATACCCCGGCGACCGGCGCGCCCGGTGAGCTGGGTGAACTGAGCAGGCGTGAGGAGATCATGGCCATCGCCGGTGAACTTCGTCAGCTTGTCGATCACGACGCTACGGGCGGGGAGGTTTACCCCCAATGCGAGCGTTTCGGTTGCGAAAACGACTCGCACGAGCCCTGCGGCAAATGCGAGTTCAACCGATTCTTTGAATGCCGGTATCAGCCCGGCGTGATGGCTTGCGATGCCGCGCTCGAGTCGGTTGAGCCATGCGGACGTGTCGAGCACTGCGAGATCGGTGGTGGGTAGCCCCGCAAGTCGTTCCTCAGCAATCGCTCGTATCTGCTGCCCCTCCTCTCGGTTGGTAAAGCGAGCGCCCGCTCGCTCGAGCGCAGTCGCCGCCTCGTCGCAGCCCTTGCGGCTGAACACGAACCAGATCACTGGAAGCAGATCATGATCCTCGAGATGATCGAGCACTTCCAAGCGGCTTGGGATCGACCACGGATGCTTCTGGTTCGATCGACTCAGACTTCGATCCTGCCGACCGCGTCGCAGATCAGGATCGAAGCGGTGCCCTTCGCCATTGGGCGCACCGTCGACAAGTGTCGGAATCACATGCAGGCGGTGTCCGCGCTTATCGCCGATGATATGCAGGTGCTCGAGGGCGACTGGTCGCCGGTGCTCGACGACACAACCCGTCTCACCTCTGATCGACTCGATCCAGCCGACGAGCTCATCGGTGTTTGAGACCGTGGCGGAGAGGGCCACGAGACGCACGTGGGCCGGCAGATGCAGAATGACTTCTTCCCACACCGGGCCCCGGAACGAGTCCTCCAGGTAGTGGACTTCGTCGAGTACGACAAATGCGAGGTCGTCGAGTGGTCTTCCCTCGTAAAGCATGTTGCGAAGAACTTCGGTGGTCATCACCACGACGTCGGCGTCGGGATTGATGGCATTGTCTCCAGTGAGCAACCCGACTCGTGATGATCCGACCCGTTCTGCGAGATCCCGGTACTTTTGGTTCGATAGCGCCTTGATCGGCGCGGTGTAGAAGGCTCGTTTGCGCTTGGAAACCGCCAAATCGATAGCGTGTCCGGCGATTAGCGTCTTACCACTACCGGTCGGTGCGGCGACGAGGACCGATCGCCCTGCGTCAAGGTGCGCTATTGCCTCGAGCTGGAACTGGTCGAGCTCGAACCCATGTGCCGTTTCGGTCACGTTGCTGTACTTGATCGTTTGCGAGCTCGGCGCTCGCGTATCCAGCCGAATGCGATGGCGGTCTCGTAGAAGAGATACATCGGGACCGACAGGATCATCAGCGTGAACGGGTCTCCTGACGGTGTAATGACTGCCACCAGCACCACGATGCCGACGATCGCATACTGACGACCGTTTGTGAGACTCCGGTACTGCAAGATCCCGAGGATCTGCAGGAAGATCAGCAGAATCGGAAACTCGAAGCCGATACCGAATGCAACGATCATCTTGATCACGAAGCCGAGGTAGTCCCCCGGTGCGAAGAGTTCGGTGAAGTCGTCACCACCGACTTCACCAAGAAAAGCCAGTGCTCGCGGGATGCTCCAGTACGCAAGTCCGGCACCGAGGAAGAAGAGCAAAACACCAGCCACGATGAACGGAACTGCGTAGCGCTTTTCGTGGGAGTACAGCCCGGGGGCGACGAAGCGCCAGAACTGCCAGAGGATCATCGGCATTGCGACGATGATCCCGCCGTACCCGGCGATGGTGAGGCGGACGCTGAAAGGCTCAAGTGGGTTGCGAACGTACAGTTGGCACTGTTCGCCAGCTTCGAGCGTGTCGCAGTACGGCTCCAAGAGGAACTCGATGATCTGGGGGTAGAGAACCCACCCTGCGATCGCTCCGACACCGATCGAAACGAAGCTGATGATCAACCTCCGCCGTAGCTCCGCCAAGTGCTCCATCATCGTCATCTGGCCTGCTTCGGCAAGGCCGTCGCCTTCAGCCACCGCGCTCACCGGTGTCCGGTGGTTCGCCACTGCTCCCTGTGTCGGCCCTGCTGTCGGCGATGTCGGTGCCCTCGGCGGCATCGGGTGCCGCCTCGCTCTGGTCTCTCTGAGCGGGCCTCACCGGGCCGTCCCCCGGTGGGTTTGCCGCGAACGGCGCGTTGGCTGTTCGCCGGAAGTCATCGATGGTCTCGATCGGCTCCTTCATCGCTTCTCGCATTTCGCGTTGGAAGCCTCCAGAAACCCGTCGAACTTCGTTGATGGCCCGACCCATTTGTCGAGCGGCGTCGGGGAGCTTGTTGGGCCCAAGGATGATCAGGGCTACGAAGAAGATGACGAGGAGCTCACCCGAGCCGAGGTTTCCCATCGTGACAAATTCTACCGACCGATGGAGCGCTGCCGGGTCCACCAGTTTGGCGCCAGCCCAACTCGGACCCGTGCACTGCCGCGCAGGTCGTCGGCTCGCGCGACTAACCGCTCAGCAGATCGCCCGACATCGTCGATGGCGACGGCAGCCGCCTGGGTACGCCGCAGCGACTTCCGCACGGCCACAAGTTCGGTCCGAACGCGCTGGAGGCCCACAGTCAATGCGAGAATCGAGGCGAATACCGCGATCGCGGGGATGAGACTCAACCAGGTCACTGAATGTGACCGTAGCTCGTTAGCTGTCGAGAAGGGCGCCGAGGGCCTCGTCCCACGCGACCGTGTCATTGATCTTTGCGTGGAACTCGAGCAGGTCGTCGTGGGTGATCGGACGGCCGATCTTGATCTCGTTCATCTCAGCCGGAAGGCTCCACGTGTCCATATGGACACCGCTAGCAACGAGCAGATCAATCGTTCGAGACTCTGCCCCCTTCACGACCGTCATCGCACAGTCAGGGCATCGGAAGCTGTACTCACCTCGCTTGTCGCTGTCGCAGACGCGGACACGAACGTCCGCTGTGGTCAGCTCGATGTCTCCGCATGTCTCGCAGCTCGCCCGGATGGTAGCCATGATGATCAACCCTCGTTGTCGTGTCTTACCTCGTCGAATCTTCGTCACGTCTGCTTCATTACTTGAGTCTTGATTTGCGCTGAGTTTGTGCTTCACCCGAGTTCTTTGGACTGAAAGATCGGCCAGCTGTGTCTGTGCCGAGACGAAGTGCCACGATGGCGGTGATGACGACCCGGATCAGCGCAATGTGGTCGCCACCCGTGCTCTTTGCACACCGGGGTGCCCGAGCCAACGCAGTCGAGAACACGCTCGAAGCGTTCCAGCTGGCAAAGCGTCTCGGAGCGACCGGTATCGAGACCGATGCCTGGATCACCCGCGACGGCGAAGTCGTGCTCGATCACGACGGCCACGCCCGTTTCTTTCCGCGTCGATGGATCGCCGAGGTGGATCGGGCAGACCTCAAGGCACACATCCCCACCCTCGACGAGTACTACGAGGCGCTCGGAACTGAACTGCCTCTGAGCATTGACATCAAGAATCCGGAGGTCTTCGATGCCGCCGTCGATGTCGCTCGACGTCACGGAGCGGTCGATCGGCTGTGGATCTGTCATCCTGACCTCGACCGTCTCATCGACTGGCGCGACCGTGCTCCTGACTGCCATCTGGTCAACTCCACGTCGCTCGAGAAACTGCCGGTGAGCGCCGAGAAGCGAGCGGCCGAACTGGCTGCGAACCGGATCGAAGCCGTCAATCTGCGGCACGGCGAATGGACCGGCGGGCTCACCACCCTTTTTCATCGATTCGATGTCTTGTGTTTCGGCTGGGACGCGCAGCACGAGCGACAGATCGCGCGACTGATCGATCAGGGTATCGACGCGGTGTATGGCGACTATGTCGACCGTCTCGTCGCAGTCGAGGCCACTTTTCGCTGATGATCGCTTCTACAGGAAGCCGATGTCGCCGAGCGGCCAGACCTTCAGAAAGGCACGGCCGACAATTGTGTCTTCGGGTATCGGGCCGAAATCTCGGCTGTCGGTCGAGTTCCTCCGGTTGTCACCCATCATGAAGTAGAAACCTTCGGCGAGGGTGCAGGTGTCAGGAGCAGGCGCATTGATGCACCCCTCGGCGTCGATTGCGACCGAACGACTCACCGTTGGTGCGCCGTCCACATAGGGTTCCTCGAGGCGTTGGCCGTCGATGTAGATCTCGCCGTCGGAGAAGGTAATCGTCTCGCCGGGTAGCGCAATGACCCGTTTGATGAACTCGTCGATCGGGCCGCGGGCCCGAGCCGGTCGATCGAACACGATGATGTCACCGCGACCGACCGCACCGGTTGCGTAGCTCAGCTTGTTCACGAGCACGCGGTCATTGACGGCAAGTGTGTCGTGCATCGAAGCCGATGGAATGAAGAACGCCTGCATCAAGAAGGCCTTGATGAGGAGTGCCACCGCCAGCGCACCGACGGCAACGGCGGTCCATTCGACGAGCGCACGCAGCGACGCGTGGATGTGCGCACGAAATGGCGGGCCAGGAGACTCGGAGGACTGGGGCTCGACGTTGCCGTAGTCGATGGAGGACGCTGCGCCCGCCGTCGAAGTTGGTAAGTCGGCATCAGTCACGGGTGGACCCTATCGGCCCTTGGATAGGGGCAAGCGGCATGAAGGGTCAGTGATACCGATTCAGGACCCTGTCGGCTGCTCGACGTCGGAGTTCGAGGTCGAGTGGCGAATCGATAGCAAGGAGCTCAGCCGCAGGCCCGAGTCGCAGTAGCAGTCGTTCGAGCCACGGCGAAGCGGTGACAGCCATCGTGACCGTGAGATGGTCGCCTCGATCGTCGACCGATTCGAAGGGGTACTGCTCGATCACCCAGCGCGCGTCGCGTTTGAGTCGCAGTTGCACCCGCGGGTCGTCGCCGGAAGGCGCAAACGCCGTGTCGCCTGCGATCACTGTGTGTTCGGTTGATTGAGCAGTGACGAGCATCGATTTGATCCGGTCGACTCGAAACACCCGCTCACCGTCTGCTGAATGGCACCACCCACTGAGGTACCAGTTGCCCTGGTCCGAGAACAGTCGTCCCGGATCGATCCGCCGGTGGGTGAGTTCATCGCGACCGTAGGCGTAATACTCGAGCTCAACTTGTCGACCCTCAGTGATCGCCTCTCGAAGTCTGCCGAGGGTGTCGCCAGGCGCCGAACCAAGCCGTACGTCCACTGCCCCACTCCCCTCGTCGCCGAGGGCAATGCTGAGCTTGGCGAGAGCTCGCAGCAGCGGAGAGGCAGCTTCATGATCGGATTCGTCGGTCTCTGTCAGCGCAAGGACCGAGCGGCCGGCAGTGAGCAGTCGGGCCTGGTCCTCGACAGTGAGCCGCAACGGACGGGAGAACCAGTCGGCATAGCGGATGTGCACACGGTCGTCGCCAAGTTCGATCTCGATCAAGCAGTCGGGAGTGAATGGATGAACGCCGACGAAGAACACGATGTCTTGCAGATCGGCGAGGAGCTGCTCGCGGGGATACGCATAGCGTTCGACGATCTCATCGATGCGAGCACCATCGACCTGCTGGGTGACCCAGGGGATCACCGACAGCAACCGAGCCAGCCGGTCGCGAGCGGTCAGCCTCCCGTTCATGTCTGCGCCTCCAGCCACGCAATGAAATCAGCGCGGATCTGGGGTGGGCCGATTACTTCGGCATGCTCGAGGAACGAGAGCACGAAGCTTCGGAATGCTTCGACGTTTCGAACCTGGAGTGTGGCGGTGAGCGAGCCATCGTCGGCGAGCGAAACATCGCCCAGAATGTGTTGGGCGAAGGCAGCCTGGTCCGGATCGACCCGCACGGTCGCCTCGACCGCTGGTCCGTCACCGAGCTCCCAACTGCGAAGATCGAGTGGGTCAGCGATCGAACCGACCGGCTCGACCGCCTCGCCGGCAAGGGTCACATCGCTGCCGAGGCGATCGACCCGGTAGAGCCGGTCGGCAGCTCGTGCGCGATCCCAGCCGCTGAGGTACCAGTGACCGCGTGAGAAGGAGAGGCGCCATGGCTCAACTGTTCGTTCGGCGCCGTTGTAGATGAACGAGACAGCTTGGCGATCAGCAGCAGCACTGATGAGGGTGGCGAGGGCATCGGGGAACGGCACCCGGCCGACCTGTTCCTTGGCCGGTGAGCCTCCCGCCGCACCGAGCTTGACGAGCGCAGTTTCGTCACCATCAAGGCGAACAAGGTTCGTTGCGAAGTTCAGCGCTGCGAGCTCGTCGGGCTCGAAGTGGAGTTCACCGCCGGCGTACTCCTCGCGATCGATGCGATAGCCGTCGATGGGTGGATCGATCCCGGGCACCACTTCGACCCGAAGTGGCACGCCCATGCTGCGGAGGTCATCCTTGTCGCGTTCGAAGGTTCGTCGAAAGCTCGACTTTTCATCGGGATAGCCGCCAACACGAGCACGAAGATCCTCCGCTGTGAGCGGGCGATCGGTGTTCAGCAGGGCGGCGGTGAGATTGAGGAGGCGCTCGAGCTTGTCCATCGGTCAGACCTCACAGAGAAGCGATCAGCTTCTCGACTCGCTCGTCCTGGGACTTGAACGGGTCTTTGCACAACACTGTTCGTTGGGCCTGATCGTTGAGCTTGAGGTGGACCCAGTCGACGGTGTAGTCGCGCTTTTGTTCCTTGGCCCGTGTGATGAACTCACCCCGAAGCCGAGCCCGAGTGGTCTGGGGTGGGGTCTCTACTGCTTTTGAGATCTCTGCATCGGTGACGATCCGCTCAACCATTCCCTTTCGCTGCATTCGGTAAAAGAGTCCACGCTTCTGGTTCACGTCGTGGTACTGAAGGTCGAGAAGGGCCACACGGGCGTCGCTCAGCTCCAGATCGTGACGCTCGCGGTACGCCTCTATCAGCTTGTACTTGATGACCCAGTCGAGTTCCTTGTCGAGCGTCAGCGGGTCGTCCTCGATGGCGGTGAGGCAGTGCTCCCACATGTCGAGTGCCATCTTTTCCTCGGTGTTGAGCTCGTGGTGTTCGGCGAAACGGATGGCGCGGTTGAGATACTCGGACTGAATGTCGAGCGCCGACACTTCCCGTCCGTTGGCGAGTCGCACCCGACGTTGGCAGGTTATGTCGTGGCTGATCTCGCGAATCGCTCGTATCGGATTCTCGAGCGTCATGTCACGCAAGACGACTTGCGGCTCCTCGAGCATCCGAAGCATCAGTGAGCACGCGCCGACCTTGAGGTAGTTCGTGTACTCGCTCATGTTCGAGTCGCCGACGATCACGTGCAGACGGCGATAGCGCTCGGCATCGGCGTGTGGCTCGTCGCGCGTGTTGATGATCGGGCGGCTTCGAGTGGTCGCTGACGATACGCCCTCCCAGATGTGTTCGGCTCGCTGACTAACGCAGTACATCGCACCCCGTGCCGTCTGGAGCACCTTTCCGGCCCCGGCGTAGATTTGGCGGCTCACCAGAAATGGGATCAGCACCTCTGCGTACGACGAGAAATCATCCCGTCGGCTCGTGCAGTAGTTCTCGTGACACCCGTAGCTGTTGCCTGCCGAGTCGGTGTTGTTCTTGAACAGGTAGACGTCGCCGTGCACGCCCTCTTCGTCGAGTCGCTGCTCGGCGTTGTTGAGTAACTGCTCGAGGATCCGCTCCCCTGCCTTGTCGTGTACGACGAGCTCACGAACGCTGTCGCACTCGGGTGTTGCGTACTCGGGGTGGCTCCCGACGTCGAGGTAGAGACGAGCACCGTTGCCGAGGAACACATTGCTGCTTCGGCCCCACGACACAACGCGACGGAACAGGTAGCGCGCCACCTCGTCGGGGCTGAGCCGGCGTTGGCCGCGGAGGGTGCAGGTGACTCCGTATTCATTCTCGATGCCGAAGATCCGACGCTGCACGACGTCAACCTAACCGGGTCGAACACGCTCCGGGGGATCAGCGAACGGCCCGAGGTACCGCGTGGCGCTCAATTATGAGCACTCGACGCGGTCGGCTCAGCCTCCGAGGAGTTCGGCGATCTCGGGGTCGGAGAGTCGGCGGAAGGTGCGCCGATGCGTTCCCCGTTCAAGCACTGCCACTTCCAACGACGCCGGTTCGAGCTTGCGGTCCGGACCTGCAAGCGCATTCACAGCTCGTTGCAGACCCTCGGTGAGGCTCGGCGCTTCCTCGAATGCACCGAGCCGCTCGCTGATCGCGTCGGTCTCACCGCCGAGCACCACCGCCATGTCCTCGTCGACGACGGTGCCGTCGTAAAGGATGTGAAACAACTGGTCGTCGTTGCCGTCGGCAGTGTGGCCGATTTCGGCCACCAGAATTTCTACCTCCATCGGTTTCATCTCGTGGGTGAAAATCTGGCCGAGGCTCTGGGCATATTGGTTGGCGAGACTCCTGGCGTCGACGTCCTCGCGGCTGAAGGCGTAGCCCTTCATGTCGGCGTGGCGAACCCCCGCAATACGGAGCTGATCGAATTCGTTGTACTTTCCGACCCCGGCAAATGCGATTCGGTCGTAGATCTCGCTCACCTTGCGCAGTGTCGACGACGTGTTCTCTGCGCAGATCGCAATGCCATTGTCAAAGCGGAAGGCGACGAGGCTTCGACCGCGAGCTATGCCTTTACGGGCATAGTCGGCTCGGTCCTTCATGACCTGCTCAGGAGCGACGTAGAACGGCATGTTCATTTCGATCAACTCCCTCGGCGGCGCTCGACCATGGCCTGAGTGCGGGTGGCAAGATCGTCGTCGCCGATTCGACGGTAGCCGTCGGCGGTGATCGTGGCGACAACCGGGTAAATGCCCCGGATCATGTCCGGGCCGCCGGTCGCTGAGTCCTCGTCGGCGGCTTCGAAGAGGGCCTCGATCGCAAGGTCGATTACTCGGTCGATACTCATGTTGGTGCTGTAGCCAAGCTTGACGACTGTTCCAGCGTGCAGACTGCCACTTCCGGTACTGGCGTGGTCCGCTTCTTCATAGCGGCCGCCGGTGATATCGAACTCGTAGAGGCGACCTTCACTGCGTGACAGGTCGAAACCGGCGAACAGCGGCACGACTGCCATGCCCTGCATCGCCATCGGCAGATTGCTGCGGATCATCTGGCTGAGCTGGTTGGCCTTGCCGTCGAGGCTGAGCGCGGTTCCTTCCACCTTCTCGTAGTGCTCGAGTTGCAGTTGGAAAAGTTTCACCATTTCGATCGCCGGCCCCGCTGCGCCAGCGATGGCAACGCCGCTGTGGCGATCTGCAGGGAAGACTTTCTCCATGTTGCGCTGGCTGATCAAATGGCCGGAGGTGGCACGGCGGTCACCAGCCATGAGGACACCGTCTGCGTATCGGATGGCGACACACGTGGTGCCGTGTCGGTAATCCTCAGGCGCGAGGCCCCCCGGGGAAGAGGGTGACGCAAACCCGGTGCGCTGCAGCAACTGGCTGAAGTCGGGCCCTGGGTCGTCTTGGACGAGAAAGAGCGGCAGGTTCACGAGTTACTGGCCGCCTTTCTGGATGTAGCTTTTCACGAAATCTTCGGCATTTGTTTCGAGAACCTCGTCGATCTCGTCTAGGAGATCGTCGAGTTCGGCTTTGAGTTCGGCTCCACGTTCGGACGCAGCCGGTGCTTCCGTGCTCTCGGACTCCCGGTCTGAGGCGGGCTTCGGAACCTGTTCACGTTCGGCCATGGTGATCTCCACTCCCTCGGTCAGTTGCCCAGGCGGCGCAACAGTTCGGCTGCGCTGTCACTTTCATCGAACAAGGTACCCACGTGTGCCTCGGTCCCGCGCATCGGCTCCATCATGGGTACGCGGCGAAGTGCGTCGCCACCGACGTCGAACACGATCGAGTCCCAGTTGGCAGCAACGACGGCGTCGGGAAAATCCCGCACGCAGCGCCCGCGAAAGTACGCACGGGTGTCATTTGGCGGGACGCTGATCGATGCTGCAGCGTCATCGTCACTGACAAGTTGTTCGAGGCCGACCCGCCATGCCAGACCGCGATCGGGGCGCATGTCGGAGTACTGAATGTCCATCGCTCGGACTCGCGCGTCGGACCAGGACAGTCCATGGCGCTCACGGTAGCCATCGAGCAGGCGATATTTTGCGACCCAGTCAAGTTGGTCCGCGAGTGCCATCGGATCGCGTTCAAGGCCGGCGAGCACCGACTCCCATCGGCGTAGTACCTCCGGAACCCACTCCCCTCCGAGTGTCTCGAACCCGCCGTCATCCTCGTGCTTTCGGGCGAGGTCAAACAGCTCCCACTGCACGTCGAGCGCGGTGACGGTGGTCCCATCGGCGAGCGGTAAGGCTTCGCTCAGGCTGAGATCGTGGCTCACGTGGCGAAGTGAGGTGACCGGAGCCTTGAAGACGAAATCCGTCGGGATCGCGCCGTCCTCGACGAGGGCGAGCACGAGTGCTGTGGTGCCCACCTTGAGGAAGGTGGCGACCTGTGATGGATTCGCATCGCCGACAATGACGTGGAGCCGTCGGTACTTGCGAGCGTCGGCGTGGGGTTCGTCGCGAGTGTTGATGATCGGCCGCGTCAGGGTGGTCTCGAGGCCCACTTCCTCTTCGAAGAAGTCGGCTCGCTGCGTCAGCTGGTAGTGAACCTCGTCAGTTCGTTGGCCAGGGAGTTCTGCGCCGACCTTGCCGGCGCCGGTGAAAATCTGACGGGTGATGAAATGGGCCGTGCAGTGGCGCACGATTTCACCGAACGGGGTGTCGCGGCTCACGAGATAGTTCTCGTGCGTGCCGTAGGAGTTCCCTTTGCCATCGGAGTTGTTCTTGTAGAGCACGAGCTCCTGGCCCGACGGCAGGAGCTCATTGGCGGCCATCATGGATCGCTGAACGATAAGTTCACCCGCTCGGTCGTAACGCACGACGCTGAGCGGGTCGGCGCACTCTGGGGTGGACATCTCGGGGTGGGCATGGTCGACGTAGTAGCGGGCGCCATTGCGAAGCACGGCGTTGACGAGCTGGGTCTCGACCTCGGGTGCCATTGCACCCATGGGGCTGAAGCCGCGGGCATCCATGTCTGGGTGTTCGTCGATGAAGTCCCAGGCGATGACATCGGATCGGGTGTCCGGCCGGTAGCCCTCGGTTGCGAGAAATGCGTTGATGAGCAGCGACGAGGCGGTGATCGGATTGGGTTCGTCAGTACCGCGGTGGACGATCCCGTACTCGGTCTCGATTCCCAGCGTCTTTGCGATTGCCATCGTTGCGACCCTACTCAGTGGGTATAGATACGGGCGTACCGTTGGCCTAGATTCGTAAGGACTTCGTAGGGAATCGTGGCGGCGGCGGCGGCGACCTCGTTGATGGTCACCGTAGTGCCGATCAGTTCGGCCGTGGTTCCGGGCTCCACACGAACGTCGGCGGGTAGGTCGGTGATGTCGACGGTGAGCAGATCCATCGAGACCCTTCCGACGATCGGTGCCCGGTGTCCACTGAACGCGACGTAGCCGACGTCGGAGGCGGCACGGTGGTAGCCATCCGCATACCCGAGCGGCAGCGTCGCCAGCTGTCGTTCACTGGTGAACCGGCGGCTGGCGCCGTACCCGACGGTGTCGCCTGTAGCGGCGGTGCGAACCTGCATTACCGGGGCCGTGAGGGTGATGACCGGTGAGACACGCAGGCGACTATCGGGTGTCGGGTCAACGCCGTACAGCCCGATTCCCGGGCGGACGTGGTCGAAGTGGTAGCTGGCTCCGAGTCCGACGCCCGGTGAGTTCACCAAGGAGGCCCGCCCAGCCGGCAGTCGTTCGCGGATCCGAACGAACCGTTCACGTTGACGGATGTTGAAGTCGTGGTCGGGTTCGTCTGCGCACGCGAGGTGACTCATCACCGTGACGAGTTCGATACCTTCGAGAATCGATGGGTCGGCGAGGATGGTCGCGCTCTCCCTCGCATCAAGGCCGGTGCGGTTCATGCCGGTGTCGAAGTGCAGGGTCGCAGCGCGTGGGCGGCCGCTGCGTCGGGCGTGTAGCGACCACCGTTCAACCTGCTCGAGTGAGATCAACACCGGTATGAGACGGTGCGAATCGAAGGTGGCTTCGGTGCCCGCGCTGACGCCTGACAACACATGGATGTCGACATCTGGGAGTAGTGAGCGAAGCGCCACCCCCTCCCCCGGCTCGGCTACGAAGAATTCACGACAGCCGGCCCCGGCAAGTGCCGGAGCGACCTGGTCCGCTCCCAGGCCATACGCGTCGGCCTTGACCATCGAAGCCACGGTGCACCCGGGTGCGAGCGTTCCGAAGCGCCGCCAGTTGTTCTGGAGAGCGCTCAGGTCGATCTGGAGTTCGGCGGTGGTCGGATGGGACCTCATCTCCACATGCTGCCCGGCGGGTGCAACGAAGCTGCGGGACTCAGAGAATCTGCGACAAGAAGAGCTTGGTGCGGTCTTCTTGCGGGTCGGTGAAGAAGTGTTCGGGGGTTCCTGCCTCCACGATTTCACCGGACTCCATGAAGATGACGCGGTCGGCGACCTCGCGTGCGAAACCCATCTCGTGGGTAACCACCATCATCGTCATGCCGCCGACTGCGAGTTCTTTCATCACGTCGAGAACTTCTTTGATCATCTCGGGGTCGAGTGCCGAAGTCGGCTCGTCGAAGAGCATGATCCGAGGCTCCATCGCAAGTGCACGAGCGATGGCTACACGCTGCTGCTGGCCGCCGGACAGTTGACCAGGGAACTTCTCGGCCTGCTCGGGGATGCCAACGCGCTCGAGGAGGTCGCTGGCCAGCCGTTCGGCTTCCGCACGGGGGCGCTTGCGGACCCAGAGCGGCGCCAGGCTGATGTTGTCGATGACCGACAGGTGCGGGAACAGATTGAACTGCTGAAACACCATGCCGACTTCGGACCGGATCTTCTCGATGTTTCGAGTGTCGTTGGTCAGTTCGACACCGTCGACGATGATTCGCCCACTCTGATGTTGCTCAAGCCGGTTGATGCAGCGAATCCAAGTCGACTTCCCCGATCCCGACGGACCCAGGACGACGACGACTTCCCGCTCCTTGATGGTCGCCGACACGCCCTTGAGTGCCTGGAAGTCGCCGTACCACTTGTCGACGCTGTCACAGATGATGATGTCGTCGCGTGCGGCGAGTTCGTCGCTCACAGCCGCAGTTGCATCGCTGAAGCTCATGATGGATACCTCGTGGGGTCGTGGTCGGGTGTCACCTCGGTCGTGCGAGAGGCGAGTTGGGTCGAACGGGAGTGCTGCATCAGTTCTCTCCGACGCCGAGATGGCGCTCGAGGCGTTGGCTGAACTTGGACATGCTGTAGGCCCCGATCCAGTAGATCATGCAGACGAAGAGCAGTCCCTCCATACGCACCCCGAGGAAGACCGTCTGGCCGGGGATCACAGAGTTCGCGACCCGCAGGAAATCGATGATGCCGATGATGGCAAGAAGCGATGTCTCCTTGAAGGTCGAGATGGTTGCGCCGACCAGCGGTGGGATCGAAACCCGAAGCGCCTGGGGCAACACGATGAAGCCCGTTCGTTGCACGGTCGAGAGCCCCAGCGCATCTGATGCCTCGTATTGCCCGCGTCGCACCGCCTGCAACCCACCGCGGATGTTCTCGGCGAGGTAGGCAGCAGAAAACAATGCAAATCCGAGCCCTGCAGCAGCCAACTGTTCGATTTCCATGCCGTCGGGCAGGAAGATGTTCAGGAAGGTCGAGAAGAAAAACAGAATGGTGATGAATGGCACACCGCGCACCGTCTCGATGTAGATCGTCGAAAGCACTCGGAAGATCGGGAGGGTCGAGGTTCGCCCGAGGGCCAAGAGGACGCCCAGCGGGAACGAGAAGATCATTGTGAAAACTGCGATGTACACCGTGACGAGGAAGCCGCCCACAAACTCGTCCGGAGCGTCGACGGTTGACGGCGCGTTGATCATGGTGACGAGGTAGTGGAGGATCGCCATCACCGCTGCCCACGCGTAGACGAACCGCAGGCGTTGGGCGCGCTCGCCGGCAAAGTTGTGCGCGGCGAGGGCCACGAGGGCCAGCAGCAGGAAGCTGATGCGGGCCTTCTGGAGCATTGGGTAGATCCCGAAGAAGGCGGCAACCCAATTGAAGATTGCGATGCCGAACAAGCCGACACCGAGGATTCTGCCGATCTCGCCCAGGTCAGGCTTGGTGAGGAAGAAGAGCAGTGCCCCACCGCCGATCATGAAACCGAGTGCCATGGGCAGATCGGTTGACATGACATGGGCGTAGTCGATCTGGGGATCGCGCAAGATCACCCAGAAGGTGATGAACGGTGCGAGCAACCACGACAAGTTGACGACGACTCGGACTGATGCCGCTCGATCGGTGGCGGAGATCCGCCGACCAACGAGATAGGCGCCGGTCAGCACGAACCACATCGCAGTCCAAGGGAGCTTGGCGCTGTCCTTGACGGTTCGCCCTGGTTCGATGATGTCGCCCTGCTGGCCGTAGTTCCCCCAGTGGAACCACCACAGCGTCGACACGGCGAAGGCGAGAACTCCCAGCGTGAACGGGATGGCTCCGACGAAGGTCTTGCGGCGCTTGAGGTCGCCGAGAATGACCCAGATGGCCAAGCCGGTTGCGAGCAAAAGAACACCGATGAGCCACCACCAGCCCCGGTCGGCCATCGCAGTGCCGAACGACTCGCGTACGGGCTCGAAGTCCGCGTCAAGCAGGATCTCACCGTCGGCTGAGCGTTTGGCGTGCGGCTGCACGAGCACGATGCCGGCGATCACCGCTCCTCCCCATGCCATGCACCAGATACTGATGCGTTTGAGGGAGAGGCCCTGGCCGACCATACGGCTCAAGCCGAGCGACAGGCCTGCGAGGGTCAGGACGATTCCGAGGGTGACCCAGATCCGTCCGTACTGGCTACTCGGGTAGGTGAATGTGAACAGTGCGCGCATGTTGACACGAACCGCGTCCCAGTTTCGTTCGTGACTGAACGCCCAGTTGAGAAGGCGCTGGTACGCCAGCACGCCCGCAAGACCGAACACAATGGTGAGTGCGGTGTTCAAGACCGACGAGAAGAGGTTGACCTTCAGCCACTGGAGCGGTGGGAGGCTGGGTTCGTCTGGTCGACTCGCTGCATCTTCGGCCTCGCGCTCGTCGGCATTGGCGATGAGTTCGGCGGTGCCTCTGGCGAGGTGTTCGAGTTCGCTGCTCATCTCAGCGCTCCACAATCTTGAGTCGGACGTTGAAGAAGTTGACCACGACGCTGATCGTCAGCGAACAAGCCAAGTAGAAGAGCATCCAGATGATGAACACCTCGAGACTTCGGCCAGTCTGGTTGAAGATGGTCTGACCGACCTGGACAACATCGGTGTAGCCGACGGCAATGGCGAGCGAGGTGTTTTTTGTGAGGTTGAGGTACTGATTGCCGAGCGGCGGGAGACTCACCCGGAACGCCTGGGGGAGGATGACACGACGCAGCATGGTGGAGCGCCGCAAGCCGACTGCGAGGGCTGCCTCAGTCTGCCCCTTCGGAACGGCGAGGATGCCGCCGCGGACAATTTCAGCCACGAATGCCGCCGTGTAGAGCACGACGCCGAAGAACACCGCGGCGAAACCTTGCGTGAGGTTGAGGCCTGCGGGCCCCATGTTGGCGAAGTTCCCGCGTTTTTCGATATCGGGCATACTCACACCGAACGGGGGGTCGTCGCCGATGTTGCCGCGACCCTCGCCGAACTTGTTGGCGAGCACGTCGAAGAGGTCTCGGGACGAGTTGACCAGCCAACTTGAGAGGCCGGGCCAGAGCACCAGAAAGACGACGCAAGCGGTCGCCGCCGCGAACCCTGCGAAGACGACTCGAAACCAGTCGTCGTCGGTGAGTTTTGCGGAGTCTCCAGGAGTGCGGCGTGCGTCGAAGAAGCCCTTGATCCACAGCCCGGCAGCGATGATCGCAACAACGCAAAGGAGCAGCTGGACCAGGTTCGGAGGCGTTGCATCGATCAGGTCACGAATTGGTGCGAAGAGGAGGTCGCCGACGAAACCGAAGATCGGATGGATGAACCAGCCGATGGCACCGAAGGCGGCGACGACGCCGAGGGCGCTGATCAGCGGGTACGTCTCGTTTCCGGTCTGGTCCCGGGTAATGCGCCGTTGCCGCGAGATCCAGCGGGCAGCAAAGCATCCGATCACGACGATGATCAACCACTGGTAGAAGCCGTCTTCGATGTGGACTCTCGGCACCGAGAAGCCCTTGTTCGAGACGTGAATCACGCCGTTCCATGGGCCCTGGGTCACCTCCCCGGTCACCGGATCGACGTTCTCGCCGAAGTCCGGGAACACCACTGCGATAGTGACGAAGAACAAAATGATGTGCACGAGTAGCGGAATGTTCCGCATGTACTCGATGAATCCGCTGGCGAGCTTGGCCACGAGCCAGTTGCTCGACAGTCGGCCAATGCCGATGAGCGTGCCGAGAATGGTGGCGAGGACGATGCCCGCAGCGGCCATCCGGATGGTGTTGACCATGCCGACCCAGAGTGCACGCCCACCGGTCGCTGGGTCGGTGTCGATACCTTCGCCCAGCGAGATGGCAGGGTCGACATCAAGAAAGCCGAAGCCGGTCTGGATCGACTTCGCCCGAAGGCTGTCTCCCGCTTCGCGGGCAAGGAAGCCGATTGCGAAGAGCGTCACCACAAGGGTCGCTACCTGCACCAGCCACTTGACGAAGGTCGCGTCACGGTAGAACGGCGGCTTTGCCGTCGCAGCTAGCTGAAGCGACGGTTGTGTGTCGGTCACCGTGAAGCCCCCCAAGACAGCCCTGTCACGTGCGCGAACTCATGTCCGGTGGCCTCTCGCGAGCCACGATCATCCGTCCCAGCGCCGTGGACAAATGTTGCGAGGCATCTCCGGGCCGAGCCGAAGCCCGGCCCGGAGATGCACGCAAGTTTTGCTACCTGTTAGCGGATCAGCGCGCCGGCGGCGGGTACATGAGACCGCCGTTGGTGTGCAGATCGTTGACCGTGCCTTCCAGGGTCAGGCCCAGCGGAGCGAGGTGACGCTCCCACAGGTCGCTGTAGGACCCGACCTGCTTGATGACTTGGTAGAAGGCGTCCGGTGCGATGCCCATAGCGGACTGCACTTCGTCGTCACCGACACCGAGGAGTCGGCCGAGTTCGCCCTCAGCATCAAGGAAGTCGTCGACGTTGGACTGGTTCACGCCGTACTCATCAGCGATGAGCATTGCGTAAACGGTCCAGTTGACGACGTCCGCGAAGCGGGACTGGTTCTGACCGTAGGTGGGGCCAAGCGGCTCCTTCGAAATCGGAGCACCCGGGAAGATGACCCACTCTTCGCCGGCGGGCTGCTGTTCGGCCTTGCGGCCGACGAGGCCGGAGCCATCGGTTGTGATGATGTCACAAGCGCCGTCGATGAAGTTCTGGGTGACGATGTCGAAGTCCTCGAACGTGTTGAGCGTGATGGTGATGCCCAACAGATCAGCAGCCTCGGCGATGTTCTTCTCGGTCGTGGTACCGGCGTTGGTGCAGACCACGGCGCCATCGATATCGGCGACGCCGCTGGTGTTCGAGAAGCCGTCACTGACACGCGCCATCAGCTGCTGACCGTCGAAGTACGTGGTGGGACCGAAGTCCATGCCGACGTCGGAGTCCCGGCTCTGCGTCCATGTGGTGTTGCGGTGGAGCAGGTCGACTTGGCCGGTCTGGACGGCGGTGAAGCGCTCGGCGGCCGTCAGGCCGATGATGTTGATCGCTCCTGCGTCACCGAGTATGGCGACCGCTGTCGCGCGGCAGAAGTCGGAGTCGAAGCCCTGGTAGATGCCGTCGGAGTCCTGAACGGCGAAGCCGATCGAGACTGTCGAGACGCCGCAGTTGAGTTCGCCACGGTTCTGAATTTCGACGAGCAGGTCGCTATCGCCCTGCGTTGCCTCGACGGTGTCATCGCTGCTGCCGTCTGCAGCGTCGTCTGCAGCGTCGTCTGCAGCGTCGTCTGCAGCGTCGCCACCGTCTCCGTCGTCATCGCTACATGCAGCCGCGACGAGGGTAAACCCCAGAATAACGGCCAGAAGCCGGAGCAAGAAGTCCTTGCGCATAGTTGAATTCCTCCAGTGTTGTCCCACTCGGGACCGCTGGAGGTTACCCACAGAAACACCTGAAGGGAAGGCCAGCCATGCGGCGCACAATTTCTGGCCCGAGCCAGCGCCGATTTGGGCCGACCGCTACAGGTACTGGCCAGTGGTGACAGAGTCGATCGACTTGCCGCCCCCAGCGTCGTCGTCGCTACTGATAAGCGTTCGCACGTAGACGATCCGCTCACCCTTCTTTCCCGAGATCTTCGCCCAGTCGTCTGGGTTGGTCGTGTTGGGAAGGTCCTCATGCTCCTTGAACTCTTGGCGGATGGAGGTCAGGAGATCTTCGGTTCGGAGCCCGCGATGACCGGTGGCGATCTGGCGTTTGATCGCAAGCTTCTTTCCTCGGCGAACGATGTTTTCGATCATTGCACCGGAGCTGAAGTCCTTGAAGAACATCACCTCCTTGTCGCCGTTCTGATAGGTGACCTCAAGGAAGCGGTTGGCGTCGTCATCGCGGTACATCTCGCGGACGGTCTCCTCGATCATCGCCATCACGGCCTTGTCGGGATCGCCACCTCCAATCGTCTCGACCATCTCGGGGTCGATTGGCAGGTCAGAGGTGAGGTAACGACCAAAGATCGACGAGGCTGCTTCCTCGTCGGGACGTTCGATTTTGATCTTCACGTCGAGACGACCGGGGCGCAAGATCGCAGGGTCGATGAGGTCCTCGCGATTAGACGCACCGATGACGATCACGTTGCGAAGCGTCTCAACGCCGTCAATCTCCGCAAGGAGCTGGGGGACGATCGTGGATTCGATATCGGAGCTGATACCGCTCCCCCGCGTGCGGAACAGCGATTCCATCTCGTCGAAGAAGACGATGACCGGCCAACCCTCCTCACTCTTCTCGCGAGCTCGCTGGAATACGAGTCGGATTTGGCGTTCGGTCTCGCCGACGTACTTGTTGAGTAGCTCGGGGCCTTTGATGTTGAGGAAAAAGCTCCGCGCCTCGTCACCCCCCGACACCTCGGCAACCTTTTTGGCAAGGCTGTTTGCGACGGCCTTGGCAATTAGCGTCTTGCCGCAGCCGGGCGGCCCGTACAGGAGGATCCCCTTGGGAGCGGGCAAGTCGTACTCGGCGAAGAGCGTTTGGTGGAGAAAGGGCAGCTCTACGGCGTCGGTGATCTGTTCGATTTGATCATCAAGCCCTCCTACGTCGGCGTAGGAGACGTCGGGAACCTCTTCGAGGACGAGGTCTTCCACCTCGGGACGAGGTAGCCGCTCGAGGACAATGCCAGCGCGGGGCTCGACAAGGACGGTGTCGCCGGAGCGCAGCGGCGCGGCGCGCACGGCATCGCTGAGGTCGACCACTCGGTTCTCATCAGCTCGCCCGACGACGGTTGCCCGTAGGCCGTCATCCAACAGCTCCTTGACGGTAGCGACCTCACCAGTGCGCTCATGACCACGGGCCATTACGACATTGAACGACTCGTTGAGCACGACCTCCTGGCCTCGCTCGAGCTTGCCGCGCAGTTCCGGCTGGACCGAAACGCGCATCTTGCGCCCGCCCGCATGAACGTCGACGGTCTCGTCGTCGTTGATCCCGAGCACCGTGCCGTAACCCGAGGGCGGCTGGGTGAGTTTGTCGACTTCGTCACGCAAGGTCGAGATGTGCTCTCGGGCCTCTCGGAGCGTGTAGGAGAGCTTTTCATTTTGCGAGACCGCCTGCGCCAGCTGTCCTTTGGTTTCCATCAAGCGCTCTTCGAGCGTTCGAACCCGCTTCGGTGACTCCTGGAGACGGCGGCGAAGGGCGGTGACTTCGTCTTCCAATCCTGCGGCGACCATCCGCAAGCGGTTGACCTCTGCCTCTGCGCCCTGGTCGTCCACGGAACCCTCCGTTCGTCCGATGCGGTCACACCCTAGACCGGCCGACATCCTTCTGTTCAGCGCTGTGGCATGCAAGCGGAGGGGGGAATTGGTTCGGTGGCCGATAGTGACAGATCCCACACCGCCCGTGTCGCGAGAGGCTCACCTCCGCCTGTACACTGCAGTCCGAACCAGCGGGCCTGAGGGTTGGGCACGCGTCGAAGTGTGAGGATGATACGCACATGAAGGTTTGGATCGACCAAGATCTCTGCACGGGCGACGGATTGTGCGAGGAAATCGCCCCCGACGTTTTCACCCTTCTTGACGATGGCCTGGCCTACGTCAAGGAAGGCGACAAGATCTTTTCGGACCCGGGTGGACCAGAGGGTCTCGCTGTTGTGCCAGCTGGCCAGGAAGAGGCCACGATCGAATCCGCTGAAGAGTGCCCCGGTGAGTGCATCTTCATCGAGGTCTGAGTCGCAAGATCAGCTGATTCCAATCCACTGAGCGAAGGGGGCTGTGCCCTTCTTTTCACGCGGTTGGGGGCCTACGGTGGCGTCATGCGCATCGACGAACTGCCCACCATTGCTCTCGAGTTCCTTCGGGGCGCTCGTCTCGCAACGATTGTCCGTCACGGCCAGCCCTATCCCCTCGCGGTGCCGGTCTGGTTCGACTGGGATGGCTCGTCGATCCAGATCTTCTCCCGTCCCGATCGGCCGAAGGTCGAGCGCCTCTCAGCCGACCCTCGCGTTTCGGTGCTCGTCAGCGCCGAGGTGGCCGAGCCGGTGTACTGGGTGCGGATCGATGGCGACGCCGAGATCGATGACAACGCAGACGAACTGGTGAGCAGGCTGTGTGACCGCTACCTCGAGAGCGGCCACCCGGCCCACGATGCGCTTCGGGCTGACCTTGTGGCCAATGCCGCCGATTGTGTACGCATCACGATTCATCCCCGGCGTTTCCATCATTTCGTGTCGTGACACCGCAGGGGGGCACGAGTACTTCTTGGTCGTAGCCCTGGTTGACCAGGTCCTCGACCAGGGCGGTTCGAAGCGCATAGCCAACGCTCGCGTTGCGTGTGGTCGACATGTAGGCGATTCCGATCACGGTGCCAGCTCCGTCGATCAACGCAGCGCCACTGTCGCCGGATTCGATGTCGGCAGCGAGTAGGTAGGAGGGGCGCTCGACCCGGTCGTCACGTCCGACGGCCTCGATACGAACGGTGACCGGACGGTCGACCCGGAACGGTGTGACATCGAGTTGAGGGCCCTGCTCCCAGCCGAATACGCCGCCGATGGTGCCGTCAGCAGCGTCGCCGAGCGTCAGAGGTTCGAATTGGAGGCCTTCGACCCGCAGCAAGGCGAGGTCGTTGTGGGCGTCGAACGCCACAACATTGGCATCGAGGCGAGCACCTGAACCGACCTCGATCTTCGGCTCGTCGACACCTAGGAGTACGTGGGCGTTCGTGACGATCACATCGTCAGCGATCGCGAAGCCGCTTCCTTCGGTCGCGCGTCCACATGCGATTCCGAAGACCCGCACCGTCGATGCAGCCACACGATCGATATCGGCCTTTGGCAACCCGTGCGACACCGGCGCCGGGCCTGGGTTGGGCGGATCTTCGAGCGGAGGGCGTGTCGTGGGCACAGTCTCGACACCGCACCCGGTGATCGCCAGTACGGCTGCGATCAACACGATCGCGCTGTGTCGCCTCATTCAGCGAGCAGGCGAGCATGGGTGAGGAACCCGGTATGGGCGACCATGCGGTGGTCTGGTCGGACGGCAACCCCCTGGACATGCCATCCCCGATGCATCACCTCCATTGTCTCGGCCATACCAAATCGGCTTTCCTCGAAGGCTTCATGGAGTTGGGAGGCTTGGATAATGCTCGGCGTGTAGGCGAGGAAAATCCCTCCCCGCCGGAGTGCCTTCTCGGCGTGCGGGACCACCTGCCATGGCTCGGGGAGGTCGAGCACAACGCGATCGAGGTCGCGTTCGTCGATCCCTTCGTAGACGTCGCGGACCTGGGTCGTGTAGCTGGAGAGGCCCTCCTGACCGAGGAACCGACCAACGTTCGCGCGCGCGGTTTCCTCGAAGTCTTCCCGGATCTCGTAGCCCGTGATTTTCGCACCCGCGCGCAAGATGCCGGTCGAAAGGGCCCCGGAGCCGAGACCCGATTCGAGGACGCGAGCCCCGGGGAATATGTCGGCTTGGATCAGAATCGCCCCGATGTCCTTGGGGTAGACGACCTGTGCACCCCGAGGCATCTTGAGCACGTAGTCGGTGATGGTCGGTCGCAGCGCAATGAAGACCATGCCGCGGCTGGATCGGTAGAGCTCGCCCTCAGGGTTGCCGATCAGCTCGTCGTGCGGGAGGACCCCGGAGTGTGAATGGAATTCGCCACCCGCCTCGAGGTCGATGAGGTAACGCCGCCGCTTTCGATCGATCAACAGGACCGGTTCACCGGCGCACAGTTCTCCACTGCGGTTCACGATGACACCTTCTTTCGGCCACGGGTATGCCCCAGTTTGATCGGCACTGCCTCGGTCGCACGTGCGACGAGCGCACAGAAGGAGCAGGTGTCATTGTTGGTGGGTGCTCCGCACCTTTGGCATGGGGCCACGTCGGGTCTGGAGTCGGACTCCTCGTGTCCCGGACGGAATCGGTCCGCAGCCTGCGCAAGAAACCGGAAGAAAAAATCGTGTTTTGCGCCGGGCGAATTGCGTTCGATGTCGTTGAGGGCCGCCTTGTAGGCGAGATGCTTGTTCCCCGCTGCCATCGGACACTCGTCGATCAGGTAGTCGATTTCGCGGAGTATGCAGTACGCCGCAGTCTCTCGCTCCGTCAGGCGCACGAGCGGTTTCGCCTTCTTGGGAAACCCTGCTCGGGCCGGCAGCAGCGGCATCTGGCGGGCAAGATAGTCGGTATGCCAGTGCAACACGTTGCCCATCAGTACTGCAGCCTCGTCGTCGAGGTTGTGGCCGGTGACGATGGCGTCGTAGCCGCCTCGCCGAGCGGCCTCGTCGAAAAGATGACGCTTGCTCAGTCCACACGCTGAGCACGGCGCGCGCTTTGCTGCCCTACTGCCATTCGGAATGTCGAAACCGTGGTCGCGACGTAGATCCTCGGTGTGCAAGGTGAGACCCCGCTCGGCGGCGAAGGCAACAGCATGGTGCTCGCTGCTGGCGCTGTACTCGGCAATTCCAAGACCGACATAGAAGCCATCGGCGTGGTAGCCGAGTTCGGTGAGGATGTCCCACACCGCAAGGCTGTCCTTCCCTCCGCTCACGGCGACAAGTACCCGATCGTCGCGTTCGAGCATCGAGAACTGCTCGATCGCCTTCGCCGTCTGGTCACGACACAGCTTGAGGAAGTGTTCGCCGCAGAAATTCGCATTGTGACGGCGAATGTCGATCACGGCTGGTCCGCTGCAGACCCTGCACTTCACGGGGAACCACCGGAGATGACGGAGCGGACCTCGACGACAGCATCGTTTCCGAGCACCTTGTCGTTCGGCACGAGGGTGCCGTCCTCAATGACGAGATGAGCTTCGCGATGCAGATCGAGGCGCTGCAGCAACACCGACACCTCGAGTGGACCGTCGAACTCCAGCTCACGGGTCGGGTTGCGCAGAACGACTTTCACGACCGCCGCCCTCGCCGCTTCGGAGCTTGGACGTGCCGGATTTCGAAGGCCTCCCCGGGCCCGAGTCGTTCGGAGAACGCGATCGGCATCGTTCCTTTTTTGGTCAGCTTGCCCGACCATCGACCGAGGTGACTGAGCCCGAACACGACCAGCCAGAAGCGGTTGCCGCCGAGCAGACCTTGCCGGATGCTGGTTCGGCGGACACGCTCGCTGATGGAAGCCAGACCGAAGCTGGGAGCCATCAGATCCGCCGGATTTCGACCACCGTCGACTTGGTGGTGCCGACGCGTCGGCCTGCGAGGTAGGCCGCAATCACGAACAGGATGCCGATTCCAACCGCAGCCGTGAGAAGCTTCGGCTTTGCGTCATCGACTTGACCTTGGAGTTCGCCGACGATCTGGGTGAAGCCCTCTTCGATGTCGTCTCGGGTTATGGGAGCGTGTGTCTCGTCGGACATCAGAGCGTCTTCTTCCGGATGCTGAGACCGAGAAGCACCATCGCTGCGGTGAGCGCGGCGGTGGTGATCAGGTAAGGCACCCACGACAGGTTGCCGGTGAAGTTGGTGCCGGTTTCTTCCTGGAGCACTCGTAGGAAGGCGATGGTCATCGAGATAGCGCCGATAACGAGGAGCACGCTGCCGAGCAAGCCCATACCCACCCATCTCCCAGATCCCTTGAGCGGATCGAGGGTCTGTTGGCGCGCGTAGGTCTTGATCAGTTCGAACTGGTCGGCAATCCCGGTCTTCTCGGCCATGGGCCGCTCATGTTACCGCTCAATCAAGGCCGAGAGCGTCGAGTGTCTGGCGACGCTCGTCGATCAGTTCGGCGGCACGCACGGCTCGCTCCGCAGCGTCGGGCGTGGCCAGGAGTCGGAGAAGGTCAAGTGGGCCTAGGCCTGCGAAACCGATCAGTTGCCAGATGGCCTGCCCGGGGTCGTCGGACAGTTCGGGTATCGCAAGTTCGAGATCGGGTCGGTAGCCGGCGACCATCGCGACGAGGGCATCGATCGCCACTCGAAGAGCGGCCAACGGCTCGTCGAGGTTCGGGTCGAGCGGATCGGGCCAGTCCGACACGAGCGCCCGGGGATATGGGTCGTCTTCGAGCCAACGTTCGACCCGGATTCGTCGCGTGCCGGTCGCAAGGATGGCCCAACGTCCGTCGGGCTGCTCTTCACTCTGGACGACACGTGCCACGACGCCGACGTCGGTCCGGACGTCTTCACCGCCGACCTCTCGGCCGCGGGCGATACCAACGATGCCGAACTCGGGTTCGCCGAGTTGAGCAAGGTCACGCGCGAGGAGGCGGTAGCGGGGTTCGAAGAGGTGCAGCGGTATGAGTTGACCAGGCACGATCGGTGACTCAAGCGGAAACATCGCGAGGTCGTAGCTCGTGGTCATGTCAGTTGCCAACAGGAAAGAGGGGCGAGAGGTCCTCCAGCGCCGGGCCGTACGGGTGTCCCGTGATGGCATCGAGGAGCGCGATCTGGAGGGTATTGCAGAACTCGTACGGACCTTCAGGTTCGGTACCATCGCCTGCGCCCTCCGGCACGGTGAGACGGCCGGGGTCTTCAGCGAGCATGACAAACGTCAGTTGTTCACCGTTCTCAGCGATGTATGTCCCCGCGATCCCGGTGCTGGCACCGTCGGCGGTCGCGAAGACTCGCAGTGTCCCGGAGCCAGCTCGGGCGCAGTGGGCGACATTGGACAAAGTGGGCTTTCGCAGGATTGATGCACCGATGCCCGACGGATCGCTGATCGTGGCATGAATCATCTCGCAACTCGTCTTGCTGATTGATGACCGCCCGGACCCGTCGGCGTAGATCGTGGACTGGCTGTTGATGTCGAATGGCAGTCCGCTGAGCTCGAATCCATCCCGCACCAAGCCGAGGATGATGCCCACTCGCTCAGCGCTGCCTCCGAGCCGAATGCCGTACTCCTTGAGAAGCATCTCGGCGGTAGTGGCGTCGATCAGGCTGCGCTCGATGATCTCGATGAGCGGTGGAGAATCGATGCTCGCGATCGTCGTTCGTTCGACAAGCGGAGGGGCTTCGCCGTCGGCGGGGCTGCGGCGCACCGTGAATCCGGCTGCCTCGAGGAGATCGTCGAACGTGTTCGCCGCCGAGACCGCCGGATTTGATGAACGTTTGTTCTTCGCCTGATCGACATCGCTGGGCCAGGTGTCGAATCCATCGTTGAGGAGCAGGGCCGACATCGGGCCGACAGATCCGTCGTCGGGCCTCTCCCAGATCTTGACAGTCGTGTCGCCGATCGTGAGTTCGTCGTTGAAATAGTCACGCTCGTTCGGGGAGTATTTTGTTTCGTCACCGATGATTCGTCCGTCGATCGACACGATGTTGAGCGCCGTCAAGGCGTCGATGGCCGTGCTCGTCAGCGTGTCCCAGCTGGTATAGGGGCGACCGTCACGGAATCGGGAGATGTAGTCCCAGCTCGCCAGGACGGGATCGCCACCTCCAATGATCCAGATGTCACCCACCAACTCGAAGGTCCCGAGGTCCTCGTCGAGGGGGACGATTTCGGCCGATGTCGAATACGCGATCTCGGTTCGGAAACCCTGTCCGCTTCCGGCGCTGTCGATGAGGGTGGCAGTGATGAAGCGGTGCAACTCCGCAGCTCGGATGGCAGTCTCGGTTGACGATGCCGCCAGTTGTTCGTCACCCCGCGTCACCAACACGCAGGCGAGAGCCGGCTGTTCGGACGTGGCGAGGACGGTACCGATCGCATCGGTGAGAAGCGAGTCCGATGTCGGGGCGCGGAGCCAACTGGGCGCCCGCCGGGCGCTCAACAACGGTGTTTCGAGCGATGGATCGTCAGAGACCGCGTCGGTGAATCCGGGGTCGGCAGCTTCGTTCGCGTTGTTCATCTGGATCGATGCCGCGATGACGATGATCAACAAGAGAACAGGAAGCAGGAGACGCCGCATCGGAAGAAAGGCTAGGCCGAAGAGCCGCCGAGAGGGGGGCGCGTGGTCAGGTGGGGTTATCCACGTGGTTGGCCGGTGGCTCGAGTGCAGACCGGAACAACGCTCGGACATGGGCGAGCAGTTCGTCGAGCGCTTGGTCGGTTAGCGGGTCGCGGTCCAAGAGACCAGCGATGAGCGGTGCATCGCTGAAATACGACAACAGCGCCCCGTAGCCGGTCAGAAGAAGTTGCTCCGGATCATGGCGACGAAATCGACCCTCATCCATCTCGCGCTGGAAATACTCGGTCGCCCGGGCGAACAGCGGCTGCAGCGCTACACCGAGTTCGACGTGGCCGAGTTCGCCGCCGGCGAGCGCCTCGCGGCGCACGAGGCGGACGAAGTCCGGGTTGGCTCTGAAGAAGTCGAACCCGGCGGTGAGCACATGGTCGAGTTGTTCCCAGCCGGTAGCGACTCGATTGGTGACGGCAGCCTCGACTCGCTCGTACCACTCGGCCAAGGCCTGCTCGAAGACTTCTCGATACATCGCCTCCTTTGTCGGGAAATGATGAAGCAGACTCTGACGGCGAATGCCGACTTCGGCGGCGATGAGGTTGAGTGAGGTGCCCTCGAAGCCCCGCTCTGCGAACAGGTGCTGCGCGGCGTTGATGATCACATCTCTCGTAGCCGGGTCACTCATGTCGGGGAACCCTAGTGTCGAGTGATGGTCGCCTCGCTAACGTGCGGCGACATGGAAATCATCGCAGCGCTGTTCATCGATGAGATCGACATTCGGCAGGTTGCCGGTCCATCTACGAGGATCGACCTCAGTGGCGTGCAGTTCAGCGCTGCTGCGCCGGCTCCCCTGCCGTTCACCTGGGCTCCACACCTGGTCGTGATCATTCGATGTCCTGAGACCGGTGCCAGTCAAGGAGTCCTCGAGGTGACCTATCACCGAGGCGATGAACAGATCGCTCGCAACGTCCAACCCTTCGATGTAGAGCCCGGCAAGTTCACGTACCGGTTGGTGCGAGCCGAGATGGACTTCCAGGAGTACGGCACGGTCGAGGCCCGCTGCCGAATCAATTCCGATCCTCACATCACCGTGCCCTACACGATCCTTCCCCCCGAGGAAGGCTGATCGTTTCGTGAGCGCCTTCGGGGCGGCGATCTCGGAGCACCCGGACGCGGCTGCGGCGGTCGGAGAGGTAGTTGGCGCAGTCGTCGAGCGGGTTGGTTTGGCACCTGACATGGCGGTCCTCTTCGTGAGTGGTCATCCCGTCGGCGGTTTCGACGACATCGCCTCTGCTGTTCATGAGCTGCTTTCTCCTCACACCATGATCGCCGCCACGACAGGCGCTGCGATCGGCGGCGATCTCGAAGCTGAGGAGGGTCCGGCCGTTTCGCTGTGGGTGGGTCGCGTCGGTCCGGCAGAGGCCGTGCGGCTTGAGACGATTCGGAGCAAGGACGGCACCGCCGTGCTTGGGATGCCTGATGATGCTGCCGTCGGCCAGCGCACGCTTGTCTTGCTGAGTGAGCCTTTTTCCTTTCCGGCCGATGCATTCCTGCACGCCAGCAACGAGCAGTACCCCGGACTTGCTGTCGTGGGAGGTGTTGCCTCGGTGCCGGGCGGGCCTGGCAGCAACCGGTTGTTCGTCGACGGTTCGTCGCACTCCGACGGAGCGGTCGGCATTTTGTTGCCGGAGGGCCTCGGCGAGTTCATTGTCGTTTCTCAGGGTTGCCGCCCTGTCGGCGTTCCCCTCACCGTCACCGACGCGGCCGGCAATCTCGTGCGGGGCCTGGGCTCACGCCCGGCCCTCGAGCGCCTGAGCGAGCTCTACGACGACGCCGATGACCTCGAACGGAACCTGATCTCGAGCGGATTGCACGTCGGTCTCGCCGTTGATGAACGCACCGAAGCGTTCAGCCGTGGTGATTTCCTCGTGCGGGGGGTCATCGGCGTCGAGCAGGCCGATGGCGCACTGCGAATCGGAGCCCGGGCGATGATCGGCACGACGCTGCAGTTTCAGGTGCGCGACGCCGACAGCGCTCGCGCCGATCTGAAAGACTTGCTCACGACGGTCGATGCCGACGCGGCACTCGTGTTCTCGTGCAACGGGCGGGGCTATCGCCTCTTCGGTGAGGCGGATCATGATGCGAAGGCGATCACCGAGGTCGCTGGACGCAGTGCGGTCGCCGGAATGTTCTGCGCAGGTGAGTTCGGGCCGATCCGCAACCAAAATCACATCCACGGGTTCACGGCCTCGATGTTGTTCCTCTACGGGTGAGTGTCGGTAGCGATGGGCAGGTCGCGCGCTGGGGGTGTGCGACCGCGACCGCGTTGGCGCGGGTAGGGTCGGAAGCGGGTCTCCGGGGCCGCCCCGGACACCAGTGGGAGGACCTCCGTGGACGATTTCGATGCCCGCGCGATCAACACGATCCGCGGCCTCGCGATGGATGCACCGCACGCTGCGCGCAGCGGTCACCAGGGCACGGCGATGTCGCTCGCCCCGCTTGCGCACGTCTTGTTCAGTCGGATTATGCGCTACGACGCCGCGCGGCCCGATTGGGTCGATCGTGATCGATTCGTGTTGTCGTGTGGTCACGCATCGATCCTGCAGTACGCCCTGTTGCACCTGACCGGATTCGGCGTAACGCTCGAGGATCTCAAAAACTTTCGCCAGCTTGGCTCGGCCACTCCAGGGCATCCCGAGGTCGGGCACACGGTCGGTATCGAGGTCACCACCGGACCGCTCGGGCAGGGGGTCGCGAACATGGTCGGTATGGCGATCGCCGAGGCCCAGCTTCGGACTCGCTACGGCTCCGACATCGTCGACCACCACGTCTTCGGCCTGTGCGGTGACGGTGACCTTGCCGAAGGAGTCAGCCACGAAGCGGCATCGCTCGCAGGTCACCTCGGTCTGGGCAAGATCGTGCTCTGCTACGACGACAACCGGATCACCATCGACGGCGATACCGATCTCGCACTGAGCGACGATGCCGCAGGCCGGTTCAGGTCCTATGGCTGGCATGTTGATGAGGTCGGGGCGATAGGTGAGGACTGCGACGCGTTGGAGGCCTCGGTTCGCCGTGCCATGGCGGTGACCGACAAGCCGTCACTCATCGTGTTGCAGACGGTGATCGGCTTTCCGGCGACGGAACATGCCGGCACTCCTCAAGCCCACGGGTATGCGATCGTCGACGAAGAGATCGCTGCGACGAAGCGGCGAATGGGTATGTCTGATGCCACCTTCCAGGTCGATCACGACGTGCTCGAGGCCTACAACGCCATCGGAAGACGGGGCCAGAACGAACGGCAGGCGTCCGAGTCGCGCATCGCAGGGTTTGATGGCGATCGGGCCAGCCTCCTGGCACAACTCGGCAACATTGGTCTTCCCGGCTGGGACGAGGAGTTGCCCACGTTCGATGTCGGCGACTCGGTAGCGACCCGCAAGGCGTCCAACGCAGTGTTGCAGACGCTGGTCGAGATAGTCCCGGGACTCACCGGTGGCGGCGCTGACCTCACCGGAAACACCGGGACGGTGATCAAGGACCATGGCGTGTTCTCAGCCGCTGATCCGGGTGGTCGTCAGATCTACTTCGGCGTTCGAGAGCATGCCATGGGGGCGGTCGCGAATGGCATGGCTCTGCACGGTGGGGCGATTCCGGTCGTCGGCACGTTTCTGGTCTTCGCTGACTACATGCGAGGTGCCGTTCGACTCGCAGCGCTTTCTGGGGCAAAGACCATCTTCGTCTGGTCCCACGACTCGATCGGTGTCGGTGAGGACGGCCCAACGCATCAACCGGTCGAGCAACTCGCGTCGTTGCGAGCGATCCCGGGCTTGCGGGTAATCCGACCGGCTGATGCGAACGAGACCGTCGCCGCCTGGAAGATCGCGATGGAGTTGGACGGGCCGACCGCGCTGATCCTGTCACGTCAGGATCTCCCGGTGCTCAACGGTACCGCTGGGGGTGATGTTGCCTCTGGGGCGTACGTGCTTCGGGAGGTTGCTGATGGAGCGATCACCCTTGTCGGTACAGGCAGCGAGGTGTCACTCTGCATTGATGCTGCCGACGTACTCGAACGTGAAGGCATCGCGGCTCGGGTGGTGTCGTTTCCGTCATGGGAGCTGTTCGACAGAGCCGATCGGAGCTACCAAACCTCCGTGCTGGTGCCGGAGATCCGCGCACTCGCTGTCGAAGCCGGCATCGCGCAAGGCTGGCACCGATGGGTCGACGACGTGGTGTCGATCGATCGCTTCGGAGTATCCGCGCCCGGAGACACCGTGATGCGCGAACTTGGGTTCAACGTCGACAATGTCGTCGCCCGGGCGAAGACCCTGCTCGGCGGCTGACCCGATTCACCGACCAGGAGCGATCTAATGACCCGGCTTCACGATCTTCACACCTCCCAGGGCCAGTCGCCTTGGCTCGACAACATCCAACGGGGGTGGCTGACCAGCGGCGAGCTCGCCGGTTGGGTCGACCGGGGTGTCCGCGGCCTCACCTCAAATCCGTCGATCTTTCAGAAGGCGATCGAGGGGAGTGCCGAATACGACGACCAATTCCGTGCGTCGATCGCGGCGGGGCTCGATCTCGAAGCCAGCTATTGGGAGCTCGTCACGAGTGACATCAGTGCCGCGCTCAATATCCTCCGTCCCGTCTACGACGGCTCCGGAGGACTCGACGGCTATGTTTCGGTGGAGGTCGACCCAAGCCTCGCCCGAGACGCTGCTGGAACCGAGGCCGCGGCACGCGAGCTTGCTGTCCGTCTTGACTCGCCAAACCTCTATATCAAGATCCCGGCCACGGCCGAGGGTCTGGCACCGATCCGCCAGATGATCGCAGAGAAGCGGTCGATCAACGTGACCTTGATCTTCAGTCTCGATCGCTACGCACAGGTGATGGAGTCCTATATTGCTGGCCTTGAGGGTGCAGAGGGCGATCTGAGCGACATCAGCAGCGTTGCGTCGTTCTTCATCAGCCGAGTTGATGTGGAAGTCGACCGTCGCCTCGAGGAGATAGGTACACCCGAGGCGCTGGCGCTCCGTGGGAGAGCAGCCATCGCCAATGCCAAGTTGGCCTATGACCTCTTTCGGCAGACGTTCACCGGCCCTCGCTGGGAGGTTCTCGCGCGTCGCGGTGCTCGTGTGCAGCGACCGCTATGGGCTTCGACTTCGACCAAGAACCCTGCGTACCCCGACACGCTCTATGTCGACGAACTCATCGGACCCGACACGGTCAACACCCTCCCTGACAACACCCTCGAGGCGTTCGACGAGCATGGCACCGTTGCTCGGACGATAGACGCAGGTGTCGATGACGCTCGTTTGACGATTGATCATCTCGCGACGCTCGGCATCGACATGGGCGAGGTGACTCAAAAGCTCGAAGACGAGGGTGTAGCCGCCTTCGAGAAAAGTTTCGATCAACTCCTCGGTGTCCTGGGCGAGAAGGCAGCGGATTTCGGCTGACCACACACGAGGTTGGCAAATTCGCTTTCGGCTCTAGCCTAATTGCCAAGGGCGTGGCGGTCATAGGGATCGCAAAGCCCTGACGGGGGTCTCGCTAACGGGACCACTCGGCGCATCAGGCGTCGCTTCGGCCGGCGAAGGTGCGTTCCCCTCTTCCGATTTGCGTGCGTGGCGACGTTTGTCGTCGCTTTCTTGAGGAGCCATCGTCACCATCACCCCTGACAGGGCCGTGTTGTCGCCGTCGTTGCTCGACGATCTGGCACAGGCCCATCTCGACGGGCGGGCCACCGACGCCGAGATCCGTTTACTCGAAAACAACCGTGACGCGTGGGTCGGTAGCCTGTGGCGCCTGTTGGACCGTGCTGAGGAGGCGCTTGCCAGCGCTCGTCGCACCGTGAAGGGCACAGCGCGTGCGGTGGTCCTCAGCGACCTCGACGAAGAGTGCTTCAAGATCGACGCACAGCTCACCATCCTCACCGGAGTGCCTCGCGAGGACGAATTGGCTCCGGTCACCGCCGAGCCAGAGCGCTCCGACCCCGAACCAGAGGCGTATGTCGGCAGGATGCAACTGCATCTCTCCCGCACAGACGGTCGAATCGTCGCGTGGGCGGCAGGGCACGGTGTGCGGGGTGAACACCACGATCGACTGCTCGAGCGCATCAAGAACCATGGCGGCGGCGCGGTGACGTGGGATGAACAGGCGACGATGAAGGTGCCTGGCAGTGGTCGGGTGTCGACCGTGTCTGCGCCGGTTTCGTCAGCGCTTGGCTGGCTCGTAGCGTTGGCCGACACCAAGGGTGATGATTCGGTCGGTGCGAGCGCAACATGGATGGGTCAGGCTGCAGCGATCGCCGTCGAAATCGTGGCGCAGGGTCGCGTGGTGCCCCAGCTCGTCCAGGCCAAGCGGCGGCGAAAGGATCGCGACCGTGCCGCCGATCAGGGTCTCTTCCGACTCCGCTGGCTTCCGGCGCTGGTCGACACCGAACGCTTAGCGCGTCTCGCCGACTCGACCCCGGGAGCGGCCATGGCCGGCGCGCGTGAACAGGACAAGACAAAGTTCGCGCTCGCGGCGCTTGGAGATCTCACCGATGCGATCGTGACAGTGGGTGCAGGCCAGATCGAGGCACCCGCTCCCCCGCCCAAGGTGGTTACCAAGGCCGACGTCGTCGAGGCGACACTGTGCCACCTCGACGGAACGACTTTCGAAGCGCCAACAAAGTTCGGAGGCGAGGTCGTGCGCCGCCTTGCGGGTTGGGCTCAACCCGTTCTTGGTGCCACCGAGCGGCGGTTGGTTATTCATCTTGATCCGCCTGATGCCAGCAACGCATGGCATGTTCGGGTCCTCGCTCGCAACGACGACGACGAACTTGAACCAGTCGAGGTCGCTCTGGCCACCAGCTCCAAGTCCCGGGCGAAGACCACCGCGTCGCAGTTGGCTCGACTCGAGCGGCTTTTCCCCGAGTTGCTCCGTCTGGGCGGTCGACGGCGCGGAGAAGTGATTCTTTCGCAGGACGAAGCGTGGAGCCTGATGACGATATCGGGCGACACCCTGCGTGCTTGTGGGTTCGAGGTGCGGGTTCCGGCCCTCAAGCGCCAGAAGGCGGTCGCCTCGCTTCGCCTCACCTCCGCGGCCGACGAATCTGTGGTTGGTGCCCAGCAGCTTGCAGACGTTCGCTGGTCGGCGGTCTTCGATGATGTCGAGCTGACGGCTGCCGAGATCGCACAACTAGCGCGCGAGGCTCGTCCGCTGGTCAAGTCGCGCGGACAGTGGGTTGAGCTCGACAAGGCCGACCTGGCAGAAGCCGCCGCCGCATTGGCTGAGCGTGCCGACACCACCAAGCTCTCCGGCGCCGACATGCTCCGTCATGCGCTAGGGCTTGAAGGAACGCCGCTCGCAGGAGGCGTCAACATCGTTGGCGGTGGCTGGGCAGCTGAGCTGCTTCGCAGCGTCAACTCCCTGCCCGAAGATCCGACGACCAGCCCCGATGGTTTCGCAGGAGAGCTGCGGACCTATCAGGCCGACGCATTGGCTTGGCTCCACTTTCTCGATGATGCTGGCCTTGGTGGATGCTTGGCACTCGACATGGGGCTGGGCAAGACGCCAACAATGTTGGCGAGCATCGCGCTCAGCCGCGAACACGGTCCCGCTCTTGTGGTCGCACCCCCGGCAGTAGTCGGCAACTGGGCCTCCGAGGCCCGCAAGTTCGTGCCAGACGTGAAGGTTCTCGTTCACCACGGCGGTGGTCGAAAAAAGGGTCCAGAGCTCGGTGCCGCTATTCGCCAGGCTGAGCTCGTCATCACCACGTACGGGACCGCCGTTCGCGACATGGATCAGCTTGCGGAGTTCGAATTTGGCAAGGTAGTGATCGATGAGGCGCAGGCGATCAAGAATCCGGCGGCAGATACCAGCCGCCAACTGCGGCGCCTCAACGCTCGTACCCGTGTTGCCCTGACAGGCACACCGATAGAGAACGGGCTCGGTGACCTTTGGGCGATCATGGACTGGGCGAACCCGGGTCTTCTCGGTCCTCGGGCACCGTTCATCGCCCAGCTCACCCCCACGACAAAGGGCAAGGACGGTGGTGAGGGCGAGGCGGCACTTCGCGCCCTCAACGGCATCCTCGTCTACCGGAGGACAAAGGCTGAACCGGCAATCGCAGAAGAATTGCCAGACCGCATCGATGAACTCGATCACTGTGCGATGACACCCGAACAGATCGGCCTCTATCAGGCCGTCATCGACACGCTTGTCGCTCAAACCAGCAAGAACGAGCCTGGAACGCCGGAGCGAAAGGGTGCCGTCCTGGCAGCGATTACGGCGCTCAAGCAAATCTGCAACCATCCGGTCAACTACCAACCCGACGACGTTGGGCTGGAGGGCCGGTCGGGCAAGCTGACCAGGCTCAACGAGATCGTTGAGACCGTCTTCTCTGCGAACGAGAAAGTACTGATCTTCACCCACTTCGCCTCGTGGGGCGAGAAACTCGCCGTGTACTTGAGCGAGCGTACGGGCCATGAGATCGCCTGCTATCACGGCGGCTTGAGCCGTTCCGCACGCGACACGCTGGTCGAACGCTTTCAGTCCTCTGGCGGCGCAGGGGCAATGGTGCTGTCACTCAAGGCGGGCGGTACCGGTCTCAACCTCACCGCTGCCAACCATGTTGTGCTCTACGACCGCTGGTGGAACCCGGCAGTGGAGGACCAAGCCCGGGACCGGGTCTGGCGAATCGGGCAGAAGAACACCGTGATTTGTCATCGGTTGATCTGCCCAGGCACGATCGACGAGCGGGTGGAGGAGGTCGTAGCCGGCAAGCGTCAGATCGCCGATATCACCCTCCCGAAGTCGAGTTCGATCGGTGACCTGGATGCGGCCCAATTGCAGCAAGCGCTTGGTATCGACTCGTCTCTGCTGCTCGATGCCGAGCCTGACCTGGATGGGCCTGTAGAGGAGGTACCGAAGTGAGTCAGGGTCAGAGCCGCCGTCGCAACCGTGGGCGAGGAAAAGCGCCGAGCAGCGCCTCGGGCCAGGGCGACCAGCCGGCCGCATCCAAGTCTCGCAAGCGAAGCGAGCCGAAAATCGATCCCGTTGAGTTCTGGGGAGATCCTGAGCTTTTGCCCGATCCAATCTCGGCGATTCGATCCGTTCCCGATGTGAAAGCTGTCGTCCAGTCACTCGGACGGGTCCCGCTACCTGGGCAGGAGACTGCGGCTGACCACTGGTTCTCACTGGTGTATGAGCGAGCTGCGGTGCTCGCCGGAGCGCTCGCAGCAGCTGGTGAACTCGAAGAATCGTCCGAGGAACCCGGCGTCGGGTAACGCCCGGTCGGAAGCCTGGAAGCTCTTCTGGCAACCCCGTCGTGGGTCGAACGAGTAGTCTCGTCTCCGACGTCTTGGGGGGTTCGTGGGCCGAGTGAGAATGCGTGCTGGGTTGGTTGTTGCAGCCTGCGCAGCGACGTTGGGAGTGGCCGCACCGGTCCACGGCGCTGCTGGTTTCGGTGACGTGGCCGAAGGGCGGTTCTACAGCGCTGCTGTCCAGTGGATGGTTGACGAGGAGCTCACCCTTGAAACGACGACGGGGTGTTTCCTCCCCGAGCAACCAGCCTCACGGGCCGAAGTAGCGGTTTTCCTTCACCGTTTTGCCGGTGCGCCCGAGGGGGGAGCCGAACCCTTCCGCGACGTGAATCCGGATGATCTGTATGCGGAGGCGGTTGCGTGGCTGTACGAAGCAAAGATCACGCTCGGCACGGGACCCGAGACCTTCAGCCCCCATCGGCCGGTGACGCGAGCGGAGTTCGCCACATTCCTTCACCGTTTTGCGGGTGAGCCCGACGGCGTGTTGACACCCTTCTCCGACGTGGGTCTCGGGAGCTGGTTTTCGGAGCCTGTTGCGTGGATGTTCGCAACGGGGATCACCAAGGGCACATCAACGGTCACGTTCTCGCCGTACCGCAGTGTGACGCGCGCCGAGGTGGCGACGATGCTCTACCGATTCCAGGGTGCGCCTGCCGTCGAGCTCGATGCCAACGGCGTGTGCGGAAACCATCCCCGCCCGTCAACGCTGCTCGCCGAAGCGGAGTCGTTCGTCTTGCTGAATGGGCTTCGCACTTCACGTGGTCTTGCGGAACTTGAACGCGACCCCCTGATGGACGCTTACGCCCGCAACTGGAGTCGCGAGATGCATGACCGGGCTGGCGTCCAACACAGTGCTGGGCCCTACGGCGAAAACGTCGCGTGGTGGAGCCTCAGTGAGGCGGCTCCCGAGTTGGTGGCACTGCGACTTCACTCGCTCTGGCTGGGAAGCGATAGCCACTACGCCAATATGACCGACGATGGATTCTCGTCGGTTGGTATCGGCTTCTGGAACGGTCCGGGTGGCTGGTACGTCACCCAGGTGTTCTCTGCGTCCTAGCACGCCTGCGTTCTGAGTATGACTCATGAGTCAGTTGCATATCGCAACTGACTCCCTTATCGTTCGCAGCGTGATCGAAGCAACTGCAACGAACTGCTCGATCCGGCGGACCCTCGACCTCGTAGGTGACCGTTGGACACTGCTTATTGTTCGCGATCTCTTCCGAGGCGTACGCCGATTTTCGCGCATTCAGGAAGATCTTGGGATCGCAAGAAATCTGCTCGCCGACCGTCTGGGCCTGCTCATCGACGCAGAGATCGTCGAGAAGATTCCGTATCAGGATCGACCGCTTCGCCATGAATATCGGCTTACGGCCAAGGGCCGTGCGCTGAGTCCGACGCTCGTCGCAATGATGCGTTGGGGCGATGAGTGGTGCAGCGGAGGCCAGGCTCCCACCGAACTCGTCCACCACGGCTGCGATACGCCGCTTGCGCTTCAGTGTTGGTGCACTGCGTGCAACGGGCCTGTAGAGCCAACCCAGATCTCCTCGCGTCCCGGACCCGGGCGAAGCATGACCGTCACGGAGGGCGAACATGGCTGATTTCAACGAGCTTTCCGGTTCGGAATTATTCGCGGCCGCCCGCCAGCGCCGCGACGCGGCGTTCGGCTCGGTCGTTACCTTCTCGCCGAAGGTGTTCATACCCCTCACGATGCTCTGCCAAGACAAGTGTGGCTACTGCACATTCGCCCAACCTCCTGCACGACTCGACGCCCCGTACCTCACGCCGGAGCAGGTCCTCGAGATCGCATCGGTCG
>Ga0222718_10000562_pt1 | contig 37955 bp, 45 predicted proteins | sample C33_27DmetaG_FD_165045 | JGI IMG/M metagenome (GOLD analysis project Ga0222718, IMG submission 165045) | Estuarine water microbial communities from San Francisco Bay, California, United States - C33_27D | ecosystem: Environmental > Aquatic > Marine > Unclassified | place: USA: California...
GGTGCTTCAGAAAGTTGAAGTTTGATTCCTAATTTTTCAGCTGCTTTTTCTAATTTAGGTTTGATATCTGCTCTATCGTTTCTGCCTGCTCTTTTGTAAATATCTAAAAGAGTTAAATATTTTTCTCTAGGAGTTTGTTCTTCGCTAATTTCTTTATTGTATGTTTCTTCGTCATGTCCTTGCTGAGTAAGTGAAATAAATTCCATATCTCTAGATAGGTTAGCTTGTAATGGAGTTGAAAATCCATTATAACCTTGACTAACGTAGTTATCTAATTCTTTTTCTGCATCATCAGGATCTTCCGTATATTTTAAAATTATGTTAAATAATTTATCTAAATATTGATCGTTACCGCTTTGCTCGTTTAGAGCCTGAAAATGCTTTAGAAGATTATTTTTAATCACATCTACATGAACAATAGCTTCCCCGGATGGCTTAACTCCTACATCTCCAATTTCTTTATCAAAAGAATAGTCCACTAAATGAAGAGTATCATCGGTAATATAAAAAGAGAAATCATCTTCAAAATCATTTTTATACTTAACGTAAATATCAAACGAGTTAGGTTCTATATTATGAGCTTTTACCGAGTCTATTTGATCCCCGGCTTCTCTTAAAGCTCCAATTAATGCTTTTCCTACCTCTTTAGCGATGACTTTAGTTTCTTCTACACTAAATTGGATACCTTCCTGCTCATCCATCTTACCTACTAGCTTAACATTAGTTCCTTTTTTTGCTAGTTTTTCTGCTTCACCTGGGTCGTCTGTAGAAACTGTTCCCATTTCTGCTTCTGATAAAGTTTTAAGCTTGGCCGAAAGTGCTTTTTTAACTAAAGATTCTCTCAGTACTTCTACTTTATTATTAAGTTTCTGTATTTCTTCCGGAGACATATTTTTTACTGTACCGTCTTTTATCTGAGATAGAATGGTTTCGCATTTAGATAAGCGATCCTGAATTTCTTGATAAGTCATTGATATCGTTTTAATGTAGCTATATAAATAAATAGATTAATCTTCCCAAATAACGTTTTTAAAGTTCTCTGGTGATAGACCGAAATAGTCTGTTCTCCATTGGGTTTGGTCAAAGAAATTTAAATCATACCATTGATCTTTCTTTTTCCAGAGCGTTTTAGCTACATCATCCCAATCCAAGTTAAGTACAAACTTTTCAATTTCCAACTTTTTTTCTATTACAGCCTCATATTCAAAAGAATCCCATTCATAATGAAATACTTCAAATACAGCATCTTTTGAAACATAATCTATGGAAATATCTATTCCCCATTTAGGTTTCATTTTAATAAGCTTATAGAGCATAGGATTTTCTTTAGAATAAAATTCTAACTGATCTAATGCCTGTTCTCTAAATCCTTTTCTTTCAAATAAATCTGAGTGGTTAATATGTGCTCCTTCTCTTTTATCCCATACAATCCAATCATATCTTAGGCAATCTTCATGTCTTCTTTCTATGGGTTTGTATCCATTGTAAACTAAAAAAGCCTGCTCGGCTTTTGTTAAATGATACCCATTTTGGTCAAAGAGATCTACACAGTTTGGATCTTTTAAAACTTTTACATCATCAGTAGCATTTGTAAAATATGCTTTACTGTTTAATGAAGTGTTAGCTATTTTCATTTCTTACCTGCTTTCATATTAGCACACCAGTGATACATTTTTCCTTTTTCACCGCCATACTTTTTAGCTTTTGCTCGTAGGTCGGTTACCGAACCTTTACATGAGGCACCTGCTCTCTTGACTCTGCCGGGTCTAGATTTTCCTTTTACTTTACCGTCAGCGTAGTTTTCTTTATTTAAATGAATAGCAGTTAATTGTTTTTCAGCTGCTTTTTTTGTAGAATGTGTACCTAATCTTTTTCCTCCTTTTTCAGGATATACAACATATTTACCATCAACCTTACGGATGGTTTCTCTTATAACCTCTCTAACTATTTCTGTTAGTTCTGATTTTTTCACTGAACTTCTGCTTTGATTTTATCTACATGACCTTGAATATAGTTATGCTCTTCTTCAAGACCCATCATTTTAGCCATATCCGTAATCTGGGCAGCTACTGTTTCGGCTGCAAATAGATCAGCTTCTGTAGCTCCTCTATCTAGGGCCATTTCTTCCATAGCAAATAAAGCATCTTGAAGCTTGGCAGTTCTAATTGCAAGATCCATATCCTTTACTTTATCTTCAATATCTTGATATAAAGTTTTAGCTCCTGGGCACATATGGTAGTGCTTGGTTTGATAATCTCCAACTTTTAATTCTAGGTTTGGATCTGTTTCATGCTCTTGGAGCCTGTATTGCATTATTTCTTTAAATCGTATCATATTATTTCTTTTTCCAGATTTCACCTCTTCTACATCTAACTACTGCTCCTGAAGCATAAGCCGATGGCCAGGTATCATATTTTTGTTTTGCAATTCTTGTACAGCGGTCGTCTTTTTCAGTTACAACTTCCCATACAAGTTTTTCTATTTGTTCTCTAGTTACTTTTGCTTTTTTTGTATTTGCCACAACTTGTTTTCCTTTTTTACCAGCTCTTTTCTTTTTAGCAGCTGTAGCAGCTCTTTCTGCTTTTGATAAACTTTGTGCTTTTTTTCTAGGTAAGCATCGGTCTGGGGTTTTCTTATTTTTAGAAGTACCGCAAGGTCCGGCTATGTTTCCGGCTGAATCAATTCTAACCCAATCTTCTTTTTTAAACCAATCACGGAGAGACTCTTGAATTAACTCTCTCATGAAAGCGTACATATCAGATGATATTTTTTTCTTTTTTGCCATTACTGGAGTTGAGATAACATTCTAATTATTAACCCGGCTAAAATACCAAAAATTATCCACAGAGCTTTAGACACTCCGTCTTTCCACCTTTTAAGATCCTCTAATTCTGCTAGCTTATGCTGAAAATCTCTTTCATTAGCTTGCATAGCTCTCCTAAAATCGGTATTTTTATTTGTATTTACAATAACTCCATTATCTGGGTTTAATAGGGTAAACTTCAAATCAGACATATTCTCTTTTAGATCTTCTATGTCCTTCTGCATCTGCTTCAACTCGCCATTTGGCATAGCGGTTTTAATATGTTGAATCTCCGACAGTAGCGTTGCAAGGAGGTCTTTTTGGGTCATTAGTAGGGTTTAAATATAAATATACCTACTTTATGTGTTCTGAAAGTTGAGTGACGTAGTTTTTGACGTTATCTAAAATTTTCTTTTTCTCTGAAGAGTTTGATTTCCAGTCTTCTATATCTCCAGCCTCGGTTACATAACTATCACTTGCGTTAACTAAGTCTATAGCCCACTGTTCTACATCATGTGCAAAGGCTTTCATATTACCTTGCATCATTCTCTCTTCGTACTGTTTATACAGACCGGCTTTACGTAAATTAGCTTCCATCTCTACTGTGCAAGGATCAAAACAAAACCCATGAATCTTGTACATTTTTTTGGCAAGCCAATGCTTCATTGATCCTCCGCATTTTGGACAGGTTAAAGGAATGCGAATGGCTTTTTTGGCGGCATCTAGTTTTGTAATGTTCTGTTTAATGCCGTTTTTAATCGTCCATTTTTTGCCAGACTCTTCCCAAACATCTCCTTCTCTATGGCGATCAGAAGCTTTTTTATAACCAGATTGAGCTTTAGTTTTAGAAGTAAAATCTTTATTAACTAGATTTCTTACTCTCTGTACGTCTGATTGTTTGAATTCTTTTTTAAGTAAAGATTCTTTACTCATAACCTAGTTCTTTTAGTTTTTGTATAACTGAGTCTGCATCTCCGTCTTTGCATCGAATTGCAATTCCTCCTTTAGCAGCCCATTCATTTATATTAGATTTTTTGTCGTCTATTAAAATAGAATTTTCATTAGCATATCTTTGTTTATCTTTTGAATATGCAAATATGACTTTTGGCTTAGGATTTAAGTTATTTTTTACCCATAAGTTTTTTCCTAATCTAGAACCGTCATCTCTTGAAGGAGAAGTTAAAAGATCAGGTTTATATGGAGAAATAAAATCCCAAAGTTTTCTACCTTGAGGCATCCAATCCATTCCTACCCAAAATTTTAATCCTATTTTCTGATCTATCAATTCCCAAAAGGCTGGAGTTCCGTACTGTTCTTCATATTGTTTTGGAGGCATACCAGCATAGTGATCAAATCTCTTTTCAAAATCTGTCAATACTCCGTCCATATCACAGTAAATTTTATACGGAGGTACTTCTTTTTGTTCCGGTAGCGGATATGCTTCTAATAGTTCTACGATGCTTTTTTCCATATTTTTTTCCAATTTTCTTCTTCATTATATGCTGCAACCTCGTATGGATGACTTTCATAGTCATGACCCATATTGTAATACCTTGTCATCCAGGAAGGAGACTGAAGGTAGTGCTGGTACTCATGAACGATTGTTCGGATAAGTTCTTCCAGACTTGTAATGTTTTTCCAGTATACCGTTATTTCGTTTAAAAGATAGCAGTACTCTCCTTTTACATCCCCAATAACATCATTACTTATATATACATATGGTGTTGTTGAATGATGTTTTGAGTTTCCGTAGCAGCTTTCTACTACAGGTAAATACTTTTCAACGTGTTTCTTAATATCTTTTCTTGTGACTACGGGTAGAGACATAACCTTTTACTTATATATCTAAATATAAGAAAAAACACTCGGAGTTACAACTTTTTTTAGGAATTTTTTAAAGAATCTTCCCAATTTCTAAAGGTAATATTTCCTTCTAGATACGCCTGTTTTTCTATTTCAAGCAATTGATCGTCTTCATTAGTATTAGTAGTTCCTATATTCCCTAAAGTTCCTTCTAGATTTTGTTTATGATGAATCATTTCATGAGCAAATGACCTCATAACATCTTTAGGATGCCTGCCCTGTACATATAAAACTACTTCTTTTCTATTTGGATCGTAATATGCTGTTCTTCCAAAGAAGTTAGTTGATTCGGCTACATCTCTTTTAATCTTTACTTCTGGTAGAGGAACAATATTCATTCCTTCATCGATCATGTATTCTAAAAGCGAGGCCATGTAAGGAGTATAGTCAAATCCAACTACCTGCTCTTCTTTATTACTAATTCTGATATGGTCTTGATTAAAGGTAATATCAAAGTATTTATCTCCGATTACGTTTAGAAGCTGTTTATAGACTCTAACCAGTTTAGCTCTATCTGCAGAACGAATCACGCTTTTTGGGGCTGTAGCTGTACCGGAAGATCCTTCTTCTATAGTGTCTTTTCCAAACCAACCATCAAAAAGGTCGCCTAATTCGTCTTTCATTGCCTCGGCAATTATACTTTGCTTTAACATATTAATAATATTTAAAATCGATTGTCTAGGAAGTTCTGCTGGGAAGAAATCTGTTATAGTATCTAAATTTCCTGATAGGATAGCTTTTCTAAAATCTGTGGCTCTTACTCCACTTTGTCCTCCTGTACTTCCTAATGCTAACCCTTTTACGTTGTCTGTATTTTTAAAAGTACTAATTCGTCTAAGATCTGGTAGATCTTCTTCTGATCTTATTCCGGTGATAGCTAGAAATTCTTCATCGGGATTTTCTTTTGCAAAATCTTTTGCAGCAAGCATTGGATTAGGAGCAGAAATAATTTCTACATTTCCAGGCAAAAAATTAGAATATACTTCCCAAACTGCTTTTGATTCTTCAGGAGTAATTCCATTTCTTACACCTCCTCCTATAAAAATAACTACCTTATCTATTTTTTCGGTAGGAGTTTTTTCTGTAGAAAGAGCCTGTATTCCTTTTTCTTTAAAATCCTCCAAAGAATAAATTTCTCCTTTGTAGGTATTATTTAAAAGGCTTTTTACTACCTCAAAATGGCCTCGGTGGGGTGGTTTAAATGCTCCTGGATAAAGTGCTATCATGCTAAAAACGCTTGTACTTTACTTTCAATTTCTGATTCAGAAGAGTGTTTTAATTGTTCTTGAAATTCTTTATTGGTGATCATATCAGCAATATTTTCAATTACTTCTCTTTCTCTTTCCTTATTATTTTTATAACGTCTTTCTATGGTTGCAATTTTACTTTTCATTTTATCGTCACCAGGTCCGGTTCCATTTTTGTCGTAAAATTTAACCCAATATTTTTTTAACTCTTTTACCATTGACTCATTCTCTCTGTCAAAGTCGATGTTTGCCATTTCATCGTTAAAAGCCTGAATAGCTTCTTCTGATGGTAGTTCATAATCTGAACGGAAGGTAGAACCGTAGGCTTCTTTTCCGCCATGGGTTTCCATGTATTTTTCTAAATAATCTGCTACTGCTTCAGGACCTCTTTCTGCTGCTTTATTAAATTCTTCTACTTCTTTGCCGAATTTATCTTGTCTTAAATTAACAAAAAGGGAAAAATTATCTCCAAGCATCTGTTTATATTTTCCAATTAACTGGTATACATTTCTCCAGGTGGAAAATACTGCTGCTTTTGGTACTCGTCTTTCTCTTGAGAAGTTAGAAATAAAAGAAACCATTGGGTGGGTGTAAACCATCACCATGAAAACCTCATATCCTTTATCTAATAAGTTCTGTACTTTAGAAGGATTAGATGCTGTAGTATCCCAAACAAAAGATTTACCCGTTTCCGCGGCTGCCTCCACGTCTTTGTCCACTTGACCGCTGGCTGCTGCGAGGTTGTTGTGGAACGGATGACTGGGGTCTTCTACGTACTTGTCTGGGTTGAGCATTGGTAGGCTGATTAGGTCTAACTTGTCGATTAGGTACGACTTGCCTGCTCCAGCTCCTCCGGCCATTACTACGGCTTTGGGTTTGGTTTCCTCTTGTTCGAGTATAAGATCTAGTAGTTTGATCATTTCTAGTTAAATTACTTCTTCCTCTGTTAGTATTATTATAAATAGAGGTTGTTCTACCTCTAAGGGGTTCTCTATAAGTATACGATGGTTGGTTATAATTCCAATTGTTCCAATAGAGAAACGGTCTATTCCAGTAATAATACGAACTAAACCACCAATCTCCATACCCAAAGCTGTACCAATATGGATTATAAAGCGGGTCCCAGTAGTTATAAAATCCGGTAAATGGTCCAAATCCTCTCCATCTATTCCAATAAGGTCCGGTATTGTAAAAGTTTATACTGAGATCAAAATCATCTACCGGTTCGTGTCCTGTGGTTGTAATTGTAGAGTAACTTCCACATCCACTTAAAATACTAGCAGTAAAGAATAAGATTAAAAGTTTTTTCATAGCATTGAAATAAATTCAAAAAAAGCTACTTGTAATCTACACCAAAATATTTTTAGCTTTTTCATAGTTTTAGACTGGTCGGGTAACTATTATAAATAGGTTCCGTAACCGGGTTTTCTAAAACATATAGCTTGTAAATAGTCTTAAATAAATCAAAATTATAATCAATCTCATCAATAACTTTAATCTGCCAACCTTTCCCTTGATATACTCCAGGCTTATTTGAAGCCGATCTCGTACTAGCTTTCAACCAAATAATTCCTGTTCTATCTATCTTTATCCCTTTAACTTCTTCTATGGCTTTTGCATATGCAGCAAGCTGTAAATTATAAGCTCTGTGAAGAGAGTTAGAGGTTTTAAGATCTAAAAGCCAGGTTTCTCCATCCATTTTTACAACTAAGTCGGCGGTCCCGGCATACTTGTACTTATCTGAGAACACAAATTCTTCGGTTGAAATTAATTCTGGTTTATGAGTAGACCAAAAGTCATAAAATTTTAAAATCATCTCCCAAACGATTTGAGAGTATTTTGCATTTCCATAATCATCCATCCAGGTAACTTCTTCTCCTTTTACTAGAGCTTCGGCTGCTTCATGAACCTGGGTTCCTTCTTTTCCAGCTTTTGCTAGAATAAGATCAGCATTATGTCCTACATCTTTTAGCCAGTTGTCAAAAAATTTATTCTTTGGCATGTACTGTAAAATTGTAGTCACAGAAGGGTAGTATACCCCTTCATCTCTTTTATAAACTCTTCTATCAAGAAAATTTATCTGCTGTAGATTAGGTTTAAAATCTAATCTGTTTTTTGAATGTTCTTTTAGTATGTTTGTACCTTGACGAATCATAAGGCTTTCATTTTGTGCATCATTAGCCCGGTTAGGTCTAATTCTTCTGCTGATTGAATAAGTCGAGTAAAGGCTTGAAAGCCCATCTCGCTAGGATCTTTTTGTTGTAAATCTACTAGGAAGACCCTTTTGCCTAAACTTAAAAACTGTTCGCAATATTTCAATGCTTCTTTTTGAGCATCTTGATCTAATGCTATATAAATGTCTTCCACACCGGAAGTAATAATCTTTTTAAGTAATGAATTTGAAATATTTTTTCCTAGGATAGGAATAGCATTTCTACGAATGGCCATTGCATCGAATGGACCTTCACATAAAATAATTGGCTGATTCCAATTAATTAAATTTTCAAAAAATATTATGTCTCTGGAAGTTTCGGGGTTTCTGTACTTAAAGTAAGCTCCCTCATATGTTCGGCCAACAAAATAATTGAGCCTATTGGACTCAGAATAACTTGGTATAATAATTCTTCCTCCATAGTCTCCAGTTGTTGTATATCCGACATTATATTTAATAAAATCATTGTCGGTAAGTCCTCGTTCATATAGGTATTTTCTTACTTTATTAGCAATAATTGAAGTTCTGGATGCTGTAGCAAGAGGTTGAAATTCTTTGGGTAGCTCAACTACTTCATCTGCCTTATATAAATACTTTTGACCTTTCTTAACGTACTTTAGAACTTCTTGGGCTTCTTCTTTAGGTACTTTAAGCTGCTTGAGCAGAGAGAAAATAGACTGTCCTTTAGTTTGACATACCCAACATTCCCAGAAGTTTTTACCCTCCTCGGTAGTTGCCATATTAATCTCCAGTTTAGGTTTACGGTGATTACAAAATGGGCAATGAAAAGCGTAGTTATCTCTTGCTCTTTTGTGACTTTTGCCTAATATATTCTCTACCGACCCTAAAAGAAAGGTGTATTCCATATACAGTATTTACTGTAATAAGATAAGAAAAATATTTTATATTAGCAACTTATACGTCAACCATCTTAATTTTACCGCTCTTTGGATGAACCATAAAATTATCTTTCTTAACGTCAAGTTCGTCTGGATCTATTCCTAAATTAGATGCTTCTTTTTCTAAAGCATCCATAAATTCTTCAGGTATTTCCCCTTTAAATTCTCCCATAACCTCCATTGTAATGATACCTAATTTTTCTCCTAGTCTTTCGACATCGTAGATATAAACAAAATTATTTGTTTTTTTACCTTTAAGTATTTCTGCGTGATCTAATTCAATTGGATCGGTAGTGACTTTTACAGCCTTTCCTTTTAAAAGATATACTGAACCGTAGTCTCCTGAGTCAATATATTTTCCTCCCTGATCTTGTATTTTATCTATTTCTCGATTAAAATCAGGATCATATTCTAGCGGACCTTCTAATATGATTTGAGATAATTTCATATTTTTAATCTACATCTAGCTCATAGGCTTCAGCATTAATGCCTTTTGCTTTAAGGGCCTGTATAACTTCTTGTACTTCAGAATATTCAGGAAGACCTTCTAGAGGAAGATCTAGTCCAGTAAGTGCTTTGATCACTTCCGGGGCCTGTTTACGGTAATAATCCTTACCGTCGATCTTTAATTTAGAAAAATCTCCATGGTTAGTATATATAAGACTTATCTTATCAATATTATCGTTGATTCCTTCGTTGAGTATGATGTCTGTTAATTTCATCTTCCTTGTCCTCTATAAGCTTTTTTGTAGTTTCTACTACTTTTAAGCTTTGATGTTTTACTTTTAGAATGCACTCCCGGTCTTTTAGTTTTATTGCCTGGAGTGTAATTTCCTGTAACTAGTTTAGCCAATTTTAATTACTTTAAGTTTTAAATCACCGGTGCCTTTTATCAATCTATGATATACACCCTTTCTAATAAATAGTCGTTTTAAACTCTCCGGGTTATTATTATCGTACTGAAATTTCCAATCAGTTTCGTGTAGGGGTTCGATAATACGGTCTTCCTGGTCTCTATGCCATACAAATTCTTCTTCCGGGGTGTTTTGAGTAAAAGTTCTTACTTGGCCTTCCTCGGTAAAAGGTAATTTATTATTTTGCATCTGTACCTGGGTCTTCTAGGTTTTGAATATAGGCATCAACTAATCTACTTACAGCTTCTGGTTTTTCATCTGCTTTAAATTTTACCTTTATTTTAGCCATTCCAGATTCGTTAGTATTGTATCCGGAATCAACTTCGATGCCGTTGATATTATGATCATAACCTTTTTTCTTAAACACTCCTAAAAGAGATTTTTTTAAACTAGATACTTCTTTAGCACTGTCCCCAAAAATTAATCGAGCAGAAAATTCTATATCCAGTTCATTCAACCCTATAGAGGAATGATCTGCTAATATAAAAAGAGGTACGTCTAATTTTTTACCTCCTACATCGAAGGTTTTAATTTTAGGGGTACCATCTTCATTAAAATAGTTTCGAATAGCATTAATATGCTGTCTTTCACTAATTCCTTGAGCTACCATGGCGGCCTCTAAAAGACCGCCTACTAGCTCTTCTATGTTTAATCTTGCCATATAACTTTATTAACCGTATAAATAATATACGAAGAATATTTTTAATTACCTAATTATTTGTTAGGATCCTCAGTCAAAGGGATAGGTGATGGTTCTAACATTTCATTTAAGAAATCAGATAATTTAAGCATACCTTCTGTTGGAGGTAATTGCTCAGCATGAACTTTTACTTCATATTTAGCTGAGTTGTCAGTGCTACGAGTGTTTTCTTTGTGTGTAGCAACTTTTCCGGCTACTGTAGCTGAATACTTCATACCCCAAAAACCTCCTGAAGCTGTAGCTGAGATAGATGATTCAGTATCGGTTGATGATTTACTCATAGTAGAAGTTTTTACTTCCATAGTAAAATTTACATCAGCTGAAGTGATAGCTAATGATGGTAGGGGAATTAATGGTAACATAGGTACTTTGCTATACACTTTTTGTATAGTTTGTTCTCCTGTGCCTCCATCTGTAACAACACGGTTCATTTCAACATCTAGTGCTCTAGTTGTTGCAGGAGCTCCGTCTTTTCCAGGAACAAATGCAACTTCACTAATGTATTTCCATGTAACGTCGTTGAGTTTGGCTTGCCCTTTTGCCATTCCTACAATAGGGGAAACGATTAGTTCTTCGATGGGTAACCCTCGAAATTGGTCTGCGACTGCCATAGTGATTAAGTTAAAAAAGTTAATAAAGGTTATATGTCAATTATGCAAACCAAGATAACTGATTATGCATAACACATATAAATAGAAGGTTATTTGAAAGAAGCTATTTTACTATACTTCTTTTTTAATGCCTCTAGTTCTTTAAAACCTTTTAAATACTCTTCAGCTGATTCTTTATTACCAGAGAAGTTCATTACTGTCTTACAGTGGGGGCATTGCATGATAGGGTGCTTAATAATAAAGTCTAAAGTTAGTCCTAAAGGATTCCTACATGATGGACAAGGCATTGCCATAAACTACTACCAGTACCCAGAGAAGTTTCTAGATCCTCCTAAAGATTTCCAATAACGTCCAATATTACAAGACCAGTATCCTGGTTTTGTTTTGTCTTTTTTCTGATCGCAGTTATGTCTAGCGGCAAAAGAAGCTCTTGCTCCGGGCTCTTTTATCTTAACTGATAAGTTACCGCTGTCGCCGAAATTAACTTTTTTTATTTTTCCTGTCTTAGGATTTTTTACGTAAACAAAGAATTTTTTAGGTCCACCTCTTTTAGGTTTATTTAGAGGTACTTCTCTACCTTGGTATTCTGCTTCTTTAAGTACAAACTTATCTACCCAAACATCGTGGGTTAATCTATATAATACTTTGTCTGGTATTCTATCTGTGTATACTTTTATCACACCTTCAGTACCACTATGTCTAGTATGATTGATATTCATATCTTGTAATTTATCAATCATAAGGTTATAATTTTCAGGTCTAACTTTTAATAGAGCATATTTTCTATCATCTTCTCTACCTTGATATTCTGCTTCAGATAAATTATCAATTTCATTACGTACCCACTCCTGTTCGTTTGGCCCTAATTGATCAAAATCCATTCCAAACTCTTCGTTTGCGATATCATCATAGATATCCATCTGCTCATCTACCATTGGTAAATCTAAAGGTACTTTTTCACCTTCAAATATTCCATATTCTCCAATGTCGGTAGATTCTAATAATTGAGCATCTTCTTCGTTTAACTCAATTAGCCCGTCTCTCCAGGCGTCTCTTGCTTCTGCAAATAATTGTATAAACCTTTCGCTAGAATAACGGTAGACATTCTCAGATAAAGTGAGTCCGTTGTCTAAGTGGTATTGTAGTGACGGTAATCCTATTAAGTCTTTAATTTTGATCATTTATGAAATCTTTTCTGTAAAACTTACCGAGGATATTATCGTTGATATAATTATTTCGCGTCTCTAATACCTCGTTTATAAATAGGTACTTACACTCATAATAAGTTAATTGCTTTTTGTCTGGAGCGTATTGAAGTATTTCTCTTTTAAAGTCTTCTTGGTTTCCCTCTTTGACTAAATCTAGGATTTCTTTTTGAGAACCGTAATAAGTTTTCCAATCTGATTCGGTAATTACTTTCTTTTTTAGAGGAGTTCTACCTCCTATTCCTTGAGCTTTCCTCTCTTCTTTAAGTGCTTCTAGCTCTCTTTTTCCTAATTTTTTATTTCTTTCAAAAAACAGTACTTTTTTCCAATATATTTTTTACCTGTTGGCAGATGAGTTACTTCGTAAATAAATCCGTAAGTATTCTCTGGCATGTCCTGTATTCCTAAAACTACTTGTCCTTTGTGTATCCATGTTTTCTCTGTCATAATTTTAAGCTTTTGATAATCGCCTCATCATCAAAAATATCTTGTAAATTTTGATACGGGCAAGATGAAATATCTTGAGCAAGAGCAAATGGCTGATAAAGGTTGTTTGTAAAATCTAACTTTAAATTTGGAGGATTAGCTCCTATATTAGTATGAAGTTCATACCCAAATATATTTGGACTGGTTGTAACCCAACATACAGTTGATGGTTTCCCATAAGATGCTGCAATGTGCTGGGCAAACGAGTCAATCAATAGTCTCTTGTCTGCAAGTTGTAATAAAATAGCTATACTCCTAAATCCATCCAAAGCATGAAGGGTGTTAGGGTATTCTTTTTGATCTTTTCTTTTTATATGAACAATTGTATGGGTATCTTTAAATTCTTCTATCACCCGTAGAACGGTTGATTCTGGAATGTCTCTGGTCCAGGAATAATTAAATCCTTGATTTTGAGCTCCTCCATTTGGCTGTATGGCCAGGATTGGTTTTTCTGTATTATAGAAAGGAGCAAAATAATCTATCTCAGATTGAGTTAAGTATAATTGAGGAGTCTCTCCTTGATATTTTAAATCCCACTGCTTACACCATATTCTAATAATATGATCCTGTTCTAAAATAAAATCAGAGTGAGTGTAAGGATCAGTGTAATAAATTTTGCAATCCTTTTCTTTTCCTAAGATATAATCTTTATAGAAAGATCCGTGCTGGCCATTTTGGTGAACGTGGTCGGCTGCCGGGTTATGTTTAAAAACATCAGGGTAGGCACATATTACGTGAATGGTGTCTTCTGGGTGGGCTTTTCGGATTACTTTTAAAACGGCTGTTGCCATTATATGCTTTCCTAGTCCGCCTTCTATGTGGAAAATTACTGTCATAATAAGATTAAACTATTAAGATAGGAAAAATAATTTTAAACTCCTACTCTTCTAGTTTAATTAATCTGTACCCAACCGCTTTCGCCGTAAAAATGTAAGTTAGAGGCTGATACCATTAACATACCTACTTCTGGGCTAGTTGGTGCTGTAGTTCTATTTGCTAGTTGTATTACTCCAGTAAAGTTACTAGCATCTGCTGTGCCTGATCCAGTAGCAAATAAATTATTTACTACTACTACATTATCTCTAGTAGTAGTTTGATTTGATCCTCCTAATATTACAGAACCTGTGGTAGAAGCTACGTTGAAAGATCCTCCAAATACGTTACTGTAGGGGCCTGTTGCTGAATTAGTGTCTCCTCCCACGACTGCGCTTGATAGACCTGATACAGTATGAGTGTATCCTCCGGCTGCAATCGCAGCACCCCCAGTAACTCCGTGACCTCTTCCTCCAAATGCTGATGCATCGGTTGCAGTTACATCGTGTTGTCTTCCTCCTATAGCAGCTGAGTATGATCCGCTTGCTATGTTGCTTATTCCTCCTGCTAAAGATCCTATACCAGAAGCTTCATTCGTCTGTCCTCCAATCACTGTAGCATAAGTTGCAGTAGCCTGTGGTTCAAAACCTCCTAAAGCTGTAGCATAATCTGCCGAGGCAGTTACATGACGGCCGCCTCCAGCAAATGAATATTGACCAGAAGCAATAGATGTGTAGGAAGTATCATTTGTTTTTATAGCACCTGTGGCAGATCCTGTTTGAAATATTCCTCCGGTTGCCGTAGCTGTAATTCCGGTTAATCCTGAACCGTCACCGGTAAATGATCCTGTAAACGATCCTGTAAATGGACTGGTTAAAGATGTAAATTGTGCCGAAGATGAAATAATTCCGGCCGGTACATCTGTGATTCCTGTATAAGAAATTTGAGAAGATCCTGATACTACACCCGAAGGTAGGGTGAGGTTAGTTAATCCTGAACCGTCTCCAGAAAAAGAACCGGTAACAGAAGTTGCATTCAAAAAATTAACTGTAGATCCAGATGCTAGCAAAGAACCTGAGATGGTTAAATTACCTTCAATAAAAACATCATCAGGTATAATGTTATCATACCCTGCATTACCTATTCTAACGGTATCTACACTACTTACTCCAATCAAAGATACGTTACTTCCTCCAGTGCTTGTACCTTGGAAGAAATAAGCATTAGCATCTAAATTTACATTTCCGTTTAAAATATCTAACGATCCTGTAATAGAAGCATTTCCATTTCTTGTACCGTCCCATTCTGAAGATACTCCGGTTAGGTTTGTACCATCGCCGGAAAAAGAACCGCTAAACGAACCACTTACTCCAGTAGTGTTTGTAAAATCTACGTTTACTCCTGAACCAGAAATGACTAACGAACCTGTAATAGAGGCATCACCGTTTCTAGATCCATCCCATTCTGCTACAGCAGTAATTCCGGTTAAACCTGATCCATCTCCGAAAAACCCAACCGAAGAAGTAACACTCCCGGTAATTATAAGCGAATTATTAAATACGTGTTCGTTAGCCATGTTTTAATTATTTATAAAGATCGTTTAAATGCTGTTATAAGCATATTAAGTTCATATGTTCCAGGAGAAGCATCTATCTTAAGTATAGCTTCTGTTGTAGAAGAAGCATCAATACTGAAGGATGTACCTACTATATTACCTGAAGCAACTGTATGTGAATCATTTATAGTTGAATTACCTGCTTGATCCCAGCCTCCTAAAATTGTTCCTACCTTCTTCTCAGATTCAACATTATTTGTTAATACGTAATCTCCTTTTATTCCTGTGTATCCTGTTGATCCATCGATAGCGAAAGTATAAATGTTTGAAGTACCGGTTAAGCCTGAAGCGTTAAACTGGAATAGCTGTACTCCTGGTCCGGCTGGATAACTTCCTGATGCAATTGTAAATGTACCGGCAACATCTAAATTACCTGATACTATTAAGGATCCTGTTATTTGAGCATCCCCGTTTAAAGTCCCATCCCAATCTGTAGTAATTCCTGTTAATCCTGATCCGTCTCCAACAAATGATCCTGAGAAGGTTGATCCAGAAATAGCAGCTACGTCTGTAAAGTCTACTACTGCTGTTGATCCAGAAACTGTAAATGAGCCTGTAATATTTGCATTTCCTAAATGGGTTCCATCCCATTCAAATCCTGTTAGATTAGATCCGTCACCGTAGTATGTAGTAGCTGTTACTGATTGACTTACTAGCAAAGATCCGCTTATAGTTACAGTCTTAGCAGAGAAGTCACCACCGATTAGAGGTGCACCTGATGTATTATTTATGTATAGTTTACAGCTTTCAGCTGTTGAGCTAGAAGGTCCTGTAGCGTATCCGATATAAATGTTATCACACCCTCCTGTGTTACGTAGACCAGCCCCGCATCCAATAGCAGTATTATTATAAGAATTAGATGTTAAATTTCCTAATGCTGAGTTACCTATTGCTGTGTTCCGGCAGCCGTTAGTGAGATTTCTCATAGAGGAGAGTCCTACAGCTACGTTACCTGCTGCTATGGTAGCGTTGCTTATAGCGCATAATCCTATTGCAACGTTGCTGGCTCCGGTTCCGCTGGTGGCAGTGTAGGGTCCTATTAGTACATTTTGAGTTCCAGTGTTACATCTACCGGCTTGGTATCCAATAAAAGTAGAAAAAGTATTTACACATTGTCCAGCTTGAGCACCAATTACTACATGGTAACCTCCTTTACTAAGTTGACCGGCTTGATATCCAATACCTACACCTAGTCCGTTACTATCTGTTGCTGTAGTATTAGCATATACACAAGCACCGATAGCCATACCTGTTGTAGACGGGTTACAAATCTTAATATTGGTATCAATTGTTGTATCCCCTTTTAGGTCTATAGTAGGACTAGATCCCGATACTACAAACGATCCTGTAATAGAAGCGTTTCCGTTTCTTGAACCGTCCCACTCTGAAGTTGAAGTTACTCCGGTTAGTCCTGATCCATCTCCTACAAAAGAACCGCTAAATGATCCGCTTACTCCGGCTTCAGCATTTGTAAAATCTACATTTGCTCCTGATCCGCTAACTACAAAAGATCCTGTGATGGATGAATCTCCATCTCTTGAGCCGTCCCATTCTGTAGTTACAGTTAATCCAGTTAAGTTAGAGCCGTCTCCGTAAAAAGATCCTGAAAAGATTGAGGCGGATACTTGGCTGTTAAATGTAATTTGCCCGGTTGCAAAATCTCCGTAAACTAGAGGAGTATTGGAGCCTGTGTTGTGTATGTATAGTTTATTTGACTGAGCAGTATTGGTTTCAGGTCCTGCTTGATATCCAATATAAATGTTATCAGTACCTGATGATAATCTAACCCCTGCTTCTTTTCCTATACCTATATTATTGTTGCCGCTTGATACGATTCCTAAAGCCCCATACCCAACTGCTGTTGAACCAGAAGCATCTGTTACGTTATCTAAACCTTGATATCCAACAACTGTATTATGTACTCCGGTTAAATTTTCTCCAGCTTGATATCCAATTAAAATATTTTTATTTGCTCCTGAAATGCTTGCACCGGCCTGTTCTCCTATTAAAATATTTTCACTACTGTCATCTATAGAGAAACTTCCAGTAAGTATTAAGGTAGTTCCGTCAAAAGTAAAGCTAGGTTCGCCTTGTAGTGACCCGCTAAATCCTGTGGCTGTTAAAATATTATTATTTGTATTGTTAATTACAGCAACTGATCCTGTTGAAGATCCACCTAGAGGAATTGTATAATAATCTCCTGCATTGGTGTCATAATGCAATCTTAAGGTTGCTCCATCATCATGCAAAGAACTTGAATAGAAAACTGATCTGAAGTTGTCGTCCATCTCCAGATGAGTAAGAGAGGAGCCTTTTTCTAATCTATATGTGATTCCTGGGATTGCCATATTATGTCTTTATTATAAATATCTTATATTATTTTACTTTCTTAACTCAAATCTCCTGTTCTACTTGTTTCGTACCAGTAGCTTCCATCAGACACAAAACTAACTGTATAGGTTCTAGATTTAGATACCGTCAACGTACCCTCTGTTTTAAAGTTAGAAGAGCTAAAAGTAACAGTGTTCGTGCTCACTATGCTTGGCACAATAATTACTATTCCTTCAGTTCCTGCCGGAGCAACTGTAGCTGTAAATGTAATGTCTCCTGTTATAGGTGCTTTTACTACTCTACTAGTATAAAGCCCAAGAGCAGTGGTATCAGAGGCATTTGCTGTATACTTACCTCTAATTTGTCCGTTTACATCTAAAGTTACTTGAGGATTGTTAGTAGCTATACCTGCTCTTTGATTGGAGGTAAAACTCGCAACAGACAAAGCACTTGCATAAGCTTCATTAGTAGAGGAAATAATACTAAAAGAATTATATGCTGCGCTTGGGCTCCTGCTTCCAGCTTCAGATAAACTTACTACAACGTGTCCTCCTACTCCATTAACAGATGTTAAAGGAGATGAAAGCATCAAACCGTATTCATTAGCCCCGGATCCTAAAATACCGCTAGAGTAAACCCCAGATACTATTGGTCTAATAATAGATTGAGTACTTCTAGTACCTCCTTTTTGGACTCCAATACCATCTGTACCTAAAACTACTAGTTGTCTATTAGGAGTTGTATCAAAAATGCCTAAACCAACTGATGATACAGAAGCAATTGTGCTAGAATTAACATCGAAATTTAGTTTATTAGTAGCTCCTAAAAATATTTGATTAGAAGTAGAGGCAGAACCGCCTACAGTCTTACCTAAGTATCCAAGCTGGGTTGTTCCGTCGAAGAACGTAAGTTGAGCTTTTCTCTCTGTAGTTCCTCCTCCTGATGTAGCGATTTTAATAGTAGCAGAAGTAGTATCGCTTCCAACTATATGAAGTTTATTATCTGGGCTATTGGTACCTAAGCCTACAAGTTGAGAATCAGATTGATAAAAAAGATCTGTATTTCCTCCAAAAGTTGTAGAATCTTGTTGAAATTGAATAGATCCTACAGAGCCGCCTGGGTTATTACCTGCAGCACCAGAAGCGTTAATAGTAACACTACCTACACCACTTACTGGAGAGATTGAAACTCCAGTACCGGCTATAATTCTGGTTACTCCTCCGCTTCCACCTGAACCTAAAGTTACCGACTGGTATCTAGTTGGACCGTAGTCTTCAGTGGCTGTATCCAGCCCGTCACTTCCGGTATAATGTAACCTGAGCTCGGTTCCGCTGTCATGTACGGAACTAGAATAAAAGTATTGAGATAGGTTTCTATCCATCTCCTCATACGTGAGTGCTGATCCTTTTAACGTTCTTAATATAATGCTCATTTTTTTATATTTTTATTAAGTATAGTCTTCGAGTTGTTTAAATCTATTTACACCAAAATTCATGTCTAATTTTACTACCATAGACATATCTGTGTCAGCTGATTTAGGTAGGGGCTGTCCCATTTTAGCTACTGCAACTAATTCGTTTGCTTCATTGTATAAACCTACCGTAGTAATATAAGGTTGAAATGCTGATCCGGATACATTATCGGCTATTTGGCCGGAAGTAGAATCTAATGCAGTTCTATTTAGAGTATGATTAAATTCCGATGTTTTAATTCTACAATGGTAATTGTGAGTATAAATAGGTAGATTTGATTTCCAGCTTATAATTGCATTAAAGTAGTAATTAAAATACATTGCAATTATATTATCTGTAATGATAATTTGCCCGTGAGTATAGATTACATTACCTACATATTTCCTAGGACTTGAATCTCTCATATAGAGATTCCCTTCCCCATCATCTAAGATAACATTCGAATATTGATCTGCTCCTTCTATATCCAAATACTGACCTGGTACTGGTTCAGTTTCGTCTACGTAGTTAGATTCGTTTTCTAAGTAATCTTGATCAGTTAGCGGATTGGTTGAGCCGTAGATATTACTTGTATTTTCCATATACAAATTATCCACCTGTTCAAAAGAGGTTCCGTTAGGATCAGTTTCTACGTCTGTAACATAATTGTTAAGTACATAGTTACTACCGGTTCCGGGTAAAAAATCTGGTGATATCGAAATAGAACCTGGTTCTATATGAGTCCCGTACATCTCTTTTGGTAGAGATAAAATAGCAACTCTCTGATTGAGGTATCTAGAACCACTTATATTAAAAGAAGATTGTAAGTAGTTTTCATATGAACTAGTAGTGGGGATTATAGAACCGCTAAATAAGCTATAATAGAGGTGGTGGGTACTTTCAAATACCAATCTTCTATTGTACGAAGAGGAAACAGAGCTACTCACTCCTCCTCCAAAAACTAAATCTTGATCTTGTGGGTAATATACGCCTGAGCCAGATAAACCAACTATATTCTGTATTCCTAGATCATTATACTGACTCCCGCTTACCGTCCATGACTTGCGGGCAGTATAGGTGGTGATAAAGGCATCCTGTTGATTTAGTTTTTTGTAAGCGCTCATTCATTAATAATCAAGTTTGATTCTAATCAAAGCTTCCTTTGTAAAATCTTTTAATAAAGGTCTAGATAGTTTAGCAACTCCAAGTAAGTCATTATCATCGTTGTATAATCCAACGGTTGTAATATAGGCTTGAGGTGAGTTAATCATTACATCATGGGTCAATTCTCCTGAGCCAGTAATATTAGAGGGGTTAGTTGAATAATTAAATTCACTATTTCTCACTCTAACAAATACATAATTAGAGCTTACTGTTTCTTCTGATTGAAGATCAAAAGATGCTCCTGCTTTTATAGCGTTGTATATTTTACCTGGGTTATTCTCCTGGCCTGTTACAGTAGTGTCCGTACCTAGTTCTAATCCGTCTGCTCCGTCTAGAGCTGTACCGTTAAGAATAATTACTCCAACATCTGGTAAAAATTTACCGTAACTTCCATTAGCAGATGAATACCCATTTCCACCGGTACTAGAGTTATAAGCAGATCCTGCTGAACCGCTTATTATTTCGTAGACGCGGCCTGCATCTACATAAGATACTGTTGTAATATCGTTACTGTTATCAGTAAGGTGAAGTGTTTTAGATCCGCTAACTAGCTTAAGTTCAAAAGTACCAGGAAATAATTTTTCTTTATATCTGCTTCGATCTATATTTATAAAGTAAAAATAATTTGAAGTAACAGTTCCGAATACAAAGTTTGTATCTTCATCTCCGAATACTAAATTTCTATACTGACCGTATATGGTTTTAGTTGGCGAAACGTTAGGTACGTTTGCATTGTAAGGAGCTTCCCCTCTTCCTGTTTTATCTCCAAATCCAACTGCCATTTGAGATCTTGCTGTAGAAGCAAACTGTGCTGTATTTACATCTTGATCGTATACAGTGTAAAAATAATTACCTGAGTTACTTGCTACTTGTGCAGAAGAAGTGAAGAATGTGGTTAGTTCAATAGCGTCTGTTGACCATAGAGGGGCTACGATTGACTCAGCGCTAATTGAAACGTCTTCTGTATCTAATCTTTTAAATGACATATCTTATTAGTTATTTACTTTTACAATAGTTAATGGGATTGTTACTCTTGCTCCTGAATCTCTACCGATAACGGTAATAGTAGTTTGTAAAGTAGTTCTACTAGCACCGAATAAGGTATTAACGGTAGTTGCAGTCAGGTTAATAGAGGTTCCTATTACTGTTTTTGAAACGTTTGTTCCTAAAGTAGTGGTTGAGTTAAGGGCTTCTGCTTCAGGAGTATTTATACCAACACCGTTAAAGGTTTGCATTGTTCTTGCATCAGCAATAGTTGCTACATATCCACCAGCTTCAAATGTAGTAGAAGATCCTAGATAATTTAAAGTTTGAGGAGTAATTGCTAGAGATGCACCTTGCTTTAATCTTATTGCAGTATATCCTAAATCCAAAATAGGAAGCTTGGCTGTACCTCTTGGTAGAGTTGTGAGCTTATACTTCATAATCTGAGTTTCGTCAGGAAATGCTTCTAAAAGTGGAAGGTTTTCAATAGCCTGTCCATAATAAGCAGATCCTAGAGGATGAGTTGGATTATATAGAGTATAATCGATTTCATCATCAGAAAGGGCAAACTGTGTAATTTTAAAAGAGCCGTCTCCTCTTGCTAAAAGCTCTCTCCCTTTTTTAGTCAATATTGCATCAACTGTTACAATTGAATTATCTAAATATCCCATAGTTGTTTTATTCTATATTATATAAATATCGTATTTAAATGTTTTATTAAGTTTCAATTTTTTTATACTCTACGTCTAGAAGCGAATAATCTACTCTATCGTACCCATCAGGTCCGATAGAAACTGCTTCAGATGGAACTTCATCAGACATTACCCCTTGGTATAGTCCTTCTCCAAATTGTTCCTGGTCTATGTATTTAAATGTATAAATATTAAGACCGGAAGGAGATGTTCCAATAAAGGTTAGATTAGTTTTTAATCTTCTATCTGATGGTGGAGGAGTATCGTCATCTATTCCTAGTAGAAGAGTTTGCGGACATATCGATTGCGAATATATAGTTCCGTAAATATCAGTAAATAGAGCAATATTAGCAGTTTCTGTATAGATTACATTATTATCAATTGCGCTGGATTTTGTTCTACTATTCGTAAACCTAATTATATCTGTTCTATCTATTTTAATAAACTCTGTGCCTTGGGCGTGAAATACATCTGCAGTTCCTCCCCATCCTCGAGTAACTGTAAGTATTGGAGGGTCTGAAAGCTGGTCAACAGATCTTACTTTTATTTTTTCGTTTTGTAGTATTAGAATGTCCCCCCTATCGATAGATCCTGTGATTCTAGAGCCACTAATATATTCAATAGTAGTATCATTTGCAGTAAGCCCTGTATTGAGGTAAATTCCCATGTTTGTAGTACTGTAGTCGGGTTCATCTCTAGGTCCAGTATGGAATAATTCTTCAAATAATCTACTATCATTTCTCAATAAACAGAACGTATCGTAGGTTGTATTGCCGCTAAAAACTTCTCCTCTAAAAGATCTTCCGGAAATACTGGGTGTAAGTCCTGAGTAGTTATCTGCTGTAGTTTTACTTCCATTATATCGGCCGTTGATCCATCCTGTATCAGAATATAAACTATCTTGCACTTCAGCAAACTCAGCTGTACCTTCGTATATTGCATCGAAATTAGTTGGTAGGGCTGTATCTTGTATACGATCTGCTACTACTATTTTGTAAGATCTTCTGATTTCTTGAGCGTTATTGTAAGTAGCGTTATAGTTTACAAAAAGAAATTCTAAGTCATCTATAAACGGAGTAAAATCTACTATTATATTTTGTTGAAATTCTGGATCTGTTAGGTTGTTTATTGCTTCTGTTGTAAGTTGGAAAGGAGTAACTCTGAAGTAGAAATACGGCGTCTGCCTTTGAGCACCGCTCACTCCAGTCCCAGGAAAATATGCTCTTGTTATAATATTCAAAGCATATTCATATCCATCGAAACTAAATCTGACCTTTTCTAATCCTTCTAGGATACCTACTATATCTCCTCCTTGTACACCGTCTACAGACCTAGCTCTTCGGGTAACGGTTATGCCGGTAATATAATTAGGTACCTCTATAGTTCTGCCGGCTTCTAGACTACGAACATAACCGGGGACTAAAGGAGAGCTATCATCATAGTTTACGTTGATAGTGTAGCTAGTATTAATATTAGCTGACCCTCCTGTTGTATGTAGTGCTAAAAATTGCTGCTCTGTCATTTGTTATTTTTTATTAACACGTAAAAATAGTAGCTCCCCAATTTCCGTTTCCATCCCAGTATCTATAGTAGAACGTACCGTAAGGTGAGTTTGGTTCATTATTGGAATATGTTCCAGCAGGTGCATATGTTGTTCCGTTTTGATCTTGATAGATTAATAATCCTTCAGTTAAGATATCTTCTGGTCCATAACCTGCTCCTCCTCCTGGTTGAATAATGTAGATATCAGTTGTATTAGCTACTCCGCATGCTTGTGGTTGTGCTGCTGTTGGATCATATGGAGGACCAGGTGGTGCAAAGTATCTTAATGGAATTGGCGTATCTGGGCTTACTTCAGGATCGGTAGGGTTTGTAAGATTTATAGTACTGGCTGTGCATACAAATCCTTGATTTTGAGTTCTTGCAGTAAAAGCTACACTTTGAATAGCATCACTACTAAGACCTTGTTGAGTCAAAATATTTCCTAGCGTATTACCGCCGGCTACCGTATTGTAATACCTAAGGTATGTCGTTACTTTATCTGCAGGTACTGTTGGATTTTGAGAGGTAGTAGCGTTTGGATTTATTATAATATCCACAGGGCCAAAAGTTACTAAAGTTCCTGCCGCATTTATAAAATTAATTGCTACTTTATAAATTGTATTAGGAGCTGTGTTTAAGAAAAAAGATTTCACTAAATACTCTACAGTTGTCGCTGCTTGATTGTTGGGTAGGGGAATTGTATTCGTGATAGTTACTGCTCCGCCAGTAGAGATTGACTCTAAGGAACATTCTCTTATTGTAAATGTCCTCTCTACTTTGCAGGTATTGTCCACATTATCTTGGAATTTAATATCAACTAAATCTCCTTCTGTACCCGTAAATTCATAAGCTTCAGCTTCTCCTGGGGTTATAGGGGTATTGTTTACGTAGATAGTATGAAGAGAGTTCGAGTTTTCAATAAACCACTGTGTTAAGTCGTATTGCTGATCTAGGTACACATAAGTGTCAGGAAGGTAGGCTAGATTTACACTAACATCACAAGTTACTTTAACAGCATAAGTTGTGGCTGTACAGGTAGGTCCTGATAGAGATGAGGATGTTGCGGTTACCGCATCGTACCCATATTGATCGACAAAATCAAAGTTATATGCTCCTGGGTCTCGTGGTGTACCTCCATCAACTGTGAATTCAAATGCTGATAGAGGAGCATTTAAGAACAAACTAGATAAATCGTAAGGATTTTCTGTAGGTCTAATAACGTAGAAATTGCTTGTAGACGGACCTAAACTTTGAATCAAACAGGCATTTGCAGGTATTTCTTTTATAAACCTTATATCATATTTTACCTCTTGGTAATCTAGAGTTTTAAAATTATTATCTCTATTTAATTCCCCGTCACTAACTTCAATATTACTTCCGCTTAACTGCCCATCGTATCTAGCCTCTTCGTGAGCTCTAGTATAGACTGTATTGTTATTAGAATCAGTCCAGCTATGGATTAGTGTACCGATAGGTGTCTGCACTCTTTCTATATAACTGGTAATTAGAGATCCGCTTACAGATCCTGTTGCAAAAGATTCGTAAGCTCCTCCAGGTGATCCTGAGATAAATGCTGTATTAATTGAACCGGTGTATTCAGGCTGTGTCCAAGACATAACCGGCGCTTCATATTTGCTTCTTTCTAGTAGGTGAGGTTTAATAATAATTCCTGTATCGGCAACAGTTCTAGCAGGAATAAAATCTCTAACCATTCTGAATATAACGTTGTCAAAGAATTTTATAAATCTTACAAAATCTTTTAGGTCGTAAGAATCTACTCCGGCGAAAATTGTGTCGGCATAGTCTCTTAAGTAAAAATATGAATTAGTAGAAATTTCTCTAGGATCTCCAATATAATCGTCTATATCAAAAGGATTATCTGGAAATAGAACTGCTGATTGAGATAAAATATAAGTATCTACATTATGAGTTGGTGAGAATCCAACTTCAATAGTATGTAGATCTTGAGTAAAGAAATTATCCTGATTTATAATAGAAGTGTATTCTGATATAGTATCTCCTTCTACTATACTTCCGGTATTATTTAATCTTACTTTATCTAATGATCCAGTAAATGCTTGCTGTCCGCCAAAGAATGGTAAATCCTCTGATGACTGTCCTCCGTATAATCTAATTTTTAATACATCAGAAGGAATACCAAAACAGTTTATTAAAGCTCTTAAACCACGCTCGGTACCTTTACTCTTCATTAAAAGCGGTAGGTTGTGGTAAATTCTTTTATAAATCTCTTGCTGGTATGTTTTTTGGGAAACAGCATAATTCGATCCCGTAATAATTGGATCTAAATTTGGCTCGAAATCATCTAACTCGTAACTATCGGCGGTAAAGTATCTATATAAATCTCTAACTGATTGATTACTGGTGTATAATTTTACTCCGAAGTTTTTAAGAAGATCTTCGACTAAATCTTTAGCAACACCTCTATTTAACCTATTATCTGCATCGTATTTTTTAGAAACAGAATCTGTGTATACCCATAAGTTGTCAAAGTGCTGACCTATCATATGAATGAATAGAAGATACGGGTCATTATCTGGATCCTCTTTTAAGTAGCTTGGAATAGAATTTATTAAAATATCCGGGTTGGTAAGATCGTAATTGCTTCCGCTAGCTACCTGTCCGTTAAACCAGCTTATTCCTGCTCCTGTTGTTGATCCTACATTTATGTATGGACGTGAATCATTTCCTTTTGGCCAGGAGGTTGAACCGCTTTCATAGTATAAATGTCTTTCGTAATGATCAAAATTATCTAAAACTCCTTTAATAAGCCCTTCAAAGTATTCTCTACTTCCAGAAACTCCTGCTCCAGTGTAGTTAGTTAAATCGTTGTTAATAGCATCAAGACTTGCTTGATAAGATTCTATCAATTGAAATTTGTACTTAAAGTTTCGTACTCTTTCTTCTGCGGAAGAGAAGTTTACAAAGTTAGAGAAATCAGAATAATCTATACTTAGCTCTGCTCCTTTTTCGTTAAAAAGAGAGTTAAGCTCCCTATTTGAGTTATTAACTGGAAAGCTAAATAATTCATTATAGTTGTAATATCCGGATGGTTCTGTAGATTGCTCCTCTATTTCAATGTTAAAGTTAGCGCTTCTTAGAGTGGGTATAACTGGCGGGTCCGGGGTTATGGTTACATCTACTTCGTAAGCTGGGGAATCACATAACTTCTCTACAATACTAAAACTATCCTTTAATTGAACCGAATTAGGAAGTGGTTGATATAGTTTAAGTATTACAGCTGTTTTCCCATTATATTCTTGAGTATCTATATTGATAGCAGTAATATACCTATTATTTCCTGAGTATAAGCTAAACTCTGTTATATAGGCTTGACTTTCTAACTTATCCTTAAAAGCTTTAGTTTTTGTAAGTATATCCTCATTACTTAGCTTTGTAGAAAGAAGTCTAACTTCTGTTCTATCCGAAGAAATATTTTCTAAATAAAATAAACTACTGTCGTTTATATTAGAATGAACATTACTTAGAAAGTTATAAACTACTCTAACATCGGCTAAGTCATACCCATAAGCTTTTACATCCTCTAAAACATCTACGCTAATAATAGATGCACCTGATCTACCGGCTGATTGACCGTCTTGTAGAACTTTATATCTGTTGTAAAAACCGTCTGATAAGAGTAGGTTATTCTGTAGAGAAAAGAAATTTATCTCAACAAAGTTTTCTGTTGGATTAAAGACGTTTTTAACCTCAAAACTATCAACTAGTGCACTATCGGCAGGATTTAAAGCATCTACCGAGTTGATTGCCGGGTCATTAATTTGAAATATGTTGTAATCAAATTTAGGCATTTTGTTGAGTCAGGTTTTGGATATCTAATGCTTCTTGGTTTGCTTGTAAAAGCTGCTGTCTTAACTGGGCTATCTCGTCTAATAAAGGTTGAATTTCTTCAGTTGTTTTTTCAAAATCTACTAGCTCTGAGCTTTTTCTTAATAGGTATTGATGAGAGTTAGTCTCACCTTCTAATGGAATAGTATAAAATAATTTGTTATAAAGTCTAAATAACTCTTCTACTGTATCTGGGTCCTGTTCAGGAACCGGAGGAGCATAAGCTCTAAACTCTCTGTCAATAACAGTAGAGGCTTGTTCTTTATTGTAAACCTTTTTTTGAATGTCTATACTATTAGCCATTTCTTACAACTTTGAATACGTTTTGATTATCTACTACTATTGTGCTATTATCTATTTCGGTTTTAATTAATATACGGTAATATCTTTCAGGCTGCAACCCTCCCATATAGACATCAAAGAATGATCCGTTTGAATCACAGCTAATTTTTGTAAAATCTGTGTTAAAATCTACAATCATCTCCTCTGTATTCTCATCTCGTAACCCCCAGTAAGATGCTGATGGGAGTACATTATTTGTAAGGTACACTGATGAAGTTGTAAATGCTCTAGTTGGATATTGAGGACGGGCAGAAATTTTAAATCTCTGCTTTCCAGTATCAGCATAAACTCCTTTATTATTTTTAATATCTATATTACATATATCAGTTGATAGTAGAGAGAGAGTGCCTTGATCGTATGTTCTATCATCCCAACCGAATTCTAAGAATGGAGGATAAATAGTATTCGTATCTTTACTAAAGTACTTTAATCTAATAGAGGATGTAGTGTAAAACTCATAATCATCCTGTAACTTTAAAATGAATCCTCTGTTTGTTAACTGATTATTATAAATCTGTTTTATAGCAGCAGTTACGTTAATATCTGCATCTAAATCTGTGTTAAGATTAAAGGATTGTGAAAATTCTGTAGATTCTGAGTTGTTTTCTATATACCAAGTTCCTCCTCCGGTTTTACTTGAAATAAAAGATGCAGTTACTCCTGCTGGCCAGTCAGATGTTTTCCAGGCGTTTGATTCTCCTGCTTGAATATAGGTCCAGCTAACTCCGGTTTTATTTACCGGTGTATCACCAAATTCGCCGATACCATTATCCCACTCTGTAGAGCTGCTTATAGGATAGGCGTATAAGGTAAATTCTACTGGAAGTTCACTAGCTTCAGCTAGATAAAGTTTAATGCTAGAACTGAAATTGGTAGATCCTATTTCGTTGTCTATAACATTATTAATTTCTGTATCAGAAAATTTAGTTAAAATACGGCTAGTCTGTCCTATACCTGCAGAGTTAGGATATCCGCCAATCTCTACAACTTGATCTTTACCGGCGTTTGCTAAGACTTGCTCAGTATAGATGAAAGTATCTTTTTCGGGAAATATTCTATAGATTGCCATATTATAGTGCTGTTGTTCTTCCTTTTATGTCAGTGTTAGGAAATTTAACTTCAAATATCATAGTATCGTAAGAAGGATATACTATATTATTTCTAGTAGCACCTTTTATGTCATACGCATACCGGGAGTAATTACCTCCTTGTTTATTGACTATTTCTACTTTTTGTACTGTTTGTACTCCTGTTACCGTATCTAGAAGACTGTAAATGGTGGAAAGGTTGATTCCTTGGTTAATATTCCACTTTTTAATATTAAAAAAGTCTTTCAAGGTGTTTGTACAAGCTAGAAGTACGTCTCTACTATTGTAATTAGGTCTCACTAAAATATCAAAATTAACTCCAATATTTACTACAAATGCATCTTTTATGTTGACTGCATCTGTTAACATCATGTACTGAGATAGATATGTTTTAAGGTTGTTTTTAAGGTTAGTAGAAGCAGTAATTAAGTTTCCTGCATTATTATATGCTAATACATACATAGATAACGCAAGAGGGTTACTGTCGATAATATTATCTGTAGTAGAATTTACATTATTAAGCTCGTCTTGAGTCATAAATACCTTAGCTACAGTTCCGTATTTTGCAGGAAGAGACATAGCTCTAACTGTATAATCTTGAAGGGTAACCGCTCTACCTTGTTCGGCAAAAGATCTTAAAGCATTCTGTCTTAATTCTTCTACTGAATCTCCGTCTTTTCCTCCGGCTGCTGCTTGAGGATTATTAAATGCTAAGGTTCCTTGGTAGGCTGTATCTATAGCTGTAGAAGTTGCAGATGCATTAGTTAAAGTATTTGCAGGTACGTTAGCTTCTACTCCTCCACCAACTAGGTATCTAATAGTTAAAGTAGTGTTATTTGGAGCTAGACCGTAAGTTTGTGTGAATAGAAAGTTAGATGGATCATAAGCTACATTTAACTTATTTACTCCTTGATCTGTTCCTATACCTACATTAGTAGGGTCTGGGGTGAATTCTGTATCGTTACTGTCGTTTGTACCGGCTCCAAATTGTATTTGAAGTTGACCGGAAGAATTAAATCTAGTTACAAATCTTTTAGGAACTCTTTTTAATTTTATTAAATTAGGTACTAAATTAGAATCTGTATTAGAGTTAGTTTCTTCTACAAAAATTGTATCTTGACCTAAAAACGGTACTTCATACCAAGTTGTATTATCCCCTCCTGAATCGTCTGTAATATCTAAGATGCCTATAATATTGGGATCAGTTAGAGTAATTGTATTAAATTTAGTTGCAGCACCAAATGTTTGAGTAGTTGTTTTTACTTCTCCAGAAAATGCTTGAATTTTCTTTTTTATAAGAAACTCTAGCGGAACACCGGTTGCTGTGTCTATAGAAGAAATTGTAACTTCTGTAGGATCAAATGAACTAGAAAACCCAAAGTCAATCTTATCTTGAATTAAAAATTTAGCATTTCCGGATGCTGTAGATGCAATTACTGCGTTTTCATTGATAGTTAATGCTTGGTCCCAATCTGGTCTATTGCCTGTTCCGACTCCAACATTTTGAGTAACTTCTAATTCCACTTCTGAAACTGTCGTAACTTTTGGGCGATAGCCCATCATGTATGCTAAATTATAGAGATTGCCTGGATCTTTAGCGTACTGTAGGAAGGTTTCTTGAAGCTGAGTATCTTGGTAAAATGAAAGTACATCCCCTACATACGCAGCCATTTCGATAAACATCATACCAGGTGATGTCGGAGAGAAATCGTTATAACTATCCGGAAAGTAGTTTTTTGCAAACTCTATTAATTCTTGCCGGTAGTCGCTAAATTCCCTAGCTACATATTTTATATCTCTATACTCAGCCATTATGATTCAAAGTTTATTACTAAATCGTCTTCTATATTTGTATCTGAAATTGCATAACGGAGAGCTAGAGTAACTGTGTTTCTATCTGGCTCTGCTTGTACATTTAATTCTGTAGGAACTACTCTAGGAAAATATTCTACAAGACCTCTTCTTACTTCTTCTTCAACTCTTGTAATTGTTTCTTGATTTACATTTTCAAATAATAAATTACGTAGGGGTGCTCCAAAAGTAGGATTTAAATAACGCTCTCCTACTCCTGTTAAAAAGTAGTTAATTATATTAGTTTTTATAGCATCTTTTGTTTGATAAGTAGAATTAAAAACCGCTTTACCGGATAAAGGTAAAGATACTCCAATTGCCTTTCGTGGTTGGAGATCTAATGGGTCTATTCTTCTTACATTAAATGCCATCTTATGCTACTCCGTACTTTTCTTTAGTTTTCTGTTCTGCTGCTTTATATACAGCTCCTGCTTTTTTTACAAAATCAAATTGAGAAATATCCAAACCAGGTTGTGGTCCTGCTGTTTCGGTCATTCCCATATTACCTGCCATCATAGAGGCAAAATTTGGTTTTTGAATCATGTCCGATGTTCCCGCGTATACATTCTTATATTCATCAGGAGTCATAGTGGCTTTAGTCTGGTTAAGCATTTCTGAAATTGAATTGCTCATACCGGGATTAACTTGCTGTTGCCGTATCGGTGTAGGTTGAGTAACTACCTTTTCCTGTACTACCTGATTTGGGGTACTAGCGGCTCTTACTGCTTCGTTCATTACTTCTTGTAACTCTTCCTTAACAGCAGTTCTTACTTCTTCTCGTATGATTTTTCTTAATTGATCGAGTTTCATAATAATAAATAGTTGGTTTATGGAAGTTGATTATCTATTCTAAATTTTAATTCATCTAAAAGTACCTGAGTATCTGAACTAAAGGAGGGTTGCCCTCTTAATACTATTACTCCTATGTTATCTTTAGCTACAGCCACTCTTCTAGGAATAGGTCCTTCTACTCCTCTATCTTCTATAATTGCAAGGGTATAATCTTTCCCGTTTGCTCCTCTGTAAGTAAAGCTCTCATTTGGAGTTCCTTCTGAGCCAGTGTTTTCCGGTGGTTGTACAGCTCCTAGAAGTTCCTTTAATGCTTCAGGATCTTCTACCTCTTCAGCACACTTAGTAGCACTAATATCTATTGATTGAAGTATCTGTATAACCGATCCCAAACTATTTTCAACTACATCCGAAAATCCTCTTATAGCTTTTACATCTTCTTGTAAGTTATCTACTAGTATCTCTGCTCGACGTAATCTAGCTGCCCTATCTGCCAACTTTCCAGCTCTTTCTGCAGAAATTAAACCTCCTTGAGCTCCAGGGGGTGTTCCGATAGCGACAGGTTTTGGTTCAACTTTTAGTAGAAAGATGATTATTTGTGCTGCTGCGATTGGCGGTTCAAGAATTTTAGCTGCTAAACCTATTTTATCAGTTCTTTTTTTAATTCTATTTACGTTATTTACTAATATATTACGTGTTTTTATAATTTTCAACAATTCTTCTTGAACTGGGCAAGAATTGGTAAATTTATCTAATAATTTTAGAGCCTCAGTCTTAATTTGAGCTTCGGCAATTCCTTTTATTAATCCTACTTGCGGAGCTAAAGCGTTCGCTAATTTTTTGTAAATTGCCATTACTCTGTAAACACTTTTTTAGATTTAAGTTGAGATGGACCGTTTGGATTAATTCTATCGCTCAAAGCTTGTAGAGTCGGTCTCATAGCGTTTCCTTGCAGTACAAGTACAGGATCGCTGGAAGATCCTAATGCTGTAGCTAGATTTTGTAGTTCATCTATTAATAATTCTAGAAACTGTTCTGTTTGATTACCTAGCAGTACTGGTTGTTTAGTGGATTGAGGTGCTGTTCTTGCTTTAGATCCTAAATATATTTGACTTCCGTCAATACATAAGTAATCTGTAGCATCTAAGTTTATGGTCCCGTTAGTATTTAACCCTATAGATGTCTTACTGGATAGTTGAATATCGTTTTCTTTAGCGTTAAAGAATAATCTTCCACTATTAATAATAACTTGATTTCCTTTAAATTGGTCTGCTTTTACAGGGTTTTCGTTGTAAGCGTCTCTTTTTTCACTAGCTTGAGTAAGAGGAATGGTGTGATCAGAAGCAATATAAATAGAAGAGCTATCTTCATTTACATCCTCGTTTATAGTAGTAAACCCTTCTTCTGTTTGAATTTGACCATTACTTAGGATGATTAATGGCTTATCTTTATTAGAATCATCTATCCAAGGATTTGCTGAACCTTTAGCACCGGTAAATCTTAGTGATTGACCTTGCCTCCCTTCAATTTGAAGATCTCCCATAGCAGATCTAAGAGGATTAATAGTTGGGTTCTGCTCAAAATTACCTCCTTGAGTAGTATCTAAGTCGGGATTACCAAAAACATCTAGATAGACATTAGTATTAGGATGATTCCAGACATTAACTATTCTAGAATAATAGGATGTACTTTGATTTTTCACCGTACCTTTTCTAGAAGTAGGCATGGTTTCTATTTGAACTAGCTCTCCAATAACCGGTACAGCTTTAATTTGCCCGTTTCCTTGATAGGCAAAAGGAAGAGTTCTAGCATCATCTTCTGATACAGCAATATTTAACGGTCTAAAGTAGATACCATTAATGGCTTTTGCTCCTCCTTTAGCTAAATAATCTGGATGATTTTCATCTAAGATAATATCAACCACTCTAGCGTATTGAGAGGAAGGTGCATTAGATTTTCCTCTAGAATTTGCATTAGAGGTACTTGTAACAAAATTATATAAATTAGTATTTACAAACATTACTCAGTTTCCTCATCTTTATCATTCTTCTCGACAAGTTGTTCTTGGGTTTGTTCTTGTTCTTCTAATAAATCTTGTAAATCGGAGAAATCAAACATTTCTTCTCCTGATCCTTTAGCTTGAATAGCTTCAATTCTCTGAATTACAGTAGCTAGTTTAATTAAGTGTTCATCATTCTTAACACCAATCTCCATATACTCTTTAATCATAGGTACAAGAAGGGTAGCGTCTCCTATATTTTCTATAAGAGGTTTTAACTCCCCGATTAAACCCTTAACTTGAGATTTAGTTTCTTTTGAGTTGTTATAGATTTCCTCAAAAAGATCGGAAAGACTTTTACCTTTAAATATTTCTTTCTCTGGATCCATGTTTTTATTATAAATAGATTATGGTTCCTTTATTGTAATAAGCCCTTGTTCGTAATATTTATAGTATAGTGAATAAAAATCATCTTTAAGAGCTGAGATAACTTTGGTGAGATGCGGTGTTTCACAATCGGTCATCTCTCTTATATAGATGTAAAGTGCTTTTTTCTTAAAGATATCTAGGTCGTATCTTGTTTTAAATATGGTTAAAACAGCGTCTGCTATCTGCTGCTCACTTTCTTTAGTGAATAGTGTCTCTAATCTATCGTAGGCTGTTTCTACCCACAGATCTAAAAACTGACTTAACGTAATGCCACCCGGCATTTTAACATCAGAGTTACCTTCATACGACTCTTCCATGTCGCTAAAAGACCCAATCTGCTTAAGCTTTTTATAATTTTTGTTATTATAATTTATAAGCCATCTTTTAACTATAGTTCCGAAATATGAATAAGCTTTAGCGCCGTTAGTAGGATCGAATTTATCTATTTTTTCCTCTAAAAGCATAGAAACTACCTCATGCTTTAGGTCCTCTATATCTTCTACATCTGTATAGTAAAATTTAAAAGTATGAATTATATTCTCGGCAAGCTTGTAAAAGGGGAAATATATAAACTCTGTAAATATCTTTGCTCGATAGTCTGGGTCGCTGGAGTTATTGTATTTTACAATATATTCTTCGGTTTCTGCTGTAAAGTAGTTACTGCTACTCTTCTTTCTTGCCATAATTTTCTGGGAGCATGTACTTATCTAGCTCTTCTTGAACCTTTTTCATTTGCTCAAAGAAGTATCCGATTTCATCATCTGCCTGTAAAATACCTCTTTCATCCATACTTTTGAGATGCTTTTGAGAATCTCGTATTAAATCTGAAATATTCTGAAGGTATTTGGTCTGATCTACGGTTACGTCTTCGTATTTCTCTACTTTAATTAGTAGATTGCGTATTGCAATACCTAATATTATTATAAAGATAGTTAAAATAATGATAGTAACCAACATTTTTAAAGATTTTTTAAGATATTAGTAAGACCTTCTGAGGAATTCACTTTTTTTCCTGTAGATGATTCTGTTTTTTGCACTTTTGGGGTCGATCCTCCGCCATTTCTTTTCCACATATCATACTCTACCTTAGAAGCTAAGAAGTCTGCTGAATGTAATACTGAGATAATCGATGTTTTTTGTCTGGATCCTTCCTGATGACTAAAGAAATAAGCTTTATTTGCATCATCAAACACTCCGTCATGGCAGCGAATGGCTAAATATTCCTTTTGACTAACTTGAATACCGTATTTTTGAAGTAAAAACAAAGAACGGTCGGGAATAAGCATAAAATCAAGTTCAGAATTATTAGTAAACATTTCTGAAAGCTTATCTTGCCGCCACTTATCGGTTTGAGGAAGGTAGTTGGGTGCATTTCCATCTCCTAATTTACCAAGATCATGGAAAAGAGCAGAAAAAACAAGCTCTTCTTCTGTATAATCTATAGTTCCTCCCATCTCGCTATATAATCTACTCTGTTTTATAGCATATTCTACAACTCGATTGACATGATCTACATAACCTCCGGCAAAAGCATTATGATACCACGACTTACCGCTAGCGGGAGACATAATATAAGTCTCTTCCATAGAAGAAATCATATTAGTCACCTTCTCTTTACGATCGGTAAGGTAGGTATCTATAATTTTAACATGCTTGTTATAGTTTTTTTCTATTTGCTCGGCTGTTAGCATAGATTAATCTTGTGTTTCGTTATTTAATAATGTTTGAATATCTCCAAGCATCTCATTAACTCGTTTAAGATAGTTAAATCCGGCTTGTGGTTCATTTCTCTTAAATGAATAATCAACTTGTTTAAGTTCTGCTTCTACTCTTTCAAGTTTTCTTTCAATTACTACTTTATTTCTCATATATATTTTATTTATTATCTTTTTATATATTAAATAAGTTATGAAATATTTTTCTAAAAGGCAACTTATAGGGAAAAAAATTAGGGAATTAGGGCGTTTTAAAGGTTTTAAACGGCGAAGCCGCCGCGCAAACGCGCGAAGTTGTCCCGCGTTATTTTCTAAATGATCTTCTTAAAATCTTTAAATACCGGCCTACCATCTTTACAAGCTCCCCGGTTGGATTGTGGGCTATATAAATCAGCCTTGAGGTATAATCCTGTTCTGTTCTATGTTTGCGTGTTATCATTCTAAATTAAACCGACATTTTGTACGGCTCTCCTATTCGTTCTATGACAGAGACTGCCTGCTTGACAGTAATATTAAAGAACTCTTTCTTTTTATTGATTCTAAATCCGTTCTTTTCAAGATAAATATGTATCTCTTTTTCTAAATCGTGTGCGTTAAAGCAAGGATATTGATAAACTACATCAAAATCTTGAGCTACACCGGTGGCGGCATTAATCTGCTTTACTCTCTCGGAAGGTTTATTCTTTGTAAACCCTATCTTTACCAGGCCAGGCATAAGCTCGTTTTCTAATATGTAGATATATTGGCAATTGGTAATACCTCTCTCTACCTTAAACTCTCTGGTGCGGTTAGTGTAGTAGGTAACATCTTCCCAACCTTCAGAGGCAGGGTATTTTTTACTCTTAGACGGTGTTAGGGTATAGTAATAGGCTGGGGTATCTAGATTATCTTCTTTACAGGAGAGAAAGCCTTCGGCCTGTTCTGGAGTAATATGTTCGACTTTGGTTACTTCTTTAGTCATCTTATAACCTTTTTTTATTTTAAACTTTATTCTTCGATTTCTTCTCCGGTACTGTTAATAAAACTCGCTATAACAGAAGGCCAAAATAAGATACAGGCTAAAATACCGGTAAATCCTATATCCGGCAAATAATTTGCCCATCTTATTGCATTAAGTAAAAGAGATATTAATAATCCTATTAAAGCGTAAATTACTAAGTATTCTAACATAATTCTATCTATAACCGTTTTATATATTAAATATAAGAAATTAAAGTAAGGCCTCCAACTTTTTCCCGTATAAAAGGTCGGTATATTTTACTATAACGGCACATTTTTCATATTCTTCTAAACTTTCAAAATAATATAGTATTTCATTTAATGCCTTTAAACATCTTTGTACATTAAAATCATCTCCTATAGTATATTCATCATTAAGATCATCTACATTTATTCTGGTAAGATAATTAAATATTTTACTATAATACTTTCTTTTTATATCATTTCTTACTCTCCCGTACTCTTCTTTATGCTTTAGGGTGTAAATTTTATCTATATAATAAAAGTTCTCTACTCCGGTCACTACCATCCCTATAAGCACATAAGGATTTTTGAGAACATCCTCTACATTATGCTCTCTATAGATCTCCTCATCTCCTTGCTCGAAGATACTGAATAAAGTATGTGGGTCTAATTTCTGCACCTTATAGTTGGTTTGCCTATAAATAGTTCATAACTTAAAGATAAAGAAAGCACCATAAAGCTACCAGTACTATAAGTACGACCATATATAAACCTAATAGTATAGGACCCATAAATACTATAAGATCTTTGACATACTAATAATAACCCCTATATAGAGAAAAATTTGCCAAAAAATTTCCCTAAGGTCTCTATCTCTATAGACAAAAAGGTAGAGAGGAAACCCGTAGGTAGGGTTTAGAGTGTTAGGATAGCCTTATATAATATATACATATATACCCCTATATAACGAAAATCTATCAGATTTATGCAAATAGGTATGGCCGTCCCACCGGCTCTCACGACGCCTTAGGGAACAATACCGGCAAGGTTATATCAGACTGCCATCACCATGACAGCAGCCTTAGATCAGCCTAACCTAATAAGTCTTTTATGACTCGACAAATTCGATCATGTCTTCAAATTTAATTTTCTTTGTCACTCTCTTATTAAAGAAGTAGGTATAGACAGTCATTTGAGTCCGGCCTAGCTTTTCTATATTACCCATATAGTCGGTAAATAATAGCTCACCTGTCTTTCTTCTAAACTCTCTTATTACCACTTCACCATCATCGGTAAGTTTAAAAGTATCTCTTTCATTAACTTGATTAGGAAGAGTAAAAGATTTTCCAGATAATAGATCGTTTTTTGTAAAAGTGTTTG
>Ga0222718_10000563_pt1 | contig 37954 bp, 43 predicted proteins | sample C33_27DmetaG_FD_165045 | JGI IMG/M metagenome (GOLD analysis project Ga0222718, IMG submission 165045) | Estuarine water microbial communities from San Francisco Bay, California, United States - C33_27D | ecosystem: Environmental > Aquatic > Marine > Unclassified | place: USA: California...
TTCATCTTCGATTTCCTCATCTAATGCTGGGAGCATTTTTGTTGCCATCATATCTCCTAACTCGCGAAGAGAAGAGACTGAAACACCTAACTTTGCTGCAGCTTGTGTTTGTATTACCTTAGTATCTATGTTTGTGCTTTCTATTTGTCCTACAGCAAGTGTAATCTGTTCTGCACCTACCAATCTACTTCTACGCGTATTAGTATCACCTATAATCTTTAGAAAAGCAGGCACCTTTTGGTCGAGTGGGTCCATCTGAATTATTTGCCAGCATAAATCTGCTATTCTCTCGTTTTCCCCATATAACTCTTCTCTTCTTACGTTTACCTTTTCAGTTGTTAAATCGCTTTGCCAGCGTTCTTTAACTTCGTTTATAAAACTATTGCAAGATGTATGAGATATGCCTGTAATCTTTTCCATTTCTCTGCTGCTCTTAACACCGCAACGTAGTAAATGCTCTGTAACTATTACCCAGCGTTCTTTATCTACTCTATTCCAGGGTCCTCTTACTTTATCAGGGACTTCTAAATCTTTGAGTATAGCAGGTAGTTTATCTGGGTGCTGAAGGGGTGAAGCATTAGCGTTGTGTTCTTCTTTATCTTTAAGCTTTTCTCTTTGTGCTTTTTTAGAAGACTTCAGAAGCGCTACTTGCGTTTTATTATCTACTTCTATGTTTTCTTCTAACTTTATCTTTTGTTCCATAACTATATCCTTTATAATAACTATATTCGTTTGTTAGTATTTTATAAAATTTTGTAAAGATTTGTTATGCAACTTACATTTTGGGTCGTATATTATATCTTTAGATATAATCTTTTTTTTATTTATTTTACAGCGTGCGAGTGTATAGCGCTCGAGCAAGCTCTCGCGTCTCTTTCTGCGAATACAAAAAAACCCGGGGAAAGAGACCGGGCTTTAATGTGTTGTTGTGCAAGTTGTAAGGTGCTTCGCGTTATAGTGAATCTAAGAATACGTGTAGCGAAAGGAAGGGCTACGTAAGGGAGATTAAAACACTTAATCTATTATAAGAAATAACCTTAGCGTATTTTAAGATTGGAAGTTCAGACTATAAATATATTATAGGTCCCTTTCGGGATATTAGTATTATATGTGTCTTTGGCTCTTTGTATAATATTTTTTTGAATCTGCTTCACTTTTTTATTTGTTAATCAGATTTAATCTCTGTTTTATTTTTTACTCTACTTATATGTTTGTATGGAGTGAGGGAAGAAGATTAAACGTGCGTTAAACTGCCATACTCTTTTTATTGCTATTTGCACCATCTTTACGTGCTCTCCAGTTTTTATCTACAAGAGCACCTTCCATACGTGGTGGTCGACCTGGGATGAAGCCTTTTAGAATGTATGACATAACGCGTGTAGTGTCTGATGAGATTTGTTTCCAGTTATCTCCTCTTCTGTATATAGCTTGATTAGGTTTGTGCATCCAGAGTTTTGTGCTTTTTACTTGCCATCCTAAGTTGAGGTATTGTACGAGTTCATCACAATGGACTGATAATTCTTCGTATGTTTTCTCTTCGCCTCTTAATCTGAATAGTTTTACGTATTTATTCTCTTTAACTAACTTACGCAGCGTGCCATTCATCCAGTGTGAGTTTGCTGTGTATTGTGGTGATTGACCTTTTGCGAAAGCGTTTGGCCAAGTGCCTAAGATACGAGGTAATGCATTAGAGTTGCATTTGAATGTTCTGCCTGTATTCATACAGTGAAAGACGTTTTTAGAAGAAGCGAAATGATTTATGCCACCTACTGATAAGTTGTAAGTGTTTGCATTTGCAAGGTAATCTTCACAGACGATATTACGTTCAGCGATTTCTGTTTCGTTTTTTGTTTTGAAGAATTTAATAATATGCTGCTCGAAGTTATGAATGCCTTTAGCTTTGATGAAGTATCGTAGGAGTGAGCCGCTTCCTGTGTATTGTGCAAAGTATGAGAGACGATTTGTATTAATCTTTCCCCAGTATTCGAATCCATTTGTTCTATCTACCATTTTGTAGATGCAGTGAATCTTTCCATTATCATCTTTATTGTTTTCAAACAGCTCGATTAGTTGTTCATCACAGAGTGCTCTGCCATTCCATAACTTTGTAATGTTTCTGCTTTTAATGCCGAATAAATCTTTTGATGTCTTGTTTGTTTCAGTTTGATTACTCATTTTTTAACTCTTTCTAAAACCACGATTGTTTTTTTAGTTTTTATTTTTTGTGGTTCTAATACTATATATACTATAGCTTATCAAACCTACAAAAAAAGTTAAAAAAATATTGTAAAATATTGTATCTTATACTTTTGTAATCTCTTTAGTAGTGAATATTCCTACATCTGGATTCCACACAGTCCATTGATTTTTACGTTTATCTAAAACTATTGATAGCCTATGTGTTATATGAGCAGGTGCGTATTTATTGCCTGAATATTTTATATGAGTTGCATAGACGAGCATACTATTTAGAAAGTGAAGTATATACCAAAGTCCCAGAGAGCCCTAATATCATTGTTCCACCAATCCATAATAATGATTTTGAAAAAAATTCTTCATCTTTAAGCTCTATTTCTAATTTACTTAAGTCTGCCTGGAGTTTTAGTTTATCTCCTATAAGCTCTTTGTTTAGTGCTTTACAGGCATCGTCTCTTTCTTTTAGTTTTATATCGCATAGACTTCTTTCTTTATCTACACGAAGTTGGCACCATTCATCACGTTTAAGAGTTAAAAACTCTATCTTTGCAAATATATCTTTATCTATCAGCACGCCAAATATTGGGCTTTCAACGCCTGGCATAAGATAATAAGCAGTAAAGTCTAACTCTCCTAACTGCACATCAAATGGTGCTGCTTCAAATATAGGTTGTATTTGCTCTATTTTAAATGTAGATGAGCTTTCTTGTTTTTCTGGTGGATTACTATAAGCGGGTGGCATAAGCATCAACAGTGATAAAAATATGTTCATAATTTGTTTCATAATATTTGTCTTTCTATTTATCTAAGTAATTAAATTTTGTAATTAAATTTTTAGCCATTTATACATCCAAAAGGGAGGTCTTGCTGCATCTCCTCCTTCTATACAGAATAATTTATATATTTCTTTCATATCATCACTTTGGATTATATCTACTATTTTATTGCCTTCTGCTGCATCTTTGACTAAGCAGTAATGCATATTATCTCCTATGCCACAATCTTCATAATATAATGCTCTGGGCTTTCTAATCATACTGATAAGAACTTTGGGCACTGTTTGATGAATATGTGCTTCAGATTTCCATTTCCATTCATCTTTATCCCAGCCTACACCGTGAGCATACTTATAGTTTCCTTTAGGTTTAGATTTATCTTTAACATCTAATCCTGTAAATGTTTTTCTTAGGAGTATTTTGTTATCTACACCCCAGTTATAAAGTCTATCAATGAGTGCTTTGTGTGTATTCCATATATCTCTACTTGGTAATATCCAGCTTCCTTTATCCCAGTAATCTTTTAAATCTAATGTGATTAAACCATCCAGTGTATCTATTTCTGTTAAACCATCATAATCCTCGTGCCAATGAAGTATATCTACAGATGCTTTTACGTCTGGCCATATTCTATCACCATAGAATTTGATATATTTTAGACCACGTTTACCCATTAACTTTTCTTTAAGTTTCCAGCATTCACCTTTATTACCTCTATTTGTATTAACTCCATCTTTAAATGTTAAATAAAAGTCAAGGTCGCCTCTCCATTTATCAGGACCTAAAAATAGTAAATGTTTACAATTATCAAAAGATTTAAACATAAACTTAGCCCATATAGACTTAGGCGCACTTTTCTTTGTTCCATCACTCTTGCCAAATCTTTGCGCATTAGGATTGCCATTGTATGGTGGATTTGTAATAATTACGTCCCACATTTTTCTATCTCCATTATTTCTTCTTCAGTTATATTAAATAGTTTATAAACATCTGAATCTGTATATATCTTAGTTGGGAGTAAAGGTAATACAGCATTAGTCATCCAATCATTCATATATGGAGCATATGCGTCTTTAGGTCTTCTCCCCATTAAATACTGAAATAGTTTTGTTGAGAAATATGAAATAATACTTTTAGATTGCTCCTCATCTTTTACGAGACAATATGAAGCCCATACTCCAGTCGTAATATCTCTATCAGCAAACATATATTCTTCTAATTTACCCGTCCAAGCAGTTCGATTAAAAACAATCTTAAGAGAAGAATAATCTTTATCTTTTAATACATCTGCATAACGCCTGTTTTTACCAAAGTATTGAGACCTTGAGTAATAAACCTTTGTTAGAGAAGTATCATTAGAAAGCAAACTGGCTGTTCTAACTTTATTGTTTGTCTTAATAGGGAGTTTAGGATAAGATGAATTAATTACTTTATCTCTTATCTTCTCCCATATAACTAATTCTTTACTTTTAAATGTGTCTAAGTTATTAGAATAAATCTTATTACTATTTGCTTCCCAACAGCTTTGACCACTTACATTTATAAAATAACATATCTTCTCTCCTATAAAAGGAAAGTATTTTTCTGTAATGTCGTAATTTACGTAAGTCGTGCCTTTAGTCCATAAAAGAGTTTGTATATCTGCAAATTGTTTTTTATCTGTGTTTATCCAGCTATTAGGGACAACAAAAGCTAAGTTATCATATTTAGCAGCTTTTCTTATAAACTGCGGCCATAGTTTTTTGTGATTTACTGATTTGCCATTGTAAGGAGGATTAGCTATGATTACTGAAAACATATTCTTTACTCCAATCCCATTCAGGTAATTTTATATTAGCGTATCTGCCATTTCGTGTGTATTCATCAACTAATTTGTATGTATCTGAATGTAAATAATTTAGTATATTCTTGCTTTCTTCTTCGCTACATAGAAAATACACAGCATATCTTCCAACACCTTTTGTATTACTCCACTCACAATATAAATCTCTCCCCGGTGCAAATATGTGTGGAAGTATTAGTTTGCCTTCATTTTGATGAGGCATTTCTTTATCACTCCAAACACATCTTCTGTTTTTATCTGAACTTAAATAAACTGGATAAATGTGTTTATCATCTTTCTCAGCAACAAATTCTCTGTGTCCTTTTCCAGAAATAGGTTTTACTTTTGTAATCTTATCTATTTTGTTTTTTAGATGTTTATGTGTCGTATTCAGTTTAATACTTTTATCATCTCTTATAGAAAAGGTTAGCGGCCAATCTAAAGTTAAACAGACATTATTATCTTCATCTTCATATATAAAACTATTGCACTCTTTACCAAAACTAAAAGCAGAAACGTGTGTTGTTTTAATTCCCCATAACTTTTCTGAGCAGTATGTTTTAATCCATTCAGGTGAGTGTTTAAGTTTTTTCTGTGCATTTTTGTTGAAAAATGTTGCTGGGCATAAACACAGTAAATTACTTGAATAAATCAACGATTTATCGATAAACTTCTGATAAAATTTTTTGTTTTTTCCAAGCTGGTAAGGAGGATTGGTAATAATTACTGAGAACATATTTTTATCTCTCCTATTTCTTCATCTGTTAAGTCTAAATCTTTATAAGTTTTTAGGTTAGGTATATTGTCAGCAAATAACTTTCTTGTAAATCCGCCTTCTCTATTTATTTTGTTAAAATATACAATCAATGAAGACTGAAAATATTTTAATAGAGCTTGGGCCTCTTCTTTTGAATCGACTTTGTACGAATACGAATGCCAGCAAGTCCCACAATTCCTTTCGTCTAAAAAGGGTTTATATTCTCCAGTGTTTGAAAACATTACTTTAATGTCATTAGCATCTACAGGCTCTTTAATAGAATTGACTATTCCTTGCGCAGTTGTATTTAATACTTTATGCTTTCCATACTTTTGAAGGTCGCTATGAAAAATCTTAGACTGTTTAGGAGTTAGCTTATTGCTACAATCAAGTATTTTCTTTTGTATGCTAACTGACAAGGGAGTAATGTTTGAACTTGGTAATTTGCCTATTAGGTCTTTGTTTATTTTTATTATAGCACCACATTCTAACTCAACATTACAATCATCAGCCCAATCTTTTATCCACATCCAATGTGCTGTATTTACTCCTACGTTAAAATGTTTTCTACCTAAGAATTTATAATGACTTAAGCTCCCACCATTTTTTAATAACTTAACACTTCCTTTGTTTGATATTGCTGTATCGGGAGCAACAAATAAAAGAGTCTCAGAATAGGCTTTAGACTTTTTAATAAATTTCTTCCACAGTGAATGTGTTTTATTAGTCGTTGCGTTAGTCCCTTGATAAGGAGGATTGCATAGGATTACTGAAAACATTACTTAAATAACTCTTCCCAATCTACATTAAGTGCATCAGCACATTTAATATTCTTATTTACCCAGTAATGTGCTTCTTCACTTCTATCAGTAAATTCTAATAGTCTTTCTTTAGTTTCTGCTACGTTATCTTCCATTATGTCTATGCCATATGTTGTTGCTATTGCCTGAATAGGACAAGATGAGTTGTTTATTTTTCTTCTAACAACTTCAACAAGCATATTCCCATTTCCACAAGCTGGGTCTAAGAAAGTTTTCTCCGGACGCCAACTTTCTTGAGGTAATCTATCTAACATTTCATTGACTAACTCACTCGGTGTAAATACTTCACCTTGCTCTTTAACTCTCTTTTTACTTTTTATTAAACTCATTACCATAATCCTCGTTTAACACATTGTGGCTTAAGTGCTTTTGCAATCCTGCAATCTAATTGAGGTTTTTTCTCCTCGAATCTTGATAGTTCTTTAACTATTCTTGATTCACAAGATTTAATTTCTTCGTCGTGGCATTCTCTTATTTCTGAAAGATGTTTGATGCGCTCTTGTTCAATTTGAGTAAATAGTTTATCAGCTGTTTTTATTTCTTCAGAACAAATAACAGCTTTAGGTGGTATATCAACAGAATAGCGTCCACCTACAAAACATAAAACACCCATAATAAAACAGGCAGCAATAGAAACTTGATTTTTGTATTTAAGTAATAGCTGAATGTATTGGTCGCTCATTTTTTATCCTTGTCTTCTCTTAGTATTTTTTCGTATTCTAATGATTTATCTTTAACGTCTTTGCAAATATCTCTTATTTCTCTAAGTCTTCGTCTAAACTCTCTACCTCGTGTAACTTTATTTTGAAGTAAAAACTCGTCTAAATCTGAAGATGCTTTATTAACAAGGTCATTAAGATTCGCATATGCTAATAAAACTTCTTCTCTATTCATATTGCAACCTTTTCGTAGTTTAGTCTGTTGTTTTTAACAACTTCAAAATCATCACATATAAAAATTCTATCATCAATTAAGTGAGGTGATAAAGCATCATTATACTGACTAACAAGCCTATCGATAAAATACTTATCAGGATTCTTTTTGTATTGTTTAATCTCGTTTACAACAGGCATCATAAAAGATACAATTGTAATCTTAACCTGTCTATCACTCATCTTCCATAATTTTGTAATACCAAAATTCTTGCGTATATTCCCAGTTGTCATTTTTAAAAGACGTTCATAAGACAAATCAATAAGATACTTAAAGTTTTCTTCACTTAATGATTTTTTACAGTATTCATATGAAAGCTCAAACCAATCTTTTTCTATATTCTTAGAAGTTTCTTGTTTTTTCTCTGTTTGCATTTCTTCTTCACCAAGGTATAAACTATATAACTTAGCAAGCTTATCACTGAATAGATACGTGGAACCTTCTTTTTGATAGTGATAGTCTGTATCTTTTTTAAGGTATTCTTTTATTTCTTTCATATAAACAAACTGTCCCGGTGATTTACCTTGTTTGTCGTTTGCTTCATATAATTCGTTTGCGTTCTCCATTAATTGTCTCCTTAACTAATAACAAATGGTTGTTGTGTGTTTTTTTAAAAGGGTTTGGGCTCATCATTATCTGTGTATGGATTAAACCTATACTCATTAATATCAGTCCAGATATAACTCCCGTTTTTTACTTCAAGCCCTAATACCATATCATATGCAGAGCTTCTCTTTATAGGAGTTGTATAAATCATTTCATCGTTTAGCCTGAATGGTGAAGACGTATTAATAAACTTACGAATATCAGATAAACTTTCGTGGAGCACGTATTTTATCTTAAACTCTTCTCTGTAATAGTAGTAGTTATTCATATCACATAAGACTTCTATATCGATAACAAATAGCTCGTCATCTTCATCAAATATTCTATGAACATCTTTAATTCTTACAGCGTATATACCTTCTTCAATTTTTTTGTCATTCATAATGCTTTTTCCAGTTTTACATAATAAATATACATAACGTATCGTTTTTTACGTAAAAAATAAAAAATATTATATTTAGTATAATGGAATATTTGAGTTTATACTAAAAACGAATACAAAAAAAGAGTAGATAAAATCTTTCATAGGCCTTCGTATTATTCGACTGGATGTCGTAAGTCCTTATATCGACCCTGGTAAATGTGAGTGTGCCCGTTTAAGAATTTATCTACTCTATAAATAGATTCTAATAAGGGCTACAAAGTTTTATTATATTGAAGATAATAAAAAACAAACAAAATAGAATGAAGAGATACATATTACTATATTATCAGTGTTTTTCATTGTAAAAACCTTTCTAAATAACTTAAAAAATATATATTAAATAGGAGAAATAAAATGCAACGTATTATAGCAGATAAGAATCAATCTTTACTCGAAGAAGTAATGAATAATTTTATGAATAGATTTCAGTGGTTCGAGAGAAGACTAAATAATATGGAAGAGGAACACAGAATGGCTGTGGGTATTTTATTAGAAAATCATCCTGATATAATGGGTCATCTAATAACTATCTTTGAGCGCAATCTTGATGAAGATGGATTTGATATGAAAGAACAAGGACATTGGTATGTAACTCGTGAAGAGTATACACTAATTGGATTGCTATCCCTAATGTCAGATGGTGATGAGCTTCATCTTCTTAATTACAAAAAAGGTAGCGGAATCATAGGATTGAATGGCATTGAGATGGATAGCTCTCTTAAAGGTCAATGATAAAATCATCAGATACATCTTCTTCGACAGTATCTATAATAATAACTCTCTTAGCTTCTTCTTTAGGAGCAGGAGTTCTTGGGGGTGGTGGAGGCAAAGGTAGCTCTAATTGTGGTCTTATTTCTTCACGTTTTTGCTTCTCTCTTTGCCTTATATAATCGATAATAATGTCGTCTAACATAAAACCTCCTTTAATCTAAATATAACTAAGGATATGAAAAATGGTAAGAAAGAATCAAATAGGTTTAGGCCATACAGTTAGAAGTTCTCTCCCAGCTAATAGAGAGAATATGAGAAAAGCTGGTAAAAAAGCGCACAAAAATGGCCTTACGTTAGAGAGAGCTGTAGAAGCATATGCTCAAAATGTGTTAGATTCATACGATGAGAATAATCCTCTTAAAGCTGAAATATATCGTAATCACGATGCGATGCAAAAAGCAAGAGGACGAGGTGGTAATATTACAGCTTTTACTACTGGAATTAGTCCTTGTGATTTTTCATTCTTTGCTAACGTAAAGATTTATAATTATATTACTGCTGGAATGATTGAAGCTAAATCTCGTAATAAACAGAGCATTAATAAATCTGCAATAAGTCATCACCAAAAAGACCAATTGATGAGAATCCATAAGCTTGGGCACGTCGCTTTAGTATTAGTTTCTTTGACTGATAATGATAATGAACAGCACTTTTACTTGTGCCCTATTTCAAACTGGTATCGAGGTAAAAAGAAAAGTTTAAACTTAGGTGATTTAAATAAGATTGCTTATAAATGTAATAAAGTTTCAGTGTGGGATAATAATCAAAAAGAGCATTTAGCTCCTGATATTATTGAAGTGCTTGATAGAATTGATGCAGATTTTGCAAAGTTTGACGATTATTTCCCTGTTCCTGATGAATATAGGGAGCAGTGGGACAATAAAAAATTAAAGAATAAAATCTACTCAACGATAGATAGTGATGTAGATGAAGACGACCCTGCGTTCGACTTATGAATAAAAAAAAGGCGCCTTATAGACGCCCTGATTTACTACCTCAGTTAAGAGTATTACCTGATATTGGTGATTTGTGTGGATTGCAAGATTTAGATGGTGAAGTTTTTACTGTTGTTGTTTTAGATATAAAGTTTTGTAAAACTAAAAAAGGTAAACTAACCAAAAAACTGCAAGGTATTACAATCCTTACAGGTAATATTATTAGTGATGTAATGCTTCATCAACTTAAAAGATTAGACTAAGCAGTAAGAACTTTTGAAATAACATTGATTCTCTTTTTTAATTCGTTCTTCTCTTTTAGAGATTCATTATATTTCTTCTCTAAGTCTTTAAATCTATCAGTAATGTTTTCTACTTGCTGCTCTAAATTTGATTTATCAGCCATCAGATTGAATACAGTTTTTTCTAATATCTTTTTCTCATTAGTATAATCATCTATGCCTGAGAAGAACTTACTGATTAAATCCTGATAACTGTTATTGAACATATCGATTAGAACTTGATTATCTTTGAAGTGATATCTTAGTGAAGATTCTGATAAGATGCAGAATAATTTTCTCATTACCTCAAATTGATTTTCTTTTATTGCTTCGTCAATAGTTTCAATAGCACGTGAATGTCTATTAATGTGCTCAGACTTAAGTTTCTGATTATCTTGTTGAGACTTATCCATATTTTTATAAGCATCACATTTTTTAATATGACGAGACATCCACATCGATGAAACAGATTCACCACAACCTTCACAGTTCATTCTGTAAGTTGTATTTAGAGTTTTATTATTCTTCATATCAATAACTCTTTTATGCGCTGAAGGTAGTGTTTTTATGTGTCCTTCTTTAAAGAGTTGCCTCAATTCAGTTGTTTCTTTTCTACTCTTAGCATTGTAAAGGAAGTAGTGATTTGGGTTCATACACATTGTTTTACTTTTTAAGCAAGCACTTCCACTACAATAAGTCCATACTCTCCAATCACCTTTTGGAGTATTTCCATAAAGCTTAGTGAGTTGTGCTTTAATAATAGCTTCATTCTTTCTAATATCAGTTTTATTTTTAACAGATACTAAATTACATTCAGTAGTTATTGTTTTAGTATTTCTTGTATTCTTCTTAGATTTACAAGTTTTAGTTTTACATTTAGTATTCTTACAGTTCATAAGTATCTCCTATAATATTGTTTCTGAACTTCCTGTTTGTTTAAATATTCTTCTTATAGATTATTATAATAATAAATATATCAAAATACAAAAAAAAGTAAAACTAAAGTTATTTTATTTAAAAAACAACAACCCAACCATTTGTTATTAGTTAAGCATATCAGGCTAAAAAATAAAATAATATAAAAAAAACTTAAAAAAAATAATAAAAGTTGTTATAATAGTAAAGTAGCTTAATAATTATAGTATACATTGATTCAAGGAGATTAAAACAATGTTAGATTTTATAAATCAAAATAAAAGTTATGTCAAATCATTACAAACACAAATTGGTGTAACTGCTGATGGCATTGCAGGTCCTAATACTTTAAAAGCTGCAGAAGAATACTTTAACAGTCAAGTAATACAACATAATGGAAAACTTGTTCCTATTAATTTTAATGGCTGTAAGATTACTCATAATCATAGTTTACATAAACTTCCTGATGGTAGTAAAAACTGGTATTCAAGAAAAACAGACATCGACAACATTATCGTTCACTGGGGTGGTTTAAATGCACCACACTGTTATCAGGTATTCTTTAATCCTAAGTATGCACATACTTCTTCACACTTCCTGATTGGGCATAATCCTAACACAGGTGATATTGAAATTTTTCAGTGTTTAGATACTTCACAAGTTGCTTATCACGCAGGTAAAGCTAATAAACAATCTGTAGGTGTAGATATATGCCAGCATCCCTCTGTTAAATACTTTGACAAAACTAAGGTATGGTATAAGGATGTCGCAATAGTTCAAAACTGCAGCAAACGTGGGCCTAAAGAAGTTGTTGATATTGACCCTCAATTAGCTGATATATCTTTTGAATTCTTAACAGCATTAAGAGAAGTTTTAGAGCTTGATGATAAACCTGTTTGTGGTGATGATGAAGTTTATAAGTTAAGTGATGCTAAACAGTTTTCTATCTTAGGGCACCACAATGTTTCAGTTCAAAAATGGGATGTTGCTTGTTGGGCTGATAAACTATATCGTAAAATGGATGCTCAATGCTAAGTGAGGTTGATATGTCTAAAGAAGAAAAGCATCGTCAAATAAAAGAATACTTATGGGAAGTTTGGCAAGATAGTGATAGGTATGGTGATTTTATTATCGACCTAAACAAATATGATGTCGAAGGCGCTAAAGAAATAGGTATTAGAAGATATGAAAACAATAGAGCAGCAAATGTAAATAATCCTAAGCTTTCAAACAAAGAATCTACAGATTACAGTAGAGATATTTTAGGAGCTTGTGGTGAGTTAGCAGCTATTAAGTGGTTAATAGATAATGGTTATGAAGCTTCTTTTGATAAGTTTTCTAACGTTGATAATATAACATCTGATACTGATACTTTTGATACAGATATCGTATTTGAAGGAAAAACATTTTCAGTCGAAGTAAAAACAACTGAGAAGCCTATCAACTCTAAACTTATTTATCCACTTCATAAAGGTAAAAAGAAAAGGCAACCTGATGTTTTTGTTTTAGTTTGCCAGATTGACCAAAACAGGCACGTCATAAAAGGTTTTACAACTGCTGATAAAATACTAAATAATATAGATACAGACTTGCCTACTAAGGCATATTCTATTCACGAAAAAGATTTATCTGATGACTTAGAAAAAGTTGTCAAAGAACTATTAAACAACAAAGGAAATAATAATGAGTGAGATTACTTTAACTTTAAATGAGGCACAAATCAAAGGTGTTAACGTTCTAATTGCAGCAGCTTCTGTAGCACAAAAAGCAGGAGTATTTAGTTTACAAGATGCAAAGGTTGTCTTTGAAGCTATTCAAGCTTTTGCAACTGAAAGTGAGGAAAAAGATTCTTCAGAAGAGTCTTAAAAATTGTAAATAAACATTCGAGGACATACAATATAAACATAACTCGATATTAGGTTTATCCTAAGTTTCTCTTAATCCTTGTTTGGATTTCTTTCTGTTTGATGTTTGTTTCTCGAGTTATAATATGCCCTGGGCTTCTTTGAGGCCTGGGGCTTTTTTTTATTCGCATTTCGTTTAATATTTAAAAGCAGCAAACAAAAAAAAGCCGCAAATATGTTTTATCATACTGCGGCTTAAAGTTAAAACAGAGTTAAACGTCGTGATTGTTAGATTAACATTCTTGACCTTCTGGGCACTCAGGTGGCATAGGCTCTGGGTCCATATCCATTTGCTCTTCTTGCGGCATTTCAGAGTCAACTTCCTCACAACCCTCTTCGAGTTCACAAGGCTCCTCTTCTTCCATCATCATATCAAGCTCTTCACATTCCTCTTCACACATCATCTCACCCGCTACTTGAGAATCTCTAAATTGTGGCTCTTCTTTTTCTTCTTTTTTATCATCACATCCAAATGGGAATACTGATAGCATAAGAATTAGTGCAGTAATAAGTAGTTTGTTCATAGTAATACCTTTCTTTTAAGTAAAATAATAAAATCACATCTTTTTCTATGTGATAAATCTTTGTGTAATTGAGGATACATTATAGCAAAATTGTTCATATTCTATTCTCCCTGTATAAAACGTTTATTGTTTGAGTAAAACGTTTATAAATATACACCAGCAGAGAAAAATAGTTATTTATCAAGCCATTCTTTTACGTCTTTGTTTAGTTCGACTTCTTCTTCAGTTCTTTTTTCCATAATTTTTTTACCAGCGAATATTGAGAGCTCAGATATCATTGCAGATTGTAAGTCAGTTATTTGGTCTCTAAGTATCTGAAGTTGTATCTGTGAATCTCTTAATCGACTGATAAGAGCTTGTCTGTCAGCATTAGCTACAGCTAACTTCTCTTTCAGCTCCTCAATCTCAGCAGGGTCTCTACCAGCAGCTATTGCAATCATAGCACTAATGTTGCCTGTAAATACACCAATAATACCCACGAGAATATCACGATTTGATTCGTTTATTGGAAAGAAAGAAAGAAATAAAACCATAAAGACAATCACTGCTAAAAAAACGACAGAAAATATATGACCTTTACGGGCTTTCTCACTTTGTGTAAATTCTTTTTTACACGTAGACTTTATTTCTTCTTGTTCTTCAGGTGTTTTATCTGTTTCTCCCATTACCATTCTCCTAATTTTATCTTATATAACTCAAAGCATATTATTGCAATACCTGTTAAAATACCTAAAATATCATAAACATAGATATTTTTGCACACACATTTTTTTAAATATTTTTTATTCATAAGTTTAATAAATACCAACAGTATTCTAATACTAATTTAATAATCTGAATCAAAGGTTTAATCCACTCAAAGGGGATTAAAAAGAAATAGTCTATACCTAATGCTTTCTTAGCGTTAGGATTAATTAAAAGAGGATAAAGACTATAACATATGTAAATAAACGATACAAACGCAATCCTATATAATATCCACCAAAATATCTCAGCAAGATTTTTGTTTCTCAGTCTTGTTTTTATTTTTTTTGCGCCACCCAATCTTTTTACTTTTTCACCATCAGGTGGAGGCTGAAGTTGTGCTTCTATTAATCCAATAGCGTAAATAGCTTCAGGTTCTGCTACACCTTTAAAAGAGTATAAACCTACTAAAACACAAAGTGCTCTTTTAGGTATATGAACATTACGATGGCCATAAGACTTATATTGCGTATAAGCAGCTTTTGACATTAATATCTGCTCAGCACCACATATCGACATTGTTCTTGCAGCAATATTTTTGCCAATGCCTTCTAAATTAATACGTTTTCCACCAGCTCTAACCATATGCTCTTCTGATTTAACAATAAGCATCTTATCCCAATGTATTCCTACACGGCTTCTGAAAGGAAATTTCTTTTGTCTCATCCATTTTTTATAAGCAAATGCAAAAGCTATTGAATCTGATACATTGGCAAAATACATTAAATGTCCATCTGAAGAATCGATAAGCTGCCCGTTATGCCTTGCAATAAAGTTCATTACTCCTCTATCGTGAACACCAAACCATTGAGCAGCTATAGCTGAGCCGTGTTTTTGCACAAACTTTGTTGAGCCAATAATATCAGTCAATACAATTGCAATATTTGCTTCCACCATATTTTCAGGTAAAGGTTTTGTCATTTGGCTCTCCTATGGCAAGTCTTTTAGTATTTCCTCACAACTCATCTGCAGATATCTGTCTGCAACACTTTGTGTGCATTTCTTATCCCAATCGATAATATAAAGAGTATTTGAATGGCTCATATTGTATATGCCTTGTTCGTTGTAATAACAATCTGATATCTTTATTAAAGCAGATTCACAAGAATCTTTGACGATATTTTCTTCTTTATTGCAAGATTGGGCCATTAATATTGCCAAGCTGTATATTAGTATTTTATTCATTATCTTCATCGTCAGATTCGCTTTCATTATCAATCTTTAGTAGTTCTATTATGTCTTCTACTTCTTTGTGCCAAGGATACATATCGTAATATTGAAACTCTTTAATTTCGAGCCATTTTTTATCGTCCACACCTTCAGGTTTATCACATAGACATAAACGCCAAACTTCACCACACACTCGACAAGGGCACATTATACTTTCAGGCCATTCACAATCTTTATTTTTTTTACCACAAGGGCAATAATAGTTATCGTCGCATTCGCATAGCTCTTTTTTACCGCATAATAAACAAATAGTTATATCATCAAATGTAATATTATCCCAATCTCTAATAGTTCTGGAGGAGTCAAACAAAGGAGGTGGCATATTATTAGGTCTTATTGCTTGTTGTTTCTTCTTCATTTAACTCATACTCCTCACATTCAATTTGTAATGGCTCTAATTCATATTCTTTTTTTTTAACTCCTCAAGCTCTTTTTTGAGTTTTTGGTCTTCTTTGTCTACAATATCTACTGCAGCAGCCAAATATTTTTCTAAAGAAGCAACTCCTAAAACAAATCCTATTGTTAGAGCTGAAGATGATATAAGCATTCCTGTTAATAGCAGCAGTTCATTTAAGTCAAGTTTGCTCCCTAAATGATAAAGCATATAAAACATTGCAAGCTTAGTAGTCATTTCTGATATTAGATAAGCTAAAAACTTTTTACTCTGCATAGGTTGTGGAGAATCTTTTTTACTCTCTAATTCTTGTTTAGTTTTCATTAGTTTAAATCCCTCTCAGGTTGTATTGTAATCGTAGGAGTATAGTCATTAGTGTAGAAATATGTTCCAAACTCATCACCACTTGTATGTCGCTCAAGAACAATCTCATCTTTAATACCACTTGCAACAAATAAGTCTAAGTTTAGATTTCTGTTATATGTGTTATCAACATCTAATGCGTCTAAGAATATATTGTAATCTATGTAATCTCTATCAATATGGCCTGTAGAATTTGCAAATAAAGCTCTCTCCATTTTTATTCTAAATATGCCATCATTATCTACGTAAATACCCCAAGGTAATATTTCAATATTATATTCTCCAGCAACAAAACCATTAGGACGTTCTTGTTCAGCACTTGTTGAGCCATTCCAATATTCACATCCTAACTCATCTAAGTATAACTCTTGAGCAGTTTTATCTCCACTCATTATAAAAAAGAATCTATTTCCTATTTTACATATTCTTTGCTGATGTGCATTATTCCACGACCCTTCAGTAGGAGCACTAATAGTATTACCTGAAATGTTTGCAGTTTTATTGAGATTAACAGCTTTGAAAAGTCTATATAGATATTCGAATATAACTCTTTCTGATGAACGCTCATTAAGTTCGATAGCATTCATTGCATCTTCGAAATCACTTTCAGGTATACCTATTGTAGGTTTGTAAAATCCATTATTCTGAAGTTTGTAATATAAATCTGTTTCTGCTAACTTTTGGTCTTTCTTAAATACTCTGCTGTTTTTAGTGATTATATCAGTTAGTCCACTTACGCCAGTTAATGAAGTAGAAGTTTTGCCTGTATATGTAAAAGTTTGGTCATTATTTGTATAAGCTGTGCCGCTACTTGGAAATGTTAATGTGCTTTCTACATTTACAGTTGTATCATCATATTCTGCTTGACTTGTGCAAATAGTATAATCTCTCTCATAGACGTAGTTAAAAGTTTCACCAACAGCACTTACTAACATTCCAATAACACTTTCACTATTGGGATAATATTGAATACCAGTTTCTATTTTATCAGTTCTTGCACCAGCATTCCAATATTCTGGGAGATTACTCTTAATAGATAATGTTGTATCATATCTCATTCTATGAATAACAGTCCATACTTGAGGCATATCAAAATAGCGTGATGTTGTGCCATACTTAACTCTAAGAGTATATTGACCTTTTTTCATAGAAGGAGTTGAGAACATTAACTGACGTTGATTAGTGTATGTAAATATACCTGTTCCTAATCCACTAACTGCACTAAAACAATTATATTTTAAAGTAGAATCTGATACGCTTCTAAACTCTAAAAAGAATGGGCCAATAGGCATTAATCTGCTTTCTAAATCAATATCAAAAAACTGATAAATAGAAGAGAAGTTTCCTCTAAGTTCAAGTATCTCACCACCAGCATCTGATAGATTGAATCCATTACCATCTTGAAGTATTAATTCAAGGTATGAATCCGGGTCGCCAAAACCTTCTTCAGCTTTATTGAAATAACTATTGCCATTTACAAAGATAGACTCTGGAGCACCAAAGCCTGCATCCCCCACAGATACTTCCGGGTCCCAGGTAGGACTACCAAAACCGATTTCTACTCCAGTTAATGTTATATCAGCCATCTTATTAACTCCTATTTAACGTCTGTTTTATTATTATTGATGTCGTATTAAATAACACCTACTTTTACTTTAAGTATTAACAGGTGTTATTCTGGTGTTTTATTTATAGCATTTCTACAGCTGTTCTGCAGTCAAATGTAATAGATATGCGTTTATCGTTTCTATTAGTTGCTGGAATGCTTGTGCATACTAATCCAATATAATCACCACTTGCAAATGTATGATTAGTAGTATCAGTTGCAGTTGCTTGTCCTAAAACATTATCTGCACCTGAACTATTTGTTAGAGTAAATGATGAACTAACTTGTGTCCAAGTATTTGAAAGAGCATTTGCATCACTTGTAGCTTTTACAACAGCAAAAGCAAGAGAAATATTTCTCATTTCACCAACGTGAATGTGAGTGTTTCGAAGCTCAATATCTTGTCCTGTGGTATTCTTTACCCAATAAATACAAGCCTGTTCGTCTCCACTAAATACAAGATTTCCTGCACTAAATGAAGCTTCTTCTGTAACTTCACGACTTACGTGTGTTGAGTAAGCAATACGACTTGTAGGTGTAGCATAATCTGTAGTAGCAATACCACTTGAATTATCTGTAACATAAGCAACATCACCTACAGCAGCAGTCGCCGCATTTGAAGGAACACCAATACTATGTGAAGAAGTCATCTTAGACTGCGTAACAAAACTAACATTAGCAGCTGTTCCTACTAAAGTAGCCTTTGCTTCTGTTGCAGTAGATGAAGCAGCAAATTGCACATCGTCTGCTTCGTTTCTAATGACTGAGTTTAGACCTGCATCATTTGAGCCTAATGTTTTAAACAACATTGTTCCAGTATCAGCATTATTATTATTAAGACTGATTGATGAAAGACCACTTGAGCCGATATGGATTTCACCACCTGTTGAGATAGATAATCTATCACCTAAAGTAATATCATCTGAAACGCTTAGGTCATATGCGTAAACTGTTCTTGCTCTCTTTGTTGAGCTACCTACATCATATACGTTGTTTGTGATAGGAATAAGATGATGAGTTGCACCTATTTGCCAGTTTGCTGCACTAAAGCCACCACTTCCATCTGCAACTTGAATATCATATTGGTCGCCTACTGAAGCGCTTCCACCTACATTTGCATCAATCAAATCTTTAATAGCAGCTGCAGTCATTAGTTTGTCGTCTACATCAGAAAAAGCCTCACTACTATCAATAAGAGCATCATCAGCAATGTGTGAAGTGTTAATATCAAATGCTACTAAAGTAACATCGCCGCTTGTGCCTCCACCAGATAAACCACTGCCTGCAATAACTGCTGTAATATCACCTTCGTTAACTGATAACGTTGTAGGTATCCAAGCTCCTGTTCCTCCTTGGTCATCTGTGTGTGAGCTATCCCAAGTTAATACTTGACCATCTGTAGGAGTAGAAGATACAGTATCTACATCTGATAATTGTGTAATAGAGCTTTCATTTATTTTTTCTAATGCTACGCTTTTTACACTATCTCTTAGATTATTTATCTGTCCGCCTACAAGATTACCACCAGCATTATTAGAGCCTAATACAGTTGCAAGCCTATCAGGAGTCATAACTAACTCGTGGTCGCTATCACTATCATTTTTACCTGCACCTTGTGCAATCTCAACAATAGAAGCTATTTCTGATGCACCCCCAACAGTAAGTGTTGCTTTATTAGCATTAAGACCTTCTACAGCATCAACTAAATCCCAATACTGGCCAAACCAGTTTCTTTGACTTTTAGCAGGCTTTTCAAGCTCTCTATTTGTAGAAATAACTCTAACATCGTAAAAAGCACTTGCAGGTGCAGCAACTGGATTATCTTCAGAAGTTTCCGCTGATACGTTATTAGTTGCAATAACGAAAACTCTATATGAACCCCAAACATCTGCATTTAAAACTGTATTAGCTCCAGTAGCATTTGTTAGAGTTGCTGTGCTTGTAGGGGGCTTATCAACAATAAAGTATGAGTAAGTAAAAGTTGCAACTGGGTCGCTTGAATCTGTCGCAACAGGTGTGATTGTAACGTTTTGAGGTAAATCAGCTTGAGCAATAGGCATTGCTACATCTGATGTGATACTTAGTATAATTGCCATTTGTTTTCTCTCCTATCTTAAGTTTGTGGTCGTCCAAATATTCTTATTATTAATCTAAAGTCCGGTGCAGTATATTCACCATCATTATCTTTTAACATATCAACAATAGTGTTTTGCATAGCTGATATAAATGTTAATGGTGTGTGAATAACAAGACCTAACTGCTGTTCTGTTGAGTTGTATGGATAATGTAATGTTGCTCCTCCACTAACAGCTGAACATAATGCTCCGCCAAAGTAAGGTGCATAACTACCAATTGCATTCACGCCATTTCTACCTGCAGGCTCAACACTATATCCTCTAACTTGTCCATTTTCGATAGAAGCGTCAAAAGGAATAAGAATCTCATATTGATTTGCGCCTCCAATGCTAAGGTCATCACCATCACCTGTAGGAGATACTGTTGTTAAACTTCTATCAACAACATCGATTGATTGTGTTTCATATGCAAAAACATTGAAAGGTGTTGTTTGATTTAGTATAATAGTTGTGCGTGCCAATGATTGATTTGTAGTCCCAACAACATCATTCTGCCAAGCAGTGCTATAGTTAGGTGTAAGAACAACAGCATCTAAACAAAATGATTGTTGTTGCTGAATTTGTGTGTTGTTATCTTCGATTTCTTTTTTAAGGCCTTGTAATGAGTATTTAGGCTTAGCTGATTGTGATAGAAGTTCAGTGCTTGTAGAATCTGAGCTGCCAAAAGAGATAATACGATGTAGTTGTCTTTGTATTTTTTCCCAAGGTCCAGTAAACCCATCACCATAACCTAAGTTTGATGGAGTAAATCCTGTAGAAGCACTTATGTGTCTATTGTTTGCAACATTAGGTAGAGTTGTATCATCCCAAGCTGTATTAACACCATAATCACCAAATAGAGGATAGAAGTAGTTATATGATACAAAGTCTCCAAAACTGAATGGTGCACCCGCGCCTGCACTAACACTAATATCAGATGATGCAACATATCCTAAAAATATAGGTCGATTGCCATTAGCATCTCTTGTTGTAAGTGAAGCATCAAGTGAAGTAGTAAATGTAAGTCTTGTTCTTTCTCTTGTATTTATATTACGTGATACCGGGCCATTATCAAGGTTTGAATAAAATTCTCTTAGTTCATTATCAGATTGCTCTGTTAGTGGGTAAGCATAAAAGTATATACCTGTTAAAGACTCACCTGCACTATTAGCTGATACGTATGATGAGTATGTTTCTGATATATCTACAGTGGCAAATCCATTATCAATATCATCTTGGTCAATTTTAATAATCTCATTTTCAGCTGTCATTATTGTCATTGGGCCAAAAGTTATCTCTTGATTATTAACACTTATTGAAGCTGCTCTTAGTGGCCCACCTTTAGGGTCGCCACCTGAAAATGGGTATATGCTCTTTGTAACTTCTCTTACAAGCTCTAAAACGCCTTCTTGAAGTTCATTTGCATCTGTTAGGTCAAAACGCTGTAGCGTTTGAAATAAAATCTTCTTAATCATTTCTTAAATCCTTTTCTTTAGAATGTTGTTGATACTGATATGTCTGCAGTTGTTGCTCTTAAAACGTGCTTACCGCTTGCAGGCCATACATCATCAAGAGCGACCTGTGTGCCTTTTTTAAATAAAGAGCAAGACAAAATATTTTGTGTTGTTAATAAATGCGTCATAATTTGTGAAGGAGTAACTTCTTGTCCTATATCAAGTTCATTTATAAAGTTTGCCAATCCACTTTTAACTTGTGTTAAAGTTGTATTTAAATCAGTTCCACTTCTTACTACTACTTTTACATCACATTCAAACTTAGTTGTATTAGGTGGCACGACTCTAACACGAGTTCCTGCTGCTCTAAATCCTGTAACTGTAATACCATTGTTGATATTACCTTCTATTTGTGATTGTAGCTCTGCAAATAAACCTTGATATGTAAATACATTGCGAATAGTAACTATATCGTCTGCTTCTAAAACTCCTGACTTGAAATAGATAATACCTCTTTCAGGTATCGATACAAACTGCTCTTCAGTAGGATTAAACGTAACACCATCTCTTTCTATAACAATATTTATATCGTTTATAGGTCTTACACTTGGACGAGGATGTGTTAAGATTTGCGCTCCTCCACTACCCACAGTAGTAACTGTATCAGGCTGAATTAAGTAAGGTGTAGAAGATAATCCAGAGCCATCATCGACAACCAGCTCAGAATATCCCGGTTTAGTAGGGTCTTCGTAAACTCTTGCAAACTTAAAAGAAGTATTATCAGCTGAAACGTATGATACACCAATATACTCTAAAGCACTCTTTGAGCATCTACCTAAAGAGTTAATATATCTTAAAGCTCTATTACGTAAAGATGAATCTGATTCTCTTTCATAACCATTATTAATAGCTATTGTGTTAGTAATAGATTCAATACCATTAGGCATATCTATCATAGTATTAATAGCACCTGCAGCTGCATTGCCTAATAGACCAGATTTTTCTGCCACTATATAAACACCTTCAATCGCAGCTGTTCCAGCAGGTATAGTGTAAACTGATGCTGTTCTATATGTTGTGCCATCTGATGATTTAGAAACTCGAGTTCCTACAGGAATAATTATCTCGTCGTTTAGTGCTGCATTAGTTTTAGTTATAGTCAAAACGCTACCACTACCATTGATAGATTGTTTGCGTCTAATACCTACAGGAGGTAATTCTGATACTCTTTTATCTAAATCTTCACCGCTTGCAGCTGATAGTGAATAGCTTTGTCTAATACTAAACATACGCGACTCAGTATTAGCTACTTCAAGTGCAATAGCGTTTAGCAGAGTAAACATTGACGAACCTACATTTATATCAGATAAGTCTGTTCTTGCTATGACTTTAGCTGATAGGTCTCTTAACACTTCTTTATGTGTTCTGGGTGTGAATATTGGCATTTAATGCTCCTTGTTTGCTTTATATTATATATCACTCTTACTTGTTATATTACTATATTAATGGCGTTTTTAGGTTTATTTTAGTATCCTTTAAACCTTGGACATCACATTCTACAACTAACGTATCATTCTGGGTTAATATTTCGATATTAGATACATCAACTATACGTCTATCTCTTTTCAAACAGTCTCTAACTATTGCTGCTCCATACAAAAGATTTGATACGCCAGGAGTTTGTGTTAGCCCAAATGATGGGAATCCTAAAAGTTCACCGCCCTTTGTTAATAAAGTATTTTTAACTATTTGTTTGACGTTATCTTGACCACTAACAAGTTTAAAGTCTCCTGTTTCAAAGTCTATCTCAAAATCATCGTAGTCCATTCTTAGGTCAAAACCTATAGGGTCATCCTGTGCACCAAATGGATTAGCATTTACATTACCCTGAAGAGGGACGATGATTTTTTGGCCAGGATAAAACAAATCACCTTCAGCATTGCGTCTATGGTCTCTCCATCCATTTGCTTTTTTCAAGTCTAACCATCTTGATTCATCACCATAGTATTTTATAGCTACTTTGATGAGGTCTTCATTTTCTTTCATATAATAAACATCACCACGAGGCTCAATAACAGAATCTAACAAATTGCCATTATATCTACCTTTTGCAAGACCTGAGTAGTTTTGTTCTTCAAGTAAAAACTCTCCCTTTATAACACCTTCCACCTTATCAGTTATGTTTCTATTTCTATTCTGATAAAACTCACGTGGTATATTGCCTCTTAACTCTTCCATTGCTTTCATAATAGCTGTTTGTGCTGCTATTACTGACCCAATCTCATCATCTGATTGGTCGTTTATTTTCTTAAGAGGTGTAGATAATGTGCTTTCAATAGCTATTTTAAGCTCTTCAAGAATTACTGTAACAGTCCTGTATTCTGGCCCGGGTATTTCACGACCTGCTCCTACAAGCAAAGCGTTTTGAAAATCTGTTCCTAATGTAGAAAAGTCTGAAAAATTATCAAAATATTTACTCCAGCTATTATCTGTATTAGAAAATACTCCTACTAAAACACCTACATTACGTCCTACATCAACAATATCAGATGCAATACCAGCAGTATTTTGTATTGCTGAACCTACACTTTGTTTTATATCATTAAATATGGTTAATGCACTACCTGTATTTCTGATTGTATTTCTAACTTCACTTATATAATCGTTTGATATATTGTCTGCAATATTGCTGAATATACCTAAGGCACCTGCAATATTATTAACACTTGAATTAAAGTCTGTTAGGAAGTTTAAGAATTGATTCGTATAACCTTCAGCATACCCGTAAGCTCGTAAAACTAACTCATATCTAAAGTCGAATCTATTTTCACCTGCATTTTTTCCATAGTTAAATTGAACTGGCTCAACTCTTAAATGCAAGTCTTCGTCAATACATCTTAGATACATATGAATAGAGTTTGATGAACTTGGGCCAAGAGCGGCACCTGTAACTTCTATAGTGTCTTTTCTTGAAGAAGGTATTAGATTTTGGCCTACACCATATTCCTGTGCTGATATTTCAATGTATCTTTTTAAGAACTCATCAAACTCTAAGAATACTTCAGGTCCTTCTGCATATATCAAATCACCTTTACGCGTATAAGCAATACGTCTTCCTAAACCACTTCGACCAGTAAATTGAACTGTATGTGCTCTAATAGTATTTACTTCTCTAACAACACCACCCATTGTATAAGTTATGTCGATAGGATTAGGTCTATTGTAAGTAAATGATGATGGGTCATAAGGAAATGACATAACAGATACTATTTCATCACCTCTTCTCATTTCGAGATAATATTTAGCAGGGACCTTAACAAGCTCAGATAAAAATCCACCTGAAGTTGTTAGACCACTTACTAATCCACCACCTCCGCCACCAAATGCATCGAAGTTAGTTAAAACATCTTTTCTTCTTCTCTCACCTGGGAGCTGAATATCTTTATATTTGTTTCTTATAGTCTCTGACATATTATCTCCTGTTAAGGTAATCTTATCTTAGTATTTAGTGCTGTCCCGGTATCAAGTTTAGATTGTGCTGTTGTTTTAAGTGGAAGTTGTGCTAATGCAGTTTTACTCTGAAAAGAGTCAGGTATAAATGATTGATAATATGAGGTAAGTGCTGTATTCATAGTTGTTGCTGCTGTAATAGTAGCTGGTGCTGCGGCTTGTAATCCAGGGTCTGCTATCATTGCGCCAGTTAGTGTTATTAACTGATTCGTCAAATCAAGAATCCAATCATAATGATGCCCTAAACCCACTTCAGTCTCAACTATCTTATCTCTCATTTCATTAGTTGTTTCGTGCATTTTAGTAATAAACTTACCACCATTAATTGCCACGTCTGTGCATTTACCTCCAGCTGATATTCTAAGCATACCATTATCAGCTAATTGACATCTCATATCATTTACTGATGTGCATACTATACCATATCCTCCACTTATATTTATTGAACTACCTTTGTTTGCAATAACATAATCTGAAGTTGTAAATCCTCTTCTGTCTTCACTTGGATGTGAAGGGAATATAGCGTTATGGACGTTAATGCGTGATGGTTTAAAAGTTCCACCCAAACAATACACAGGGTCGTTAACAGAAGTTTTTAACAGCATTACTTGTTGACCTATGGTGTATGGAGTTAAAACAAACGAATCGTCCCCGCCACTTCCAGGAGCAATAGTCTCTACGTCGTCGTGAATTTCACCATTAACATCAACAACTCTAAGTATAGTAATGTTATCTGGCTCTCTAACTTTAACTTCTATAACGTTTCCTCTAATAACTTCTGGCCTTGCGTCATCAGATTCGTTATACATTGTGTGATGATATTTCATATTCTCTCCTTAAAATGAGCTTTCCCAATCTGGGTCGAGTTCAAATCTTTCACGCTGATTATTATTTCTTTCTCTTTCGATGCGCTGGCCCTCAGTTTCAATACCTTCATCACCGAAATCATAATCGTCCTCTTGCGCTTCTGCTCTTTGGTCCATAGCTTCTTCATCAATAACATTCTCAGCATCAATTTCAATATCGTTAAAGTCTGCTATAATATCTTGTAATGCTCTGAAGTCGTCTCTGTATATTTTTCCACTCTGTTTTAGTGCTTGTATATCTTCTGTAGATAATGCACCAGTTTCAGCAACACTTCTTATCCAGTCTTCTGTAATAGGCACTAAAGTATCAGCAGGAGGATTCTCTTCTGATTGAACAGGTTGTCCAGCACTTTGTGCAGGTATTTTAGCTGCGCTTGAACCTTGTGTTTTTTCAGGGTGAGGTCGTTTATCGACATCTTTTCTCTCTCTATATCTCTCAAATATTCCCGGTAAAACAGGCTCTAAATCGTATGTTCCATCACCTAAGTCTACTTGAGGACGATTAGGACGTCCTTCATTTGGGTCGATTTCATCTAAAAACTCTGTAAACGGGTCTTTTTGAGTAGATGGATTTCCTGCAGCACGAGAAGGCGCTTTAGGGCTTGTTTCTAATCGAGCTGACATAAACTTTGGGAAGTCTGGTGATATTCCACCAAATGAACCTCTTTCAAACTGAAGTTGTGTTGTTGATTCTACTAATCCTGTTTCTTGATTAGTTGATAGAGTATGAATAACATCAGTAATATATGCGTAATAGTATCTTCTTCTTATACTTCTTAAATCTTTAGAATCAAGCTCTGTAGCATCAAAAAACAATACTTCAATCCAGCATCCCGGGGCAATATTTGTGCCTATTAAAGAAGAGCAAAGCATAATACCTTCGTGATATTTTTGCTTTTCTCCATATATCATATAAGCTCTCTCTGATATTGCAGATGCATATGCTTTCTTTCTAAATGCTCTATCATCAGGAGTCCCGGGAGGTAAATTCTGTATTTTTTCTTTTGAGCCAACGCTTTTATATAAGTCTAAGTTCATAAAAGGCCAAGTATGTTCATAAAAACGAAGGCCGTTTCTAAACGCATCATTGTCATTAACATACATATCTGACATTAGGCCGTATTTAGCTCTTGATGATGTATTTTTATTTCCTGGAACATTAGTAAATGTTGCATTGATTCTGGCAGCATCACTTTGTGAGAACGACATAGAGATAACTTGCTGTTTTAATATTTGAACAGGTTGAAGGGTTTGTTTTAGAGCATTTTTTTGTTGCTCTCCTCGCTTATTATATGCGTTCTCTCTCCCACCTTTTATCGAACTCCCATCAGAAGGACCTGCAAACTGATATATTGGATGGGGTCGACCATATTGATTATCTCTCAAAAGCTGAGAAGCAAAATTATTCATTGCAACGACATCACCAGGGTGCTTTGCTTGTGATTCAATCCCTGCAAAAGTATAAGTTGATGTATTGTATTGCATAGGACGACGAGGTTTAATAGATTGAGGCCCTTTGTTAACAAACTCAGACTCACTATTAATTGCATCTGTAAAAATCCCGTGAAGACCGGTAAAAATATGCATAGGTTTTATGCGATAGATAATAGTAGGTATACCGCCAATCTTTTGCCAAAACTCTAAGCGACTATCATATCCTAAATATCCTGCATTACTTCCCATTTTATCTCTTGTTTTAGCAAAGAAGTCAATATCAGTTTCATTTATAGGAATCATAGTAGGATAACATTCAATAAAGTGATTATCAGGCTGAAATGTGCCTTTTAGTAATCCCCAGATAGTCAATGATTGTGAGTTAATGTTTCTTATTCTTGTTAAGTCTTCAAAGAATCCTTCAAAATCTGGCATCGATGCATACAAAGGATGCGTAGGAGGTAAATCATCTTTAGTTGTTGCAACGTGAATAATACTACCTATTGACATCCTTGAGTATTCAACGTTAGTCATTGATGCGATTCTATCAGCTCTACTTGCAGCTTCTCGAAGTTCTCGTGCCTCCTTTAAACTATCTTCAGGATTACTAACAATTGGATTTTTAAAAGACGTTACTGCATCTGTGCCATAAATAGGTGATTCAGCTGCTGCTATCTCTAAAACATTTGCAAATCCTAAAAGTATCTGTTTAATCATAAATGCAGGCAAACCTTTTGTTTTAAGTATAGATATTAGTCTATCTATTTCTAAGTTTGCAGAGTTAAACCTCATAAACAATTTAAATAACTCGTGTGCATCTAAAGGCTCAGCAAATAAAGATACTGGTAAGATGGGATATCCTAATGTATACAAGAGCTTTTCAAAAGTCTGCCTGAAAAACTTATTCTTTGTTTTATCAGTATCTTCTTTTAACTCATTTGTTAGTAAGTCTATTAAAGCAACAAAATCATCTATCCCGTGAAAATATAGTTTACTTCCTTGCCCATTTTCAGTAAACTTACCTTTTTCAAGTTTAAAGTCATAAATCTCGTTGTGTGTTTGGTCCTTTGTAGGCAAGAATGAGAATCTATATTCACCATAGATTAGTTTATGTAAGAATGAGTTGCATAGTAAATCAACTGATACTTCCATATTACCTGTTGTTTGATTTACTGTAATCGACCAATCTATTTTAGATACTACACCAAAGAATAATGATTGAGATATATTCTTAAGGCCAAACGTAGAGTTTTCTTCTCCTGGGTCTGTAGGTGGTCTTGTCTTAATTAATATATAACCACCGGGCTGAGTTAATCCTTCCTCCTCACCAAAAACAGACATAGCGTATTGATATGGTATTTTAAGTGATAAGGTGCAAGATTCGTATTCACCATCTGAAGATTTTATTATTCGATTACTAACAGTATATTGTTGTAATGGCCAAGGGAATGGAGAGTTATACCCGTGATAATGTATCTGATAGGTATTGTTATAGTCTTGTAAGCCTTCTTCCCATTTTTCACCAAACTCTAAAAATTGCCCTAATAGTTGTGCTAATAAAACCTGTATATATCCATCTGGGTCTTCGAGATTGCCTGTTGTTAATCCTGGAGCTATGTCTTCTAAGCTAAATTCAGCTTTTGCTGGGTCTTGTTGATTTAAAGCAGTATTTGCAGGCTCAGGCTTTTTAAGTTTACCTTGAATAGTATCGTCCTCAGTAAAAATAATCTCACTTGGATTATCTACTGAATATGCAGACGTTGGTGAAGGTAAAGGTTTTATTTTATAAAATGGCATTTATTATCTCTCCCTATTTTACTTTAATCATATCTACATCGAGTAAGTTATAGTCGACGCAGTAATATCCATTAGATGCAATACTTACAGCAGCTGGATTAACTTGCATAACTTCTTGTGCCATTACACCTCTCCAAAGCGTATTGTCAGTTGTTAGCTTGTTATTATATCTAAACTCATAAACATTGTATCCTGAAGGTGATTTCCCTATTCTCTTAATATCTTTCTTTAGTCTAATATCAGAGAATCCTGGTGCTCCTGGTGGTGCTCCTGGTGGTGGCGCAGGAGGAGCCGAAGGTGCCGGAGGAGTAGGTGTTTTAGATGATTCAGGCTTTGTTTTAGTAGGCTTTGATTTGCTTGATGAGCCTCCCTTGAGCGCTGCCAATATCTCTTTAAGCGTCAAAGTCGAAAGTTTGCTTTCTTCCAAGATTTCTTCTTGCACAGCAATTTGTCTAAATAAAGCTCTATCAAAGTTTCTTGCACGATTTGTTTCTTTTTCTGCACGTGTTGCTGACGCTGTTCCCTGTGAAGCTTTCTCACTGAACTTAATAGTTTTCTCCATAGCACCTTCTAAAGTTCCACCCTTATACATCTGCATCATTACTGCAGCATCAGACGTAGTAACATCGTCCAATGATAAGAGTCCTAACATACCAGCTCGTCCAGTGCCTAATCTATCAAGAATCATTGCGCCTGCATCTCCAACGCCCATACCACCCTCAACAGCTTTCATTGCCTGTGATATGCTTCCTGTTTTTTGTAATACTGAAGCAAATAACACGTCTTTACCAAATCCGCCCAACATACCTTTAAAGCGCCCGTGAAGTGAATCAACATTACCTTGGACTCTACCCGCTGCAGCAATACCTTCAGCACCATAGAAGTAATCCAATCCTGCGCGTTTACCATAGTTTATAAATGTATTTGCTTGGTCAATAATTTGACTGCCTGTAAGCTGCCCATAAGTAAAACGTCCATTAGCAGTTGATACATCCTGAATAATACCTAAGCGCCCTCGATGACTTTGCATACCATAAGCCATAGGACTTGTATCAAATTGCATTGCAAAGCCTCTTGCAGCTCTTCCACCTATAAAGTTTGTTGTCGCACTAATAAATGATTGAGCTGCTCCTCCTCTAAGTCCCATAAAGTCAGCCTGCCTTAATACTGACTCGCCATAATTGTTTTGGGTGCCTGTAATGCCTACACCTCTTCGTCCTAATCCAAGAGCTGCGCCTATAGTGCTTGCGTCAAATCCTGCTTGTAATGCACCACCTATAAATCCAACGCCTGATGATAGATTGGTGCCAGCCATTCTACTCAAACCTGCAGCAACATAACTTTCAGCACCTATAATATCACCAGCAGCATTCATTACTGCGTGGTCTGCCATTACATCTTCACCATAACTAAACATATCATCTGATGGTGATAAAGTTCGCCCGAATGTCCTTCCGCTCGTTCTTAGATAATCAGCGTATGAAGATTGTGTAGGTCTAAATGCAGTTGATATCTTGCCTGCTTTACGTTTTGACCTATCCATTCTACCCGCAGCAATATCAGAAAATATACCTCTAAATCCTTGACCCTTAACAATACCTACTAAAGTTCTGGATGCTTCAACGTTTGTATATCCTAATCCCATTGCTAAAACATTAGTAGTCGAAGTCATTGAGGTGTCTATATCACCACCTATTAATCCACTGAAGTATGATTTTGTTTTATTATTTCGGCCACCCATAATGAGCTGGCCTTCATCGTTTACATATTGAGTATCTAAAGCGTTTTCAAATCTAACGTTTCCAAAGAAAGGTAATACTTCTTGCTCTAATGGTATAATAGTATTTTGAGCAATATCAGCTGCCATTCTAATCTTAGAAGCTCTTCTCGCATATGTTAGACCTGAGCCTCTGGGGTCAGAAAACTGTGCTTTTGCTGAATATACATCTGCGAGAGTATTTGCTCCTGCAGTAGCCATTGCTCTTCTGGCAGAAGTTAAAGCTCTATCTTCAGCGATTGATTTAGCATCAGCTCTAACGTTTCCTTGTCTTGCTGAAGTAACACCGCCTGTTATTATTGATGTTAATGCGCCAGCAGCCATCAATCCAAGACCTATTGGTGCACCTATTCCGGTCATAGCCATCCCACCACCAATAGCCATTAACCCTCCTCCAATACTGCTCGCTATTTGTCCCTGTCCGGCGATTCTTTGTTGTTGCTCTGCTATACTAATATTTTGGAATGCAGTGCTTTCTCCTGCAATAGATGCATTTAACAAGCCTCTATTTCTTGCAGCTGCTGCAGTTGCTCCAAACATTCCACCCATACCGGAGCCTATTCCGGAGAGTGCTGGAATTGCTGCCATTGCCATTGCGCCTGCTCTCATTTGGCCTGCACTAAATCCACCAGCAGGCCCTGCAGAAGGAGCAGCAAACCCACCAAACAAGTCTCCTTGCATACCAGTAACATCGCCGCTTCGTGCATTAGCAGCAAGTAATCTATTATTTAGACCACCTATATTAAGTCCTCGTCCGCCTCCGCCTGCGAAAGCACCAGAACCTAATCCTCCACTCATACCTCCACCTACTGCATTTGATAATTTATCTAAAGCAGCAATAAGTCTATTGTTAGAAGCTTCTATTTTTGAAGCTGCTGCATTCAAAGCTCCGCCTACGCCTCCACCGCCACCAGCAAATCCTCCTCCACCAAAAGGTAAAGCAGACGCTGCTGCAGCGCCGGAAGACATTGAGAAAGGTGATGTATTATTACCACCTAAAAGATTGTTTGCCATTAGTGCTTGTCCAGCGATGTTTCCTCCAAAAGGATTACCATTGCTGAAATCAGGCATCTTCATACCTTGTGATTGATTAGGTAATGCGAATAACCTACTTGGATTAGGTTGATTGTTATTATCAGATGCCATAGTTTAACTCCTAAGTTGCTTTCTTTGAATTTAATAAGGTAAATACATCTTCAATATTACCCTTACTGAATGAATCTTCTATTTCTTTTAAGAATGGGTCGTTAGCAACAACATCATCCTTATAAACTTTCTTATCAGATTCAACACCTTTTTTAGCATATACTTCTCGCTGAAGTATCTCAAACTGCGGGTCGTCCAAGCGCAAAACAGAGAACTGTATATTCTCCCAACAAGTAATGTTTTCAGTATCTAATACTGGCAGTGTAGAGCTTTGCAAACTATTCCTAACTAATGGAAAAGCGGGGTCTGCTCTCAGATTCGTCATTCTCTCTATCATTGTATCGAAAGAAGCGAGACTCGTGGTCGAGTAACTTACCTCCTATCGTATAGCAAAATTCTAAATCTTCGCCTACTGCTTCTAAAAACCATTCAGGTGGGTCAACAATTTGTGATACGACTCTTGCAATGCAAATATAACGATTCTTTGTCTCGTAAGGAAGATTATCAAAGTTTAGACCTCCTGTAAGCTCTGCCAATACTCTATCGTATTTAGCTCTTGTGTTATGGTCCATAATCTTTGAACTGATAATACAACTTCTTTCTTGTTCTTGCCATAAATATTTGACGTTAAATGTCTCAATACGTTTAGCAAACTTAGCTTGAGGCTTAAGGTCTTTCTCTACCTTTTCAGAGATTTTGTTTAACTCTACAGGTGATTGCTCTTTAGCTTTTTCCTCTGCTTGATTCTTTAATGCTACTAAGTCCATAAATACATTCTCCCTATAAATGCGTGATAATAATACTAATTATATCTTACAACTTGTTTTTTGATACTTAGTGGCTATTTTTTTACATATTTTTTTATTCAACTAAATATATGCTTTAAAGTTTAAGTTTAGATGTCAGAGCTTGCTTAAAAAACAAACTGCTAATAAAGTAATACCAGAATAACGCTGTTTTTACGCAACATCATCCTGGTATATATTCTAAAAGAAGAGGATTAAAGATTAACCAGAATGTATCTGGTAATCTGATTTAAACAACTGCAGGTTGCCCGTCAAGTCTCTCTAAGTGAACTGCATCGATTGTGCACTGAACACCCATCAAAGAGCCTCTATCAACTACGATATTTTGTGAAGCAATACGACAGCCGTGAAGTTTATACATAGGAACGTCTTCTGCTTGTCCAGGTGCTGTATCATAGATTGTTAGAGTGAAAGGGCGACGTAAAAGAGCATTATCAGTTCTTGTCGAATCAGTTTGCCCTTCTGTGTCAGGAGTATTAACAATCGCACCTTCGTCAGTTTCAGTAGCACCAATTGCTTTAAACACGCTGTTTTCATCAAATCCACCGGGTGGAGTAAAGATACGTAGGAAGTTAATTGTTGCGCCTACTGCGCGTCCAATAGGAGTAACTTCGCGAGTATCAAAAAATCCAAGTGAATCAACTCGACCATTTAAAGTAGTTTCTGTAATAGAGATACCAGTAGCAAATCCGGCAATCTTATTATCAATTTCTATCAGCGCCTTAGCACCTGATATTGTATTATAACTTTTATTTTCCATTTTTTATCTCTCCTTATAGTCCATTATTAATAGTTGCTGTAACTTTGATGAAGTTAAGAGGCTCAACTACTGCTACTTCGAAAGAGATATTTGCAGTATCATTTGCAACACTAACTTGAACGTTAGCAAAGTCTCTAATAATACCTAAACCTCTTACAAAGTCTAAACGTTGAATAGTTAAAGCTTTAAGTGTATTGCTCTTGCCATTAGTAACTTGAGTTCCAAGCTCTTGGGTTAAGAATTTACGTAAATCTCTAACACAAGTATCAATACTTTCACGAGAAGAGATTTCTACATTTTGGCTGAAGTTATCTCTGCGCCAAGTTGTTAATCCTCTTACAACAACAAGTTGATTAAATGCGTTAAGAGATACACCTAAAATAGAGCGCTTAGCAACTGCATCTTGGCCTTTGCGACTATCTCTATCGTAAGTCTCTACTGTATCGATGATGTTAGGACGTTTTCTGGTCATTGGAACAGCTTGTCCTAATGCACCTTGCATACATAGCATAAAGATTGCCATATCTTCAGGCCCCTTAGAAACTGTAATACCGCGTGAATCTACATATTTAACACCTTGTGCTACAACAGAGATTCTTTCTGATGAACGTGGTCTTACATAAACATCGAGTAGTGTATCAACAGATTGATTAAGAGGTGCAGGAACGTATCCATTTCTCTCTTTTTGTTCTGCATAACTATCTTCGATATACTTCTGGAACTTCTTGTGAATAGCTGCTGAAGTGCTTTCTACAGCACAAGATGTAAAGTCTTTACCAATGATTACTGGGTCAGTAAATACATCGTTGTATGAAGTAGCATCTGGAGCTGATTGTGTTCCACCTGTAAGAACTTCATATTGTGGTGGCTCTGCAGCACTGTCTCCAGCTGTTTCTTCAATAAGACGATATCTATCACCAGCTAAATCCATTTGAATAGCTGAAGATACGAGTAAATCAACTGTTTCTTTAAGAGCAGCAGTGTGAGCGTGGAATGTATGACTTACTGCAGTGTTTACAGCGGCATCATCATCAAAGTCAAACTCACCTTCATCAAGTTGTGAAGGAGTATATGTAAAGTCAAGAACTTCACAAGTTAAACGTGGGTCAAGAGCTTCAATAGCAGAAGCTAAATCGCTCATTGTTGGGTAATCTTCAAGAGTAAGGTCAGCATCCACTGCTGAGCCTACTAAAACAACGTTCATTACACCATCTTCGATAGTAATAGTTGCATCTTGGTCAGCTGCTTGGTCATCCTGATAAGTAACTTTGAGTTGATTTGGCCCACCAGCTTCGATAGATAGATTATCAAATCCTGGAGCTGCAACACGCAAACGATAATAGTTTTCAGTTGCAGATAGTCCAATGCCTGCTGCATCAGTAGTAGTGCTATCTGGAGTCTCGAGACGAACACGAACTGCATTTCCTACAGAGCCCCAAAGTCTACTCTTAAATGTAGCAGCAGATGTGCCTGGTGTGTCCTTAACGTCGAAGTCTACATCAGCTTGTGTATTTGAACCACAGTTGATAAGTGATAGAGCTTCTGCAGAGTTATCAAGACCATCAACTGCATTCATATAAATTTTTTCAATGTCTTTTAGACGTTGTGTGGGATAAAGGTCGCTAATCTGTAAGCCACCTCTTCTAAAAGTATAGACCTCACCAGCTTCGAGATGTGGGAAATCGCCGAATATAGCAAGCGACTTACCCAAAGCAGAAGGTGCGACCAACTCGTTATTTACATCTACGACAACTGCTGGAGCGTGGTAAACTCTCCCTCGTGATGATATAAAACTTGGCATAATATTATTCTCCTTAAAATCAAGTTTGTTTTTTAATAATTATTCGACGACTTCTGGACTTAGAGTCCAAGTTGTGAATGTATTCTCAGTGTTTGGATGTGGCGTAACTGTTAAGTGCCTTAATGCATTATAGGTAAGTTTTCTTTGATATACTATAACACCATCACCTATAACTTCTTCATCTGGCTCAAGTTCAATAGAAGAGACAAACTCTATGTTTAAATATCCACTTCCTAAGAATGAATCTTTATGTAATAACATTGAAGCCTGAATAACTCTATGTAAAATCCTAAGAGTGTCAAAATCATTACTATAAACTGATATTATGGATTCTTGTCTTAAAAACAGACCTTTTTCTCCATTGAAAGCAAAGTTTCCTAATGTTTGGTCCTCGTCAGATGTCTTTTCTGCCAATGATGCTGTAATAAGAGGATATGTTTCGTGAGTTCTACTATATGCGTTATCAAAATTAATATCAAGTGTTGCAAACTTTGTAAATAATTTTTGAGCATAACTATCAGATACATCTTTAAATATCTGCTTAAATGCGTTTATATCAGTTTGATAGTGCTTAACACCATTTGATACTGCGTGAATAATGTGTAAATCTAACAAATCCCTACTCCTTATTTCTTTGCTATGTCCATTTTAGCTTTGCACTGAACGAGCATTGGAGAGAAAACTTCTATTGATTTTTCTCTAATAAAAGTATCTCTCAGTGTGTGAGGATATTCTGATACTACATAAGATGGATTTGTGTAATAAGATATAGCAACTCTTGTTCCTTCAGCTGGAGCATTTGCTGCATTAGTAAATGTAATACTACCATTTGCATTAATTGTATAATCAGTATCAGGTATTTGTGCAGCAATAATAGTTTGTCCAGTTGAGTCTGTTGTTTGAATGTATAAAACACCTACTATAGAATCACCCGTTTGAAGTTTAAGAGTTCTTTCCACTATAGGCTTTGTAGTTGTTAGGGTGCCACCAGCGGGCATAACCAGAACTTCTCTCCAAACTATTACGCTATCTTTTAAAACAAATCTATCGCCATATGAAGGTAAATGTTCTGGCTCTAAGGTTAAGTTAATGCTTTCAATTCTTAGAAGCCCGTGTTTTTCTACTATTTCTTCACCTTCAGATTTAGTAACAATAGCTTTAATATCTTGTTCTGAATGTCTTATTAATCCAGACCCACCGCAAATGTTGCAATCAGACCTATGCCCACCTTTTTGTGCATCAATATCAACTACATTTAATAAATCAAGTCTACCATCAACTGAAGTTTGAATATTACAAGGGCAATCAATAGTTTGTTGCCAAGTTAAAACTAAGCCTTTTTGTTTAATTAGTTTTCTAAACTCTTGTATTCTAAAATCTGCTCTTGTTTTTGTTAAACTTTGGTCAGGAGTAGGTAATAACATATCAGAATCCTGCCGCTATTTTAGTAGTTTTATACTTCTTTTTAAGAGTCTTCATTGCAGTTTTGAGTTGTTCTCTATAGCTAATAATCTTAGCTCCATACCCTGCGCTCGTAGCTGAGCTTGTTGTTGCAATGTTTTGACTTAGTCCATCAACTGATAAACTAAACTGGCCTATACCTGCGCCTGCTAATAAATCACCTGCAGTATCAAGTGGAAGCATAGCAGCTGTATATAGTATAGCCTTGACGATTAAAGGTGGGACAGAATGTGCGGTATATATGATGGTCATATCACCTAAAAGCGGAGTAGTATCGCTCTCAACGCTAAACTCTGAATCTGTGATTCCAAAAGCTTTTATTTTAGGTGCTGTAGCTCCCGGAAGGTTGCCATTGCCATCATCTGTTATTTCGAAACTAAATCTTGCTCTATCTATAAATGTTTCACCAAAAGATATATCAACAACTTCTGTTGTATTTTGTGGTATTGTTATAGTGCCTGATACGAAGTTAAATCCAGTTGTATATTGGTATTTAAAGTAAGCAGGAACGCGAGTATGTCGTCCATAGTTTGATATAGGGTCAATCAAAAGAGGTAAAACGTTGTTAAATCTAAACGTCCCAATACTCTCTGCAGTAGGTATTAGTGATACTGAAGAAGTAAAAGGCTCTGTTATATTCAGCCAAGCATTAGGTATATCTACTGGAACATAGTTTCCATAAGATACTTCTAACGAATTTACGCTTTTAAGAGGTCTTCTATCAAGTTGATTAGCATACCAAGCATTTCTTTGGTCGTTATATAAGTCGTGTCTCTCAGATTTAACTTTATAAGTGTCAATATCTAACTCAAGTTCTTCACTGATAAGTGATATAGCTTGCTCGATTGCCTCCTCAAATAACTCATCAGGATAATCGTTGCCTGCATCGTCAGTCAAATCAACGCCTACTAACATAGTTTTCTTAAGTAAATCAACTGTAATGATGTCTCTTAATGTAACTGCCATTGTTTATCCTTATTGATGACTTATTTGTTTCTGTTTTGTGTTTTAAGATGTCGATGTAAA
>Ga0222718_10000564_pt1 | contig 37934 bp, 38 predicted proteins | sample C33_27DmetaG_FD_165045 | JGI IMG/M metagenome (GOLD analysis project Ga0222718, IMG submission 165045) | Estuarine water microbial communities from San Francisco Bay, California, United States - C33_27D | ecosystem: Environmental > Aquatic > Marine > Unclassified | place: USA: California...
TTCCTCTTCCTCTTCTTCAACTTCCTCTTCTTCAACTTCCTCTTCTTCAACTTCCTCTTCTTCAACTTCCTCTTCTTCAACTTCCTCTTCCTCTTCTTCAACTTCCTCTTCTTCAACTTCCTCTTCCTCTTCTTCAACTTCCTCCACCTCTTCTTCAACTTCCTCTTCTTCATTTCCATTATCGCTTATTGGGCCTTCATCTTCAATAATATCTTCTACCTTAACTTCAGTTAAATCTGACATTTTTCCCAAATTTTCAGGAAGAACATATTTAAATTTATAAGCATTACATTTATCGATATCTTCTTTAGTTAATTCTTTAATACTTCCATCATTACATTGTTTTCCAATAACTTCTCTAGAATCATTATCAAATACTAAACAAGTTTCTGGATGTTCATAATTATTATATTTATTTCGTCTTATAATAACATCAGGAATATTCGCTCTAATATTTTTTATTACTTTAGGTTCAGGGGTAACTGTTTTTTTAGTTTTTCTTTTAGGTTTAGACTTGTTTTCTTCTTTTCCTAAAAGCCTACTCATTAACAGGCTTTTATTCCCAGAACATTTATGACCATATTTTTTACATAGAGCCACTAATTCCGCTTTACCACAAGTTAATAATCTTTCTGGATTAAGAAAATTTTCAGTATTTTCTAAAAGGGGTGAATCACCTTTTAAACTGTTTGTTTTTCCCAATTTTGAATCTGAACATATTTTATTTTTCCATAGGCTAGTTAGATCTTGCTTAGGTATTTTAAAATTGTTAGATACAAGTGTTATATAGTTATAAACCACATCTTCAATACTTTGAGATAATTTCAAACTGAAAGAGCTCATTTCTTTTAATTGTTTGAAATAATTTTTTAAATTACAATTATCAATTATATTTCTAAGTAAATATAAATGAAAAAAGTTCTTGATGTTTTGATATGTTGTTCTTCAACAAAAGGAGGGTTTCTAGATGCTATTAAACCTGAAAATAAAAATTTGATAAAGACACTCCAAATGAATTTTTTTCCTATTAAAAAGCGGTATAGAATGTGTTTTCTAACTGGTACAGAGGGTGATAATTATCCAGAAGATATAAAAAAAATTTGTAAAAGGGATAAATTTGATATTATATGGTTTGCTGGATGTAATTTTCTTACTTGGATTTTTGGTAAAAATTCTATTAATTTAAAAAGTATTAGGCGTCATCTAAAAACTCGAGGTATTTTTTGTTTTTCTGAATCAACAGGTCTTATTAAATACCATAAAAATTTAAATAATTATAGGAAATCTAGTGATTTAGGTTTATTAGTTAGTTTTAAAGAGATGTTAAATCATCCTGTATTAGCTAATCAAGGAATAGACAAAAAAGAATGGGAAACTAATTTTAATAAATATTATTCGTCTACACCTATACCTTATATCTATACTATAAAAAATCCTAGAATGTCTTTTGGGAAAGAAAAATGTTATTTATATGTTCGCTTAAACCCCAAAGCTATTAAAAAATTAAAAGATTTAATCAAATCGCCTAAAAATACTAAAGAACTATCTGGATCTTTTATAGAATCAGAAAAGAGAAGTCCTAACGGTCAAAAAATATTAGAATTATCAGTTAACAATAATAGTATAATAGGAGGAGTTGCAGACGAAGTGGATGCTGTATGGAGCCGTTATAATTTCCATACCCATCCTAAACAAGCTTATAAATTGTATAATGTTACTCGTGGATGGCCTTCAGGGAAGGATTTTGCAGGGTTTATACAGCTTGATCATCATACTATTTTACATATTGTTGCTACGTTAGAAGGTATATATACTATTTCATTTAATCCAAATTTTAATTATACTGGAAACATAGATGATATTTATGTTTCGAAAAAATATGATATTTCTCACAAAAGAAAACTAACATTTAAAAAATATTGTAGATTAATTAATCGTACTAATTACAAGAATAAAGGACCTTTATTCTATGTTAAATATATGCCTTGGGATAATGCTTCACAAATATTAAAAATTGCTTTTAAACCTACTAAACAAATATGTGCTTCCACAGAAAAATCATTTCAAAAAATTAATTGAAAGTTAATCTGGAAGACCTGTATCAGCCCCAAGATTACCATTAATATATTCTTCTCCTGAATTTCCCGCAGGGCCATTTATAGAATAAAGATTCATATAACGTCTTGTTCCTGAATAAGAATGTGATAGTCTTGGAGGACTATCACGACAATTAGGACAAGAACTATGACCTGAACGAAACCATGTAATTATACAATTAGTATGAAATTTATGTTGACAGTTAGGTAAAGTATATGTCGGAGATGATTTTAATTCTTCTCGACATATAGGACAAATAGAATCTTTTTCTTCATTTGATATAGACATGTCTAATTATATTTAGAGAATGTATCCTATTAAATCCTTATTTTAACTAGTTTAGATTGGGAATAAATATTAGCCCTTACCGAAAAAAGTTTAATATGATTTATCATATTAAAATTATTTAAAATTATTATTCTTCCTCCTCCTCTTCCTCTTCATCTTCATCTTTTTCCTCTGAATCATCATCACATTTTTCCCAATTCAAAAGAATATATTTTAACGGGTTATATTCAATAGAAGGAACTTCTTCGTCATTTTCATCATTAAAACATAATCCAGATTGACAAATATCATAGTTATAAATTACTGTGTTTTCATTAACCGGAAAAAACCAATCAGATATATGTTCCATGGTAGCACAGCATTTGCATTCATTTAATCTAACAAGTTTTTTATAATCTTCCTGGGTCATAATTTTTTCACCCTCAAGTATACGAGAAACACCATTTCTAAATATAAGTTGAGGCCCCGCTAATTTATTCGCAATAATTATATATTTATACTTTATTTTAATATGTTTCTTAGTTTCATACAACTCCTTTATTTTATTAGATAATTTAAGGTATATCCCTTCCTTGATATATTCTTTAGATTCATCCAAAATATGTTGAAGATTTTTTAGGCTCATTTTTAATAAAAATTAAAAATAAAATTATAATTTCATTTTTAATTTTAATAAATGAATCAGTTAAATCAGTCTATAGAAAGTATATTTTATTTCACCGAGCGGAATATTAACAGCCTGTGGACAAGTTGGTCATGATTGTAGTTGTGAGAATAAAGAAAAATTTCAATGTGATCCATGTTTTAGATGGCAAGATAGATGGACTTCAGACAAAAATAAAATTAAAAATAAAAAAGATAATAAATGCCCAATCGTAGAATCTACCCCCTCTTGTAATAATAACTCTTGTAAACCTCCTTGTGAAAAGGTTGACGTATACCCAGGACAAAAAGGATGTCAAAAAATAATAGATATATGTACATGTATAGACTCAGTAACTCAATCAGCCGGATTATCTACTTTGTTAGCATATTTTGCGCAATATTATTCACGGTCCAGTTAATTTTCATCAAATATACAATTATCCTTTTTACATGGAAGAGAATCATACACTAATCTAACTTCTCCCTTTTTATTTACGAAAAATCGGGAATCTAAAGACATTTTACCAGTTATCATCGCAGTTCGAGAATAATTACTATTAAGACTTGCATATACTCTAGATGCTTTTGATATATAAAAAAAATCTTCCCATATTTTCATTAATTCGTCCTGAGAAGAGTTAATACCTTTTGAAGAATGTACCGAACTTGTAACAGTAGGAGGAATAATATCTTGATGAGGAATACACTTTCTAGCCAAATTATAAAGCTCTTGGGAACTAGAATCACCCAAAATCATTATTTTATATTTTCCCCGCGGGGGATTATTTTGAAGATGATCATCTATACCCTTCAAAATATTTTTACTAATATTAAGAAAACGGGGGAAACGATTCAAAGACATTTTATATCTCATTATAATATCATCTCCGAATCTTAAGTGAACAGCAATAAGCTCGTAATCATTACATATATGAGGCAGCTTCATTTCTATAGGAATAGTATAAACCTCAAATAATTTATTGAGAGAATTTCTCATATCTTTAATTACCTCTTCCATATTTTTATACGAAAAGGGTGAACTTTTATTATCTATAAGAGTAGATAATATCTCAGCATCAGATCTAAATTCTATATTAGTTGAACTCATCAACTCCTTCCAAAATTCAACCTTTTCTATATTTTTTCTAGTAATTCTTCCACCACACTCCACATCTATTTTTAAATCCGGCTCAATAGTAGCTGTCAAATATTCTTTCTTTATTTTAAGTGGACCTTTCCTAAAAAATGGAAGATCTACTAATATTACTTTAGCTTTAATTCTATCCGCAATAGAATGTAATGACGCATACCCTATTAAATTATCCCCTAAACCTGCTCCAGTAGGTGAAGGTTTAATTGACACTGATTTTAAACTCATTTTATTTAACTTTAATTATTTTTTAAATCTAAAAATATTATACTTAAAAAATTGAAAAAAAAATATAAATACTAGAAATTTTTTAAAAATGAACAATTCTATTCAAGAAGAATATTGTCTTCCATGTAACCCTAATGAATCTAATTCTATTAAGGAGGAAGATAATAGAAAATATAGAATATCTGGATGTTCTATAAACAATATAGATTTGGGTCTATGTTGTTTGAACACTACTTTAAGAAGTCAAAAACCTTCTATTTTCGCCAGTAGAACATGTCGTTTAAGTACTGCTGAAAAAAAAGGTAAACCTTATCTTAAAGAACTTGTGATCAAAAATTTACAAGACGTTTTAACCATTCTCGATAACTGTTTTAAAAATGGGATAAAAGCCTATAGATTAAGCAGTCAAATGTTTCCTCATGCTAGTAATATTAAATACGGTCGCTACAGGAAACATGGACCTCGATACGGATTGAAATTTGCATGGCCTTTATTGACTAAAATTGGAAAAAAGGCTCAGACTTACGGCATACGTCTCAGTTTTCATCCTGGTCAATGGAATCAAATCGGCGCTCAGTCAGATTCAGTTTTTGAGAAAACTATTGTAGATTTGAAATATCACTGCAGAATATTAGATCTAATTGAAAAAAATACTAATCCAGGTAAAAATAAAGGTATAATTTGTATACACGGAGGTGGTGTATATAAAAATAAAGAAAAAACAATCCAAAGATGGAAAACTAACTTTATGAAACTACCAAAACGACTAAGAAAACGTCTAGCCCTAGAAAATTGTGAAAGAAATTATTCATCCATAGACTGCCTTGAACTAGCTGAAGAATTAAATATTCCCCATATATTTGATATTCATCATTATAATTGTTACTCATTAATTAACCCTGATTATGAACAAAATATTAAATCACTTCTTCCCAGAATAATTAAAACTTGGACTAAAAGAGGATTGAAACCATATTTTCATATCTCTGAACAAGGTAATGGAAGAATAGGACATCATTCAGACTACATTGAAAATATACCTGAATATATGTTTAATTTAAAAATACCAATTACTCTAGATGTTGAGGCTAAAAAAAAAGAATTAGCTATTTATCAACTCATTCAAATATATAAAAATAAATAAAAGTTTATTTATTTTACTCTTTGAGAGACATACATATTTAACCCAATTCATTTAAAAAAATATTTAATTGGTCTATGGTCATTAAACAAATTTCTGTTCTATTTTTACCCTTACAATCACTATATTTTTCTAATAAATAACCATGAATCTTTGCTAATTTTCTTATATTATTCTCATGATTCAATTTTTCACTACCTTTTTTATGCCTAAAAATCTTTTTTACGATAATATTTGAAAAATTTTTATAGTGATTTTTAAATCTATTCATAATTCGAGATGTATGACCAAACTTTACATGTAACAATTTATTTCTTTCTTCCTGTTTATTTTCATATTCTATCCCCTCCATCGCATTATGATCGGTAAAAGTAAATACGTAAGTACAATCAACCTCTATATACTCTTTAAATTGTCTCATAAAAATATCCATTTTTCTATGTTTAATTTTATAAATACAAATTCATTTTAAATTTATATGTATAAAATAAATGATACTAGTTTTAATATTTTCACTATTAGTAATATTTATAACTATAATTATATTAGTAGTTTTTTATAGACCTAATAAACAAGGGTATCAGGATCTAACAGATAATAATTACATTTTCTCTCCAATAACCAAATGCATTGGAAGAAAATGTATGGTTCCACAGTACTGGAAAAATATAGTCATTAAAAATGGTCCAGAGTTCACAAATTTCAATACTTGTAGTTTTAAATGTTCAAAAAATCCCAATTGTAAAGGATGCGCGGGTCCAGCCAATATGAAAACCCAAATTCCTAGTTCTAACAGTGCCAAGTGGGCAGGAGTAGAAATAGACGAAACAACCTTTAATCCTGTATGTGGTTCGCAGCGATGTGTTCCTCCTGTCAACTATAATAAAAGGTGTATCGGTAACAAGCTCACTGATTACTCTGTACCATATTTTGGATACTATTTTATGGGACAAGGAAATTTCGACCCATTTACTAATAGAGATAGGCTAATGTATTTTTTAAACTCACAGGTCCGGAATCCAGTCATAATTATTACCTGCGGGCTTCACTACAGTTTTGATGATACAGATAAAATCATACAAAATTTATATAAAATAAGACCAGATATTGGTTTAATTTTGGCGCCATACATCTCACAGGGCCATTATCTACGTGATCAATTTATGAAGGATTTATTCATTATTAAAAAATTATATGAAAAATACAAAGAGAAAGTGGTATGTGTACAAACAATGGATGAACCGCGAAACAATATGGCTGGTAATGATTTGCCTTTCAAGAATTTTGATCACATGAAAGAAATATATCCAACAGACCTTTTAAAGCTAAAAAATAAACAAAAATATATTGATCGTTATTTTGAACTTGCTCCAACTGCTACAAAAACTAACAATAGACAAACTAAAGCTGATATATATGCTCTATATCGTACCGATATTGAAGTGTATAAAGATGTCTTAGGACCTTGTGTTCCCTTATGGGCTAATTTATCTTTTGTAATAAAAAGAGAACCAGCCAAAACAATTCTACCAACCAAAGAAAATGCCAAACAAGGTTGGACCCCAAGAAATTTGAAGCTAATAGATTTTTTAAGAGATAATGTTTCAATTACTTGGATTGGATCGGATAATTATTACAATACAAAATATAACATAAATAATAATAGCTATCTACCAGAAAATGTTAACGAGATCAATCAACTTATTGAGATAACAAACCAAATTCAACCCGATACTTATCAATTTGTTCCAGTACTACAATCAAACAATTATTTATTTCCTTACATGCGTGCACAGGATACATGTAATCTAGATGTAGAAAAAAAGATTAAAGAATGGAATAGTCTTCTCATTGACATTTATTTAAACAAATTTACATTGAATCCACATTTTCCTAGATTTCCTATGGTTTTAACTTTCGCTCTTAATAGTCCTGAAAAGGGACATGGATATAAAGCCGCTGACTGTTTTAAAGCTTCTCCTAATATCAATTATCTTCAAAATATATTTTCAAATACTTAAATATTATGGTCAAAATATCATCTGTTTTTCTTTGTATGGAAAAAAAAATGATTATTATAGAAGTAATTATTATGAAAATAAAATGAAACTTACATGCCAATTTTGTAATAAAACATTTATAACTAATACTGTACTTAAACATCATCAAAAAACGGCTAAATACTGTCTTAAATTACAAGGTAAAGGAGATATTGAAGGTGAATTTAAGTGTGAGGGTTGTAATAAAACATTTACTAGAAAAGATTTCTATTCCTATCATATAAATATATGTAAAAAAATTAAAATAGATCAACATGAAAGAAAAATAGAAGAAATTAAAGAACAATGTGAAAGAAAGGATAAAATTATTTTATCTTTAAAAAAGCAGCTAAAATCCCAAAAAAATGAAAAAGAAAAAAATTTTATCGAACTTAAACAAGATTATAAAGAACTTTTAGATTCTTATCAACGCTTGGCTGAATTATATGTTATGGATGGTAAAAATAAAATAGAAGCATTAAACAAGAAATTTCTAAAGAAAAGAGGTAGAACTAAGTATGAATGTCAAAATGTTATTTATATTCTTACTACTCCTGGACTAAAAAAAGAAAGGCGTTATATACTTGGTAAAGCTACTAATCTAACTAACCGATTATCTACCTACAATAAGACAGATGAACATGAAGTGGTTTTTTATTCTTCTTGCCCTAATAAAGAAAAAATGAGTGTGGTTGAAGGTATGGTTTTTAATAAGTTAGAATTGTACCGAGAACAGGCCAACAGAGAGAGGTTTATTCTTCCGGATGATAAAGAAATTAATTTATTTTCAGAAACAATAAAAAAATGTATAGATTTCATAAAATAATTTTTATAATTTAGATTTTTTCAAAAAATTATAAAATCCTAGAAATTTTGAAAAATCCAAAAATAGTCTAAATTGGAATTTTTCAAAATAAGCAATTTCTCCAAAATCAAAATAGGCCTCTACACAAATTTTGTAAGCGATCCAATCGACTCTTAATTCAAGGTGGCCACCTTGAATTAGCCATAAGAAATCCTGGATATTTCATAAAATATCGTACTTTTATGATTGGCCATAAGCCATATGGCTTATGGCTGGCTTAAAGATATAATTTTTTATTATAAATGTCATTAGAATGCGTATTTTGTAAAAGAAATTTTAGTAGTAAATTTAGTTTAAAAAAACATCAAAAAACAGCTAAATATTGTTTGAAGATACAAGGCAAGGAGAATATTCCAGGAAAATTTAAATGTAAAGGATGTGGTAAAACATTTACCAGAAAAGAATTATTCATATATCACGATAATATTTGTAAAAAAAATAAGGAAAATAGACAAAATGAAAAATACGAGAGAAAAATAGAAGAAATTCAAAAACAATGTGAAAGAAAAATTGTTGCCAAGGACAAAATAATTTTATCTTTAAAAAGACAGCTAAAATCCCAAAAAATGACTATAGACAAACTTCAAAAACAAATGCAAGAAGTAGCTTTAAAGGCTGTTTCTCGACCAACTTACAATACCAGTAATAAGACAATTCAGATTAATAATTACATAAAGCAAATGGAGCCATTGAGGGTTGAGCATATAAGAGAGAGTGTTCCAATGTTGACCTTAGATCATCATGTGAAGGGGCCGGAGGGGTATGCAGAGTATGCGTTGGAGTTTCCTTTTAAGAATCGTATAGTTTGTGTCGATGTGGCTCGAAACAAAATAAAATATAAGAATGATGAGGGTGATATAATAGAGGATCCTGGATTTCGTAAGATGATGATGAAGTTGTGTGAGGCCTTGAAGGATCGTAGTTACAAGTTGTGTCAAGATCATTATGAGAAATTGTTAGATAAATTTAGTGAAGAAGAGATGGATAATACTGATTTTGATTTCATGGAGGCGGCTAAGGCGATCCACAAGTATGCGAATGGTCGTGAGAGTGATTTTTGTTCAAAGATAATAAAATTGATAAGTAAGGGGGCTACCAATCAGACATAATTATTATCTTTTTCTTTTATCTGAGGGAGAAATAGTACCGGATCCCCCATTTTTCCCAGTTGTACCACCTGATGAAAATTCTTTTCTTGACATTTTGGCCATAGTACTTTCAACATTTTTAGAGAACCGGGAAAAGGCGTCTCTATGGCTAGCGAATTCTTTATAATGATCACTGAGGCTTACGTAGGTGTAGAAATCATGTCTGACTTCGTCTGTGCTTTTTTGGATGAGAAAATATTTTTTGTTAATTTGAAAGAAAGCTGATAGGGCAGTGCTAAATCCTGTTAATAGGGATATTCCGAATCCGGCCCAAAAGCAATAGTCATGATAGCTACTATCTGTGGATGATAAAGTAAGGAGAGCGGGAAGAAAGACATTTCCGCTGACATTAATGGAGTTAAATATTGTATAAGATCTTGATAGAGATTTTCCTCTCTTTATTACTTGTCTGAGGTGTTCTACTACTCTTGATATAATGTATAGTTGATTAGCAGCTGATAAATCTAACGATTTGACTAGTTTAATCATTCTTTCTAATTCACATTTTTTATTTATTTTGTCTAAGATAGAATAGTCTTCGTGAACTATAGGATGATGATTAATTGGAGAGGATATATTTATAGCTAATGTACCTGTTTGATTTACTGAAGATTTACTATCTTCTTCTAATGTAGGACTATTTGAGTTTTTTTCCATATTTATTTTATTTCTTATATTTTTTTTATATAAAATATAAGAATGCAATTACCTAAAATATCTGATAATACTCAAGAACCATTAATAAGCAATCGAATGAGATGGATAATCACTCTTACTATGACAATACTTAGTTATGTGTACATGGGAGTGAGTGCTTCACAAGGTCTTAAAAAGGGTGCTTCCCCTGAGAATAAAGCAACAGCTTTATTATTAAATCCAAAAGCTCATGGGTATAATAAAATCATAGGAGATCCAAATTCACCCACATTATGGAATCCTAAAGATCCACGTGAATGGGTTCTTTTAACATTAGTTTTTTCAATTGGTCCATTATTTTTCTTCTTTTTTAGGAAAAAAGAACCTCAGGACCCTATTTGGTTAAGTATAGTTAAAAGTGCCACTGTTTGGATTGTTCTAGCTCTCCCAGTTATCTTAATACCTATTAATCCATTTCATCGCCGTATGCTTTATAATTTTAAGGTGTTTTTAGCTCGTATAATAGAACAACCAGCTAAAGAATTATTTATGGCGTTTTTATTCATAGTGCTGTTTCCTTTACCAGGCGGAGAAAAAGCTACTGCATCTGTTCGTTTAGTTTGGTTGGCAATGAAATTGGGGATATTTTATATATTACAGAATTTATTATTGGGGGCTCCTAAATATACTATTGATCCACCAGAAAAAGAAAAAATATTATATGTATCTAAATCTGGATTTGTTTATTATTCTTTGATTATTATTGGAATTATTCTAATTATAGTAGGAGAAAAATATATAACTAAAAGATCTTTAAAGAAAGATGTATAATTAATTTATTAACAGACTGAAACAAGCTTAATTAAAATTGATAAATAAATTTAATAGTAAATTTATTTTAAAAATGGAAAAAACAAAAATTTTAACTATAAGAGAGGAAGATGGTTATGTCAACGCCACTAAATTATGTAAGGCTGGTGGAAAAAAATATAATGCATGGAGTACAAGAAAAAAAACAACTCAATTAATATCTTTTTTATCAAAAGAACTAAAAATGGAAGAAAAAGAACTAATTAAAAAAGAACTGAAGGGTAAAAATGAAAATAGAGCGGTATGGGTTCATACTAGTATAGCTACTAATATAGCATGTTGGGTATCTATTGAATTTGGTTGTAAAGTATGTTTATGGATAGAAGATTGGATAAAATTACCAAAAAATAAACAAAAATATATTGAAGCTATTGATAATATAACTAAAGAAGATATTTTAATGGGAAAAGAAAAAGAGATACAAGAAGATATTTTTTATTTTTTTGAGGATATTATTAAAGTAAAAATAGAAAAAGAGGTACAAACTGATGTAGGATATATAGATCTATTAACAGATGATCATATAATAGAAATAAAAATATCTAATAACTGGAAACACGCTTTAGGACAAATATTAAGTTATGGAACATTTTACCCAAATCATAAAAAAATAATATTGTTATATTCTGTTAATGATAAGGATGATATTATATATAATAAAACTCAAAATGTTGATAATTTTAAACCAGACGATAAGATCTATAGTAAAATAACTACTTATGATGAGAAAGATCATAAATGGGAAACTTTTGATGTTGTTGATAATATTAAAAATATATGTAAAAAATATAATGTAGAAATTATTCCTTGGTATCAGTATATAAAAATGCAAGCTTTAAAAAATAAGTTTGACTTTATTAAATGTTATAATTGTAGCAATTTAGAGAAATTAAATTATAATGCTCTTAAATATAATTATGTATATCAATTGATTAGTAAAAATATTTATAAAAATAGTATTAGTATAGATACATTAGTGAAAAATTATTATAAAAAATGTGTTGATAATAATATTAATCTTGAAGATCATTCAAAAGTAGAAAGATATATGTTTATGAGTTAAAAGTTGATAGAGTTACAGATTCATATTTTGGAATAATATAAAGCTTATTATAGTGGATTAATCATCATCTTCATCGTCATCATCCGATTCATCTGATTCACAATCTTTTTGTTTATCTTCTTCGATAAGATCTTTTGATTTTATATATACTTCTATATGTCCAAGACTTCCTACAGTTGATTTGAAAAGTAGTGGTTTACCTTTTAAAGGGCATATATGCATGTGTGTACTTAATCCAGCCATTTTGGTTATTCTGGATAGTTGTTCGGTGTTGAAGTCTTGTTTATATATGGGAGATTGTGATTTTCCATCTTCATCATCATCATCGTCATCTTCTTCTGTTTCACCAAATTCTACATGTCTTTTCATAATTCCCCCGGCATTACATTTAAATTTAATATGAAAATTTTGTGAGACAATAGATATGGTGGATCCGATATGTGTCATATCTTTGCACAATTTTTGATACTCTGAGCTAGGTACTATGATAGATTTTCCGTAACCTTCTGGTAAGTCTATAGCTATGTTTTGAACTTCTAGTATGTTGACAAAGGATGTAGTGGTTCTATTATTTTCTTTGGGCATAACTTTGATGGCTAGGAAGTTAGGTTCGTCGTCGTCGATATAGAGTTGCATGGAATCTTTTTTCTTGATGGATTTGAGCATTTTGTGGAAGTGGCTTAGATTGATACCAAGGAATTTTTTTTCTTTTCCTTTAAATCTGTAGAGAGTAAAATTGTCGCTGTGAAGCATGACGTTAATGAGTATAGTACGATGGCTGTCCATCATGCATAGTCTGATACCTTCTTCATCAATTTCGAAGCAAGCAGTTTTGATGTTATTTTGTAATAGTTCTGCTAATATTTTTATAGTGTAGGCGCAGTTACTTTTAGCTTTGAATATTATAGCCATTTATAAGGAGATAAAACGACTTTAAACTGCTTATTCATTCGTAATTTAATATTTTTGCTAATGTATCATAGCAGTTAATTTCTGAGTTAATTTTTGTTAATAGATGTATGGTTCCGTATGGTATTTTGTTAAAGTATACCAAACCTTCGGGTAATTTCCATTCTTTCATAAGTTCGAAGTTTTTGGCAGTGACTTTATCGAGCCATTCTTGGTTAAATAGAAATTTTTTTGATATCCAAGGTTCAAATTGGGTTATAAAGTATTCGTATAGATATTCTTTTGATTCTGGTGATATGGATTCTGTGCTTATTCCTATGTCGTTTGTAATTGAGTAAAATTTTTGTTTATTTTTGTTTATCAAACTAATATGTAGATTTCTTAGGTTATTTTTAAGTTTGTCTGATATATAATGTATACATCCGAAATCTAGAACTATTAACTTTTCATTTCTTTTAACTAAGAAGTTACCGTAGTGAGTATCAGAGTATAGAATTCCATGTTTATATATATTTTCAAATACAAATTGGACGATGAGTTTTCCGATGTTATTTCGTTGTTGTTGAGTGGGATTATTTTTAATAAATTTTTTAATTGATCGTCCTTGGCTACGTTCCATTGCTAAAATTCTATCAGTGCATAATTCTGGGATTATTTGGGGTATTTCAATGTGTTTATTATTGACAAATAGTTTTCTAATACGAATTTGATTTTTAGCTTCTAGAGGGTAGTTTAGTTCATCTTTCATTTTTTTTCTAATTTCTCTTAGTGCGTCTTCTAAGTCTATGTGGTTATATAACCAGCCTACTAATTTTTCAAGCATATCTATGTCTGTTTTTGTTTGTTTTTTTAGTCCGTCGTATTGAATTTTTAATATAATATCGTTGCCCTTATATTTAGCTTTATGAACTTGTCCTATACTACCACTTTTATAAATACCAAAATCTACATCAACTTTTTTGAATGGCGAGTTATTTTTGGTTATTTCTTCGTTATAAAATTCTTTAAAGAATTTTAATGTTTCTTTTTTAGAGTAGGGTTTGCAGTCAGTAAAGACTGTATTTTCTGAATCGTTAATCGACAAAATTTGAGAAATTTTGCTAAGAACTCCTCCATATTTTTCTAGTGTTTTAGATAAGCATCTTAGTTGGGTGCATTTTTTTTCTACATCTGAATCAGTATCTTTATTATTAAGTGTTTCATCAGTTAGATATCTGTATATGTAGGAAAGGCATATAGAACTTGTACGGATCATTTCTTTATGAGAGTATTTTAATTTTAAATCAATTGAAACTTGCTTAAAATTATTATTTTTTATTTTTTGCATTTTTTAGACAAGAGGATAGTTCGTTTTGCAATTTAAGGCACGCGTGAGAAAATCTTGGTTCTTTAATAGGTGCGAATTTGCAATTAATATATTTTACGTATATGCTATGGCATTTTACAGGAAAATCTATTGGAAAAGTTGGGATTTTTATATTATTTTTTTTCTTTTTATTCATATTTTCTCTCTCTCTTATATAAATTACGATAATAATAATTTTATCTTTTTCTTAAGACTTGTTATTGTACGTGAATGAAGAGCCAAATCTGCTATTATTTTGATTTCTTTATTATTTTTTAAAGCTATAGCTGATAGAACTATAGCATTTATTTTAGGTTTCCCTAATTTACGGAAATCCCATTTTTTCAAGAAAGCAGTATAGTTTGAATTATATTTTAGAGCCTTAATAGTTCCACAAGATGTCTGAGTTGACAATAGGTATTTATTAGGTAATTCCCTGGCTAAATTATTAGCTAAATTTTTTTTCCAAGACATTTGTTGATAATAAATGTTTTTAGATGAGCAGCAGCTTAGTACATCGGATATACTTTGGTCTCCTGTGACTAAAATATCTTTAAGGCTGTGTTTCATGAGAGAGATCATTTTAATGTTAGAAACTGGTAAAATATCGCATCTGAAGGTTAGTTTGTTTGTTTTTTTCTTGTTGTTGGATTCGGTTATAATAAATGTTTCTTTTTTAGTTTTAATGTATATATTGGGGTAATATTTGCTTAATATTTTTTCTATTTTCGAGTCTATATCTTCATCGACTAGAGAGACTGGAATTACCACATCTAGATTTTTATATTTTTTATAATATTTTTTACCGATTAATTCTAGAAAAGAAAGTAAGCATTTTGTCATAGGTTCTTGAAAACTTATATATATTAACACATATGGATTTTTAATAGGTGATTTTTTTTCTACGGAAGGAATTTTAGTAATAAATATTCCATCCCTATGACCGCCTACCCCTGTATTAATAGCGTATTTATTAGTGTCGTTATATTCAGACAACCAAAATGTGTTAAAAATGGTAGCGTAGGGAGTTACATGTTTAACATCTTTTAAGGAAACCTCCTCGTCCATTGCTAAAGGAGCAACAAATATTAGATCTTGTTTAGGAATTTTTTGTTTAAATTTAATATTTTTAAAAAGTTTGCATTTTAAGTTTCCTTTCATACCACCTTCAGCTGTTAATTCTAAGATACGGATAGATGTTTTTTTGTTTTTAATTAGTTGTTTTAATCCTTTTATGTAAGTGGTAGCCAAGGTTATTTTGGCTTTATACCATTTTTCTAGATAATTAGAAAATTTGAGAGCGAAGATAAGATCCCCAAATCCGTTACAGGGGGCATTTAAGATTAAAATTCTTAAATTTTTTGTTTGGTTTATTATTGGTTTATATCCTAGAAAACTTTTCCATATAATATTTCCTAAATCTTTTTTAGATCGCAATTTTTGAATTTTTTTTATCAAAAAAAGTTCGTGAGTCATTAGATTATATATATTTTTATATAAAAGAATATATAATCTTCAAATAATTTATTTTCCAGATGATATTTGTCCTATATAATATGAGATAACATATAAGGGGGCAAAAATTATGGCTAAAACTAGGTGTAAAACCCTGTTTTCAGGTGGTTGTGAGTTAATGGCTAAGAATACTCCCCATACTAAGAATATTATATGAATTAGAGCGTATATAGCGATAGCCCACTGAAGTCCTGTATTTTTCGAGTTTTCATCTTGTTCCTTTTTACGAGCTTCTTTAATAGCTTTATAAAAAGCATCGTTAAATGCGTCTTGATTTTGGCAAACACTCATTTTTATTTTAATAAAGAAACATTATTTTTCTTTAAAACTAGAAGAAAAAGCTTCTAATAATTGGAATAATCTAGTGGTACGTCCAGATGGGCATATCCCTAATCGTATTACATCAGAGAGTTGCTCGTTTAAATTATTAATAAGACAAGAGTTGTCTGAGTGTTGAGAAAGTTCGAATAATATGTCAGATGCATCGATATTATTTTCTTTCTGATAATTTTTATTTTCTCTTAGATCGGTCATGTCCTGAGTCATAATTTCTACAGTTTTTTTAGCCAGAGGGTTTTTTAGGAGAGTTTTTAATTTTTCGAAAGCTAATTTTTTTTCTTCCTTAGTGTAGGTTCTTTTAGGTTTATATTTATTTTTAAATTTTCCATCAAAGACGTGAACATTAATATTTGGAATATCCATTTCTCCTGGGATATAAATCTTTAAATGCTTTAAAAAGATTTATAGATTTTATTTCTTGGAGTGAATTATTTTATATAAAATAATTCCTACTATAATAGCGATTAAAATTATAAAAATAAGACCAATTATTTTTTCGATTGTTGAATAAATTGTATAGCATCCGTTATTTTTAGTTAGAGGCCAAATTTCGTTGTATAGAAAAGATTCATCAGTTCCAAACCAATCGTGGTTGTATTTTTCTATAATAGATTGAATATTAGGGATAGGAGGTTTATTTTCTTTAGTAGGTTTTGCTCCCCATGCTCCAGCGCTCATAGGCCAAAAAATATTACATGGGAATATTTTTCTTCTGAAAAATATTTTATCTGATCTAAGCCATCCCGGAATATTTTCTAATCCTGCTATAGTAACAGATTTGTATTTTATATTCATATCAGCATCATGTACAATAAAAGGTATAATATCTCCCGCAGGAAGAAATCTCCATAATAATCCTCTAAATTTTTCTTTCGGGTCTTCATTCATTATAAATAATTCATAACCTTTTTCAATTAATTGGGAATAAATTTCTGGTGGTATAGATGATGATATGTATACTCTCCCTACCCATCCACGAATTGGGTCATGGGTAAATGGGATTTGATTGTTTAAGAAAGGTTTAACGTATTTATTATGAAAGTCTTTTTTAGAGGTATCTCCAAATAGGCAATATGATATAATTCCTTTAGGATTTTTATATACATTAAGTGTAGCTAATACATCAAATCTAGAATTTTGATTTTTTATTTTTTTCAAAAAACCCGCAATTCTTTTTATGCTAGAGTTTAAACGAAAATGTTCTATATAATCTTGATTAGAGTTGATTCCATGTTCTGTTAATATATTTTTAGTATTTTCGTTTTGTGAGTATAAATCATACCCTATTTTGCTTAGTTTTTTTAATAAAGGGACTGACTCGGAAAAATTAATATTAACTTCTATAGATTTTTTTTCAGTCATTATTTATTTATTGCCAAGATTAATTTATGTGGTTACACCTTAAATACTGGAGTATTTTATATAGAATAATACAATCAAATTTATTATATGCTATTATATCTTTCATGATTGGCGATTTGAGAGGGTTTTTGGAGTGTTTGTATACATTTAATGCCTGTACAATGGCATCCACACCATTTTTACAATTTGTATTAAGATTATAGTCAATAAAATTATGTTTATAGAGCGCTTTACTGATATTTTTGAGACGAAAATTAAAACAGTCTTTTATGACTATAGGAGTTTTAATAAATATTGTGCATAAATCGGCCCATTGGAGGGGTTGAGGCTTATGTCCTAAATAAAGGGTTATTTTGTGCGAGAATTGTTTCCATATTGATTTTTCAGCTTTCCAATACCATATTTTAGGGAATTTTTTATTTTTTAAGAATTGGTAGAAGTCTTGTATTATTTTTTTTTCTTGTTTGGTTGATTGTGTAGAGCATATAAATTTTTTATAATTCCATTTATCTTCATGAAAGTGAAATACACCTATAAGAAATATCATATTGTTTGGTTTGTGGTATGGAAATTGTGTATAATTATCAAAAATATCTGGCATTGTTTCAAAATCTACAAAAATTTCATTTTCAGCATGTTTCCAGTTTAAAATATTATGATTTATAATTTGAGGGGTAATTTTGTTTGTATTTTCACGATTTATATTTATAATTTTATTAACAATACGAGCTATGGGTCCTTTTAATCCTAATTTATTGCTTGTACAGTTTTTATCTTTCCATGTACAAATACCATTTCTTATTCCAATGAGTCTATTTTTAACTCCGCATCCCCAGATAGCTGTTATTTCACCCAATTCATTTGAAATTTCTTGTTTTTTATGGAACCATTTATCGGATAACATTTTCATATTAGGATATAGTTCAGGTATACTTGGAGGAGTTATAGACCATTTATAGCCCTTATTTTCTATATTTCTTAACCATTTAATAGCGTGTCCTGTTTTTTCTATAAAAGATTTATCTATATCATGGTAATCTATTGTTCCTAATCTATTGAGACAATTATATCCAGTGTATGTTACATTACAAGATTTATATTTCCATCTTCTTCCTAATATAAAAGAGTAAGGGGGTGTATATCCTTGTATATATCCAATAGCATCATTATATATACAACATTGAGCTTTATAAGCTCGGTAAAATCCTGTGTTTAATAGATGAATTCCATCTGCTTTTAAGGGGAGAGTTGAATATTTAATATCTATGACTATATAATGATAAGGTTTTTTAAGTTTGGGTGATTTTATTTTACTTTCTTCTATTGATATAGGATTTTTTATTACTAATTTTCTTATATAATCGCTTCTAATTAGAATATCAATTATTCCTCTAGTTTTATTAATAGGATTAATAACAGGTGCTGAGTGAATAAGTGGAACACCTTGATTCATTAAATCTATAGTGCGTTGAAGAGTATCTTTATTTATATGAGATGAGACAGTTACAATAGGAAATTTATTCTCGTGAATATATTTTATTACCTGGGCCTCAAATTCGTGTCCTTTACGAAATAATAATTCTTGGAAAGAATTATAAGTATTATAATAGGTAAAATTATTATTACGCGAAATTTTTTTTTTAGATTTATATGTTAACCAATCTGATAGAGTATCTTTCATCATAAAATTTTTTGTTTTAGTTGCTGCTATCCAACGAGATTCTAAAGAAATATGACACATTTTAGGGCGTTTGGAACGAGTATATTCAGCTATATTTTGATGTTTTCTTTTCATTTATAATAATTAAGTATTTCTTTATAATGTATGTGGTCTATAAAAAATATAAATAAGTCCATGTAATTATTATAATTGATAGAGGCATATTTATATATTTTTAGACATTTATGGAGGTATAGGCGGAGTCATTGGAGGTTTAAACCAATTAGCAGCAACTGTATACGCTATTAGATATAGAAAAAGACATCTTTATAAGTAATAAATATTTATTACTTATAGATTTTATTTTTACATTGATATTTATTTTATTTTAAAATGTGAGTTAATATTATGTAAATGTTTTTGAGCTTGGCTTAAATGATTGCTAGACATATTTTTAACTTTTTCTCTAATTATTTCTCCTGTTTCAGTGCTATAATATACGCTCCTAATTCCTACTATTTTTAATATCTCTATACATTTTGCACAAGGTCGAGACATTACAAATGATGATCGAGGAGAATTCTTTCTTACTACTAAAATATCAATTTTAGAGAATCTTTTTCTTATTCTGTTAGATACTTTATTATATTTTTGAAGCTCATAAAATATACGATAAGTGTTTCCCTTTTAACAGAGTGGATAGAAGATAATTCACAACGCACATTTCACTGTGAGCGGAGCTAAATTTTTTTCCAAATAGTTTAGTTCTATTATAATTATGAAAAGAAGGGCTAATAACTTTACCATTTTTAAATGCCATACAGCCATGTTTATGTTTAATGTTGCTTTTCAATGCAGTTTCTCCGAGGAAAGATTTGTATTTAAGTATAGAGGTCATTATTTATTTGAAATAATTAAGAGTTTAAATTATTTCAATTTATTTTTTATTTTCTTTGGTAATGGAATATATAGGCATTTTTTACTACATACACAATATTTTATATTAGTTGGGTTATAACAATTAATTTTGATAGTTTTTTTTCCTATTTTTAATAGTTTAGTTGTAATCACCTTCATTTATTAAATTGTTAAGCTTGTTTTAAAGTAAATAAGAATATAAAATAAATGGATGGATTTTTATTAACATTATTTTTTTCATCCCCTTTCACTTTAATTGGGATTTTTTCATCAATAAATTTTTGTTATACTAGTTTAATGAATATAAGATTAGATGATATACCTCTTTTACGAAGTAATAGTTTATATATAGATATAAATACTATCTAAGATTCATTAGTGTTGTAAATACAGTATTATTATTAATTTTATAGCCCATTATTATAATACCTTCATAATAATTAATACCAGGGATAGATTCAAGTTTAATATTAGTACTGTTAATATAAGAATAAAAGGCAAATTTTTTAAGAGTTTTTTGAGATTGAAGTGAAGGGGGTGATGGACCAGGATTATAATTATTTTTTATCCAAATTACAGCAATATTTTTGGCGTCTTGAAAATTGTAACTATTTTGGGCTAGATAAATTTCATTATTAATTAATTTATTTTTAAAGAAATAGGGTTCTCTTTTACCTATTTGAACTTCATCGTGAAGTACATATTTGATATTATTTTCTAATATCCAATTTCTTACAGAATTTTTACCAAATAGAATTATTTGGTTATGATAAGTTTTAAAATCTGACAGATCTTGATAATAGTTCTGAATATTTTTATGAAATCTATAATCAAATATTTCTTGTATATTTCTTTTTAATGCTAATTTTAGAACATATGCAAGCCGTTTAAGTACTTCTTTTGAATGTATAACAATTTTTTTATTTTTGAATAGGGGCGATTGAGTGGAAAAAGTTTTTTCTATTTTTTGATATTGAAAATCTGATTTTATGATATAATATTTTCTAAAAAATTGAACAATGATTTCGTCTGTTATTTTAACGATATCTTTTTTATTAAGAAATTTAGAAAACATCCAAAAAGTATATTCTACTAAATATCTAGCATATTTTTTATAATGTGTATAAGCCTTCAAAATAGATTTAAATCTGTTTATATGTTTAGTTTGATCTTTAAACAATATTTTTATGTTTACATTACCTATTAAAGCTGTGATATTATCATTATTTTCTTGGATGTGAGAAAGTGGGAGGATTTCTTTTATTTTTTGGACTAGTTCTTGAGAGGCATAATATGTTTTAAGATTGGTAGTTTCTTTAATATTGAGAGGTGGAATGGGTGTGGTTATTAAAGATATTTTATGTATATTGTTGTTTATGTTAATTTTTATATTAATTTTTCTTGTTTTTCCGTAAGTATCTATCCATTGAGAAAATATTTTAATATTGTCAGGGAGAGAAAATATGATAGGAGTAATTCTTTTTCTGAGAGCATATGATGTATTAATTAAAGAAAATATCTTTCTAATACTTTTAGCTTGTTTGTAGGTATAAATTAATTGAGGCCGGGTTAAAATATTTTGAACGCCTTTATTAATATTATATCGAACTATTATTTCGCATTGAGGAAATTTAGCATGGTCTGATTCACTTCCCCAGTGTTCAAATATATAAATACATTTATGTTGATTTAAATTTTTATAATAAGATTGTTTATGGCGTGGAAGAATAATTTTTCCTTCACCTGATTTTTTAGTAAAAATAAATATATTACAATTGAAATAGTACTCTAAAAGATGTATAAAAAGTTTAGGATCAAAATATAGATTGGTATTAGCTATTTGTTTCTCTATTTCTTTACTGGTAACATCATACATTTCTTGTCGACAAAGTGCTGCATAGGCAGGAGTAGCTAATTTCTTTCTTATATTTTTTACATCTTTTTTTATATTTAGAGCTTTTACAATACACTGAATAAAACTATTAGGAGATCTTTCTACACCTTGTCGTATTTCTTCGTAACTATGATCGGTATTGATAAGAGTAAAGAAGTTTTTAATATTTTCGGGAAGTATTCCGTATTGGTTTGGCGAGAGAATTTTATCGGTTTTTATTATAGTTTGGTTATGGTCTATTTTTTGATGAGAAGGAATTTTTCCTTCATAATACTGACGAAAATCGTCTTTCTTTCGTTGATCCACAATAAAACAACATGGGACAAATGGAAAGTTATTAGAATTAGATAGTCTATTCTTTTTAAGCCCAATAAATTGATATAGAGAGTGATTACATGTATAATAATGTTGATTTTTTCCATCGGAGGGTAGAGGAGATCCTGATTGAATAGGATCTCGAGGGAATTTAATTGCTTTACCTTTATTAATTAGTGGGAGGGCCTTTTCTTCTGAAATTAGTACAGGATTACGGTCAAGTTTACAATTTCTGGTATATTGAGGAACAAATACTTCTGGGACTTGTTTAGAAAGGGTTAAATGTTTGTTAGATTCTTTTTTATCTTCTTTTATTTCTATTCCAAAATTAGGTATATATTTTCTATAAAAATTAATAATTTCATTATATTTTTGATCATATCTATTGATTAGATATCCTAATAACTTTTGAAAATATTTCAATGAGTTCAAATCTCTCGCTTTAGCTACTCTAACACGGATATAATTTTCTCCCATAGGAAATATATTTTTATCTTCATATTTCATAGATATATCATCAGACGTGCGTTTTTTAGTTGTAATAGTGGCACTTATATGACCGGTTAATGGATGATTAAAATGTATATATAATCCAGATTTCTTTTTTGTAGTTTTTTCATGCTCGTTAATATTCATTAACATACTAAATACAGGGTCATTCATAATTAAATCAGCCAATACGTAGTTATTTAATCCGTATTGTGGATAATAGAATGTTCCCGTGACACTTTCTTCTAAAGAATTAGTTATTTTTATATCATCATTTTTGAATATTTTCACAAACCTTTTTATGTATTCTTCACGGGAAACATCATTTTTCCCTGTATCTATAGATACATGAGCTGTTATATTACCTTTAGAACCAATATCGAATATCGTAGAGCTGTATATATTATCTATATTCTCTATATCAAGTATATTATTTTTATCAAAATAATTTTTCTTATTAACTTTAATGAGAAGAAATTTTTTTTCCCGAGAAAATTTTAGCCAGTCGTGAGGCGGTGTAAAGTCTTTAATTATTTTAAAAAATTTATTATTTACAGTAGAAAAAGGTACATCATTATCAAGAATAATGTTATTAAAAAATTCTAATAAAGAAATAGTAAGATTGAATTCGAGGGATAGTTTTATATTTTCAATTATAGGGTCAGTAGAAAGCCATCCATCTTTTATTTCCTCAAATTCTTTATAAATTTCTACTTGTTTCTGAAAATTTTTTTTATTTAAACTGATTTCATCTACAATCATGTTTTTTACATTTTCTTTATTATTCCATAACATGGAGACCTGGTTTTTAACTTTAATATATTTATCACGTTTTAGTTCTGACCCAAGGTTATCCAAAGCTTGTTTTCCTAATTTGTTATATTTATTTTTTAATATAGAGTTATAACTCATCCATAAGGAAATAATAGTTTCTTTATCTATTCCTTTTATTGCTAATATATCAAGAGGGGTTTTATCTTGTGATGCTAACTTTTTTAGAGTTTTTAATATATTTATTAATTTGATATTGAATTCTTTTTTATGAAGGTCTTTTGGAAGAACTTCATTTTTAAAGAATAACAAATCGGGTGTTGTATCTTTCTTGGCTGCATATGCATTTTTAAAGCTGGAGATGCTATCTAATTTATAGATCTTGAATTCTTTTCCATTGACATGAACCATTTCTTCTAATAAACTAAAAATTTGATTCTTTTAAATTCTTTTAAAATATAGTTAGCTCGGCGTGAATTACACCAGCTATTTCTAGCATAGACATTAATCCACCGAAGCATGCGAATCCAAACATTACCCATGTAATTATTAATGTAGCTTTTCGCGTGTTTTGTTGCGAGGAGGTTAAACTACATGCTTTAGTACCCGTTAACCTCAGATATTTTACTATTAGAAATGTCCATGCCGCCATCAGTGCGTATATGAAAAGATTAATAGAATGTTTCCAATGTGCCATTTATTATAGAAACAAAAATAGTTTTACTCATTTATATAAATGAGTAAAAATTGGTGGGAAAAATCATCACAAAAATCATCACATAATGATATTTCTACTAATAATACCAATACTAAATCAGTATCATCGTCACATCATAGATGGAAAAAATTCTGGACTTATTTTAAGAAGAATTGGCTTATAATGTCGATATTATTTTTATCCATTTTATCTATAATAATTTTTGGAATAGGATTTGCAATTAGTAATTCTCAGATAAAATATCCATCTTTAGGTAATAATATTCCTAATGATAACTATATAACAAATTTATCATTTGGTACATCTTTTAAGTCTGATAATTCTACTAATAAATTATACTGTAAAGAAGGTGATACTCTATTACCACCAATATATAATAACAATAATAAGTCGTTTAGCAATAATAGTCTTAATGATAATTTCAAAAATTGTATAGATAATAACCAACCACTACCTTATACACAATTATGTTATAATAACCCGTCTGAAATAAATGATAAAAGTTACATTGTTACAGATATTAAAATACAAAATTGGGCTGATAAAGATAAATCGGGAAAATGGATATGGACATCAAGAGAAAAGAGATGTCGTACTGATAATGGATCATCAGATGAAACATGGTTACCAATATCTACTAATTCTCTTACTGATATTTTATCCCCAGATATTATGGGTGAAATATGTACTCCAAGCAACCCTCCATATCAAAAAATATGTAAGGGGGATAAATGCTGTGATCCACAATCAAAGCGGGGAATTTGCATGAAAATGGATAAATATTCTACAATTAAATCAGGTAAAGTAAAAGGTTTGAAAACATCCGATTTAATTATTAATGTAACGGATATAGATTCTGATCCGTGTCCTCCTGGTTATACTTCAGTTGGTAATATTCATGAAGGGTGTAGTAATAGATTGTACGATGTAAATATATGTAAAAAATAATATTTTAGCGACATGTTTTACAAGAAAACCAATAATAGGCTGCAATTATTAAAGAAATAATTATAGCTATAATTCCGACATAAAGAGCTATTTTCTTTTTACTTTTATGTTTTCCTCGTGAAGAACTAGCACCATATGCACTAGCTCCTACACCAGCAAAAGCGAGAGGTACAGCCATACATAGACCACAGAATTCTTCCTTTACATCTTTATTTTCTTTTTTAAATTTTTTCCAGTTTTCTTTCATTTATTTATATAATTATTTGAAAAATTTCTTATATTCTTGTGTAAAATAATCTAAATCATTATTCCATAAATGTCGGGGTGTTTTAGACTCTAAACTTTTTTGTTCATTTAATTTTGATTCTATATCATTTCTTAAAGAGTCAATTTTTTCTTTTGTAATCCCTCTCACTTGTATCCTTAGAAGATAGTCATAAGTACCTTCTTTGGGATCTTTATCATACTTCTTTTCTTCAAGTTCCTTTAATATATCTTCAGAACTTCTACTAATACGTTTATGTCCTTTTTGTTGGAAAAGTAATATATCACCTTCGATTACGGCTTCAAGAAATCTTTTTTTATTTCCTAGGTATTTAATTTCTTTTTTCAAATTGTCTAGGATGTATTTTTTACGTTTTTTATAAAAGGATAATCTTACTGTACAAAATTCATCTATTATTTCATTAACATTATTAAATTTTTTGATTTTTCCTTCAGAAGTAAATAGAACCATATTAGAAGTATAAATATATTTATGAAGTTTAAGATTTGTAGTATTACATTTGATACCATTTTTAGATTCAGTTATAACGAATTTTACATCGCTTGGGGTTGAATAGTTTTTAACCTTGTTTACTACTTTATCTACTAACATTCCGTCTAGAAAATTTTTAAATGTGTCAGTCCACATACCTATGGGTAGTTCGTTTATTATGACAGTATTTTTCTTCGGGTTACTAATATTTCCCCAAGATACATACCGATCATTTTTAGACGTCTTTTTAATATCTCCTTGATATCCGTAATACCACGGATGTAAAGATGGATACGATTCTTTTTTTATCCAGCATTTTACAGCCTTTACAATATCTAAAGGATTATAGCATGGAACAGAACACGACCATCCTGTACCTATTCCAATGATACATCCATTAATAAGTATTACAGGAAGAATAGGGATATAAAAATGTGGTTCGATAATATCACCGTCATCAATAACTCTATCAAGTAAGACATCATCTAAGGGATTAAACAATATTCTTGTTAAACAGTCTAGTTTAGTATGTATATAACGAGCATTAGCAGCATCTTTTCCACCACTTAATCTAGATCCAAATTGACCGTCTCTATAAAGAAGAGGTATATTATTACTCCCAACAAAATTATGGGCCATTTTAGTGATAGTATCATAAAGATTTTGTTCTCCATGATGATATCCTGATACTTCAGCAACATATCCAGCTAATTGCGCAACTTTTAATGTTTTCCCAGAATATTTAAGTTTCTTTTCAAAGCATGAATATAAAACCTTTCTTTGACTTACTTTTAATCCGTCTAGAATATGGGGGATACTTCTTTGACAATCATTGATAGAAAATTTAATCATTTCTGTATTAAGAAAGTCAGATAATACAAGGGGTAAAACTTCTTCATCTTCACCTTTTTTCCAAGATAAGGCTATTTTAGTAGAATCGTAATTCTTGAGCCAATCTTTTCTAGAATGTGATTTACTACTATGGAATACTTTTGTCATAGTAGCGTGTGCATTTTCATCATTATAAAATTGGATTATTTTACGCCCAAATGTTTCTTTAATATCTTTAGCAGAAGAGGATCCCAACCCTTTGTAATATTTTTTATTGATTTTTTTCATAGGATTTTTAATATTAAAAGCTTTTACAAATTTCTTATATTCTCTTTCATCGTAAAACAATTTAGATTTCTTCCCTTGAATAACCTTAACAATGGGAGTTTGCATTGCAACGATGAAGGGATCTTTTCTTTCTAAAAGACTAGGAAATAAAGAGTGAAATAGATTTTGAATAAGTCCTGATATATGAATACCGTCTACATCAGCATCAGTAATTATCATTACTTTCCCATAACGTAGTTTTTTATAATTTACTTCTTTAGTATAATCTAAGTCATGTTGAACTCCTAAAGCTTTTATTATATCTGATAATACCTTATTTTTTGCTATAGCAGGAGCCTTAGCATTCCTTACATTTAATAATTTACCTCTCAAAGGGTAAATACCAAACCAATCACGTCCTTTTTTACCTATAGCTCCTTTTTCTATACCTAATACAGCATAAGTTTTTGCTGATAATCCTTCGACAAGTATAAGGGTGCATTCACGGCTTTTTACACCTCCTTCATTATTTGCCGGATCTAGACCTTCAATTTTTACGAAATTTTTCTTTTTCCGTTCAATTTTTTTAAGTAAAATCATTTCTTTGGAACGTTTGATATCTTCTATAACAGACCATTTTAACAATGTAGTAATATATTTTTGTTTAACAGATACTTTAACAGGGGTTTCAAGAAGATGTTTAGATTGTGATTCAAATTCGGGGTTATTTACTTTACAAACTACAAAAATTCTAAAAAACTTTTTGATATCGGCTAAAGTGAATTGACAATTTTTAGTTTTATTTAATTTTTTAATAATAGGTCTAAATAATGCTCCTGACCAACTAGTTACATGAGTTCCTCCTAATGATGTATATATCCCATTAACAAATGAAATTGCTTCAAATTTATTCCAAGGCATTAAAACAACCTGTGAATCTTCTTCATTTATATAGAGAAGATCAGAGTCTTTATTTTCTTCACCGGAAGAATAAAGTTTTGCGTAGTCTTTCATATTTTTAACAGGTATAAGAACGTTGTTAAAATATACTTTTACACCAGTTAACATTGCTGTATCAACAGCATATTTACAATATAAATCTATAATATCATCGGTGTATCCTGTCATTTTAAATTGGCTAAAATCAGGGATCCAATTAACTTCTGTACAACCCTTTTTAAGTTTTGTTTTCTTTACCTCGGGTTCATTACAATATTTCATATTATTTTTCCATTCTTGTTTTAATTTTAATCCGTTAACAGGATCTATCCCACGCACTTTAAATATTTTTGAAAATACTGAAGTAAGTTTTACCCCAAGACCATTTCTCCCACTAACATTATATCTTTCTTCGTTATCGTTATAATTTGAAGATGTAAGTAACTCACCGAATATTAAAGTATGATTATAACATTGTTCTGTGTCATTAATTTCTATAGGGATACATTCTCCGTCGTTCCATATTATAGTTTCACCTGTTTCTTTACATATAGATATTTTTATAGAAGTACAAGGAGTAGTTGTATTTTTACTTCTAGCTACATTATCAATAGCATTTGAGAGAGGTTCAATAAATGTTCTTAATATAGCTGGAGAATACTTAATATTTCTTTTAGTTATTTTAAAATTATTATACGGGTGAGAAACATATTCTTCTACTACTCTGGAACGTGTTGAACCTACATAGGTATCAGGTCTATGCAGAATATGTTCCAGAGGGTTCATTTTACTGTATTTTTGAGTTTTTTTAGTCATTTTATTTATTTATGAATTGTAATTCTTAAATTCAATTTTTCATTAATTTAATAAATGAAACAATCTGTTATTTTATTAGTTTCATCTATATGTCTATTTATAATCCCCTTAGCAATTATTTATTTTATGTATAACAAAAATTATTATGTAGACGAAGAAGATTGGGCGTATAACACACCACATTCTAAAAGAGGAATATGCTATTTCGATATTGATGGAACGTTAACTCACATGCAAGGAAACGGAGAAGAAATAATTCAAGAATGTATTGACAAGGGGTTTGCTGTTGGAATAGTAACAGCTAGTGGAAGAACACCGGAAATGGTGTGTGAAGGAGATAGATCCAAAGTCCCTTGGATGCCAGATAATTTATGTAAATATATGAATAATAACGACTTTATTACTTATAATAGTAAACGTAATCTCTCAGGAACTCCTTTTAATGGTTATAAAAATAATAATCATGGTTTTATTAAAGGATTTCAAATGTCTTATACAAGGGATCAACATTTTGCAGGGGTTCCAGATAAATGTTTAGTATTATTTGATAATGATATATCTTATATTAAAGGAGTTAAAAAGTATAATCCCAATTTAGAGGTTCAATGTGCTAGCCCAGAATGCGGAAAAACTTTTCTTAATAAAAATATGGTTCAAAAAAAAATAGATCAAATGATTAGATCTGGTTGTTAAAAATTTTATTATATTAAGATAAATGTCCGCTTTAAAAGATTTTTTTACTAACCCTGCTTTTAAAGGATTTTACATCCTTTTAATAGCTAGCTTTATTTTTTTCTATTTTGTTCTTAAAGTTATCAATCCAAGAATGGTTCAACAATATAACCCTAAAGACCCATCATCACCTTTAAATAGCATATGGAAAAATATTCTTTATTCTCTATTATTTTCTACAGTATTAACAGCTATTATAATGTTTATAAGTTATAGAGCGTCTAAACGTGAACAAAAATTAAAAAAGGTTACTAATAATAAATAATGAATTTATTTAAGAATAGGATTACTCTTTCAATTGCAGTAATAATAATATCCTTTCTTATATTTATAATAAGCTTATATTTTGCAAAACCTCTTTACGTAACTGAAATATCAGATAAAGGTGAAAAGAAAATATCTTACCCCCTACTAATTTCTGTATCATTTCTATTTGGTTTATTTTTCGGTGTTATAGCATTTTTTATGTTTCCTAGCAAAAATTCTACTCCTTCTTTGTCTAAAGAAAGTCCAATACATCGTTTTGTTAATTATAATTTTTAGAAAGGCTGTATTCTATCTCTAAACCATTTAGTTATTATATATTTTTCTCCCTCAATTACTGGGGTACCTCTATGCATTGTTTGAGGATTTCCTTTACCTTGAGAATCTAAATTATACCATATTAAGGCTTTTCCAGTTTCAGGGGTAATTGAAGTGGGTCCCATATTAATAAATTCTGTTGCACCTCCTTCTTTTACTTTATTAAGGTAAACCATAAATGTCCAAGTTCTTTGCCCTCTATTTTTCATATGTTCTTCAAATTCTTCTTTAATATCGGGATCAAAATAGTCATAATGAGCTTTAAATTGTTTCCCTTTCTTGTAATATTGTATCTGTGAATCTTCCGATGTTCTAGGATCCAAACCCATAATATTACATATCTTTTTTTCTATATCAGCGTGAACAGGATTGCTCCGAGAGAAATAACATGTTTGGCTATCTCTGAAATAAGGATCATCAATAGGCCGCGTTATTTTAGATTTTGATAGATTGTTTTTAGAACTATTTATTATAGACTCACATTCAGCAGGGCTTAAAAAATTTTTTATTATATACACACTCCCCACTTTACCATCTCCTTTAATTTTAGTTAAAATATTGGGATTCTGGGAAATATCAAATACGTTATTTTTAAACGTATCACTTTTTTTAGGGGAAAAATAGATAAAAATAAATAAGGTAATTATACTTATTAATACTATACCTATAATAATATAAACAATATATTTCATTTATTGTGACTTAGAATTTTTTAACTTAAGATAAAATATGTAGAACTAATTATATTATAATATATAATATAAAATTGAAAACAGTAAAAAAAATATTTTTTAATTTAAAATGTCTATATTTAACTTCATAATTACGAGTATAATAATTCACTTTATTGGTTTAATATATATAAAATATATGGAATATTGTGCATGGTGTTTATATATATCTCAATTATCCAGAATGATTGGCTCACTTAATAATAACAATACGGGTTACTTCTTGGTATAAACTGGATAGTCGTTAGGATGCGTAGATGGGTAAATCAATCTACAATCTTATATAGACAAAACTGTGTTATTATTAATTTGAAAATGAATTAATAATTAAAAGATAATATAAAAATAAATCAAATGACTAATACACACAGTCTTTCCTTTTATTATGGTACAATGAGTTCTTCGAAGACAGCTAATTTACTTATGATGGCCCATAATTATAGGTCTCAGAAGAAAAATATTCTTCTTATTAAACCTAGTATTGATAATAGATTTGGAAAAAATATAATAAAATCCCGGGTAGGAATACAGGCACACGCCGATATAATTGTTAAAAATACAGATAATATTTTTAAGTTAGTGCTAAGTATAATAAAAGAACAAAAAATTCCTCCACAATGTATATTTGTAGATGAATGCAATTTTTTAACTGAAAGTCAGATTAATCAATTAAGAAAATTAACTACCTTATCTCCAGTTAAATGTTTCGGTCTTCGCACAGATTATACTTCTAAATTATTTCCAGGATCTAAAAGACTTTTTGAGGTTGCTGATAATATAGAAGAAATGTCTACAATTTGTGGGGAATGTTCTAGAAAAGCTATTATTAATATGAAAATTAGAAATGGGAAAGTTATAAAAATAGGTGATCCAGTAATTGATGTTGGTCTTGATGATAAATATAAAGCTGTGTGCTGGTATTGTTGGATATCTAAATAAATTTAAAAGTAATCTAAGTATGATTTTGTATGTATAATTGGATTTTTTTCTAATGATTGTGTAAAAAATTTAATTTGGTTTATATTAGTCATGAGAGAAATATTATAATCGATAGCATGCCTTCTAATTTTTTTGTTTGATGAACAATTATTTGTAAGATCCAAAACCATTTTAATACTATTATATGATAAAGTTATATTATGTTCTTTTAATATTTTTTCAGTTATACTATTTTGAGGGGAAATTAAATATCCTAAAGAGACAAATCTCTTTATGATTGAAATATATTTTGAAGAATTTAAACATATTCCTATAGTTTCTCCTTTTATAGGAATTCTAACACGAGAAGATTCTAATGATTTCAAGTAAGCTTCTTCGACATTTTCTCCTAGACATGCAACTTCTCCTGTAGAAGACATTTCCACCCCAAGAATAGGATCTGCCCCTAAAAGACGGGTGAAAGAGAATTGCGGAGATTTTACTCCTACATGTTTTACATCTTGAAATGAAGTAGGGGTAAAATTCTTACCTAATATTGCCTTAGTAGCAAACTTAATCATATCATGATTATATATTTTAGATACAAATGGTACTGATCTCGAAGCTCTTAAATTAGTTTCTATTACTCCTACCCAGTCATTTTTAATTATAAATTGGGTGTTAAATGGTCCTGTTATATTTAATTCTTTTATTAATATTTTGACTATATGATTAATTTTTTCTTTATGTTTTTTAGATATACCTATAGATGGTAAAATGAGGGTTGCATCCCCTGAATGTGTCCCAGCCATTTCTAAATGCTCTGATATAGCTAAATTAAGTATTTTTCCTGAATTTGCTATTCCATCTACATCTATTTCTTGAGCTTCTTCAATGAATTTAGTTATAACGACAGGGTATTTAGGAGAAACTTGTGAAGCATTAGTAAGAATAGTTTTCAATTCGTCATTATTGTATACTACTTTCATTGCAGCTCCACTAAGAACATATGAAGGTCTAATTAAACATGGATATTTAATATTTTCACAAAATTTCTGAGCAGATTTAAAATCGGTAAAAGAACTCCATTGAGGTTGTTCTATTCCTAATCTATCTAACATAGCAGAGTATTTGCTTCTATTTTCACAATTATCTATAGAGATAGGAGAGGTTCCTAGTATATTTATTTTTTGTTCATATAATCCCATGGCTATATTATTAGGCAGTTGTCCTCCCATAGAAATAATAATTCCTTCGGAATTTTCTTTTTCGTAAATATCCATCACCCTTTCTTGAGATAATTCTTCGAAATAAAGACGGTCACTTTCGTCATAATCAGTGCTTACAGTTTCAGGATTAAAATTGACCATAATTGTCTTCTTTTTTAAATTATGTATTTCTTTGATACATTGCATAGAACAATAATCAAATTCGACGCTACTGCCTATTTTATAGGACCCACTTCCTAATACCATAATACCATTATCAGAGAAATTTACATCGTCTTTTAGTGCATTATAAGTCATATATAAATAATTTGTTTCTGATGGAAATTCAGCCGCCATTGTATCTATCTGCTTAACAATAGGAATAATACCCATTTTCTTTCTTAATTTTCTTATATCTATTTCTTTACTCCCATCAGTTAAACGATCTGCAACTTGTAAATCAGAAAATCCCATTTCTTTAGCTTTTTTTAACAAGTCATGATTAATATCTAAAATAGATTGTATTTTATCAATTTCTTTTCCTGTAGATATAATATTATTAATTTTAGATAAAAACCATCTATCAATACCAGTCTTATTATGAATATGTTCTATACTATGCGTATTATCATATAATCCTTTGCAAATAGCCATTAATCGTTGATTAGTAGGGTTAGAAAGTTCTTTATCTATATCTCCCTTGAAATATTTTTTTTCTACACCCATATATTCTTCAGATACCATTCGAATAGCTTTTTGTAGCCCCTCTTCGAAAGTTCTGGCAATACTCATTACTTCTCCTACACTTTTCATTCCACTTCCTAACTTAGATGAAACCCCTGAAAACTTGTTAAGATCCCACCTAGGTATTTTTATAACACAGTAATCTAAACTCGGCTCGAAACAAGCAGTAGTTCCGGTTACATTATTAGTTACTTCAAATAATTGCTTTCCCAATCCTAATTTTGCTGCTACGGAGGCAAGAGGATAACCAGTAGCTTTAGAAGCTAATGCTGAACTACGTGATAATCGGGGATTACATTCTATAACAGCATATTCCATTGAATTAGGATTTAAAGCATATTGTACATTACATTCTCCGATTATTTTTAAATGTTTAACTATTTTTATAGCAGACGTTCTCAACATATGATATTCATCGCTATTAATAGTTTGTGAAGGAGCAACTACTATGCTATCACCTGTATGAATTCCTAAAGGATCTAGATTTTCCATATTACATACTGTTATACAATTTCCTTGCACATCTCGTACCACTTCATATTCTATTTCCTTCCATCCACGTAGATCTTTTTCAATAAGAACTTGAGGACTTTTGGTAAAAGCTTTTTTAACTAAATCAGTTAATTCTTCTTTATTATTAGCAAATCCGGAACCTAATCCTCCTAGCGCAAAAGCTACTCTGCATATAACAGGGTACCCAATTTCTTTAGCTGCTTGAATAGCTTCAGAAACATTATTGGCAGCCTTACTTTGTGGAAAAGGTTCTTTTATTTCTTCAAGATTTTTACAAAATAAGTCTCGATCTTCGGTAGATATTATTGATGGAATAGATGTTCCTAATACTTCTATATCTTTAAGAATACCCTTCTTATATAATTCAATACCACAATTAAGAGCTGTTTGTCCTCCAAAAGATAATGAAATTGCGTCAGGCTTTTCTTTATCTATTATATTTTTTATATTTTTTACATTAACTGGTAGATAATATACTTTATCAGAGAGATTTTTATCTGTTTGTATGGAGGCTATATTAGGATTAACTAATACAGTTTTTATATTTTCTTCTTTATAGGACTTAATAGCTTGAGATCCAGAATAATCAAATTCTCCTGCTTGTCCAATACTTAATCCTCCTGATCCTAAAATTAGTATTTTATTGTATTTTTTAGAAGAAGTAATTTTAATCGGTTTTAATAATTTGGTTTTAAAATTTGTGTTATTTGGATATTGACGACATAAATCTATAAAATGATCAAAAAGAAATTCTGTATCATGAGGACCACCTCTAGCTTCTGGGTGAAATTGTATCCCAAAAAATGGTTTCGTAGCATGAATTATTCCTTCATTAGTTTTATCATTTACATTAACAAAATAAGGATGCCACCCTGGTTGGAATTTATTAGAAACAGCATACCCATGGTTTTGCGCAGTTATATATGTATTACCTGATAATATATCTAATACAGGTTGATTATGTCCTCTATTTCCAAATTTCATTTTGAATGTTTCGTGACCGTTTGCTAAAGCTAGTAATTGACTTCCTTGGCAGATACCGAAAATAGGTTTATTTTTCTTACATGCTGTTCGTATATTTTTGATTGCTTCAACACACATAGAAGGGTCTCCTGGGCCGTTACTTATTAGAAGTCCGTCATAATCTATTTGGTTGAAATCATAATCGTAGGGAACAACAATTACTCTTGCTCCTCTTTTAACTAGACATCTTACAATATTTTCTTTAACACCGCAATCTACAATAAGTATAGTAATGTCCCCATTTCCATATTCTCTTACAGACCTACGAGATACTTCATCGACTAAATTTTTATATTTATATGAATATACCTCATAATTATTTTCACATATAATTTTACCTTTTAATGTACCTTGGGAGCGAATTTTTTTAGTAAGTGCTCTTGTATCTATACCATACAATCCAGGTATATTATGGCTTTTCATCCATTCTGATAAAGTTCTTTGCATATTCCAATGATTTGGAGAATGACAATAAGTTTGAACTAATATACCTTTACACCAAATTCTGTCAGATTCAAAATTTTTAATGAGACCATTTTTGTCGGTAAAGTCAGAAGGAATTCCATAATTTCCAATTATTGGATAGGTGAAATTAATAATTTGTCCACAAAATGATGGGTCTGACATAGATTCAGGATATCCAACCATATTAGTAGAAAAAACTATTTCCCCTGATGTAGATCTTTTAGAGCCAAAAAATTTTCCTATATATTCACTACCATCTTCAAGTATTAATTTACCTTGATTAGAAGACATATTTCTAGGTGTGTTCCTAGGAATATTTTTATATATATTTCGATATATATTACGATACATATTATATACTTTTTGTACAATATTTAAGTCATAAATGAATATCTTTAAAGATATTCATTATAATATAAAAGCAAGTTAAATATTAACTATTTTTAATTTTATTATCTTTAACTATTATTACCGGAATAACGGAATCTTCTTGTATTATTGTAGCAGCTATTCTATGTCGACCATTAAATACGATAAAAAGTTCTTTTTCTATTACTTCTTCTACTCGTATAGGTGGTAAACCTTTATAATACCCTTCAAGAATACGGTCAAGTCTTTTTTGATTTAAGGGAAAAGAATTATTATTGATAATATTATTATTGAGTTCTGAAGGAAATAATTTATTCTGACTTTTTACCATATTAACAATATTATGATCAAACATTATGTTTTTTAAGTTTATCAATGTATAATTTTTTCGATTACAAATAAAGGGCATTTATTATTAAACTAGATTCACTTTTATTATTCACTTTTTATTTGATCTTTGAGATCTAAGATATCCCCATCTTCTTGAGTTTTTTTTCTTTCTATTTAATTTAAACCTATATTGAGATGTATTTTTATAACAAGTTTTGACTTTATCAAAATTATTGACTTTATCAAAATTATTGACTTTAGCAATGAGATTAAAAAGATATAGTTCTATTAATCCAGATGATTGGTTAAACATTTTATTTTAATTAATTTGATTAAATAATGTTTCAATTTATTATTACTAACGATATTCTAATATGCATTTATCATTAAGTTGAAAAGGAAAACGATTTATATTACGCTCAGGGTAGCACGGTAAAGTGGTAGAACAAGCTGCTTCAAAGCAATTATTAGGGTATGTATCTGTTCCTACAGGACAGGCTCCGGCATAACAATAATCTCTAATTGGTCTCCAACCAGCTTCTCTTTCAAATACGACTGGTTGAGATTTATTATATACACCTCGAAAAAATCTAGTATATGGATAGTGATCCATATCAGTAACTACTGATCGAGCATCTTCCATGGTAGCGAAATAAGGCTTATTTTTTAATTTTTGAGAAATTTGATGACGTACAGAACCTATATTTTCACGGTTTATTTTTCTGGTTAGCATTTATTTAATAAAAGAAATAAAAAATTGACATAAATAGATAAATAAGATGAGTACAACGACTCTATATAAATTATATTATTATGGCCAGTTTACTTATAGTACCGGAATACTTCTTTATAACCTATATGGTTATTGGGAATTTGTTAAAAATGGATACACGTTCTGCTCATACACTTGTTCATCTGCTAACAAAGCATATAAATGGATTAAATCTAAAAAAACCGATTCTTCTGAAATTAGTGAAGATTGGATAGATATTTCTGGGATAAAAAAAGGTTAAATAAAGGTAAATAAAAAAAAATAAAAATATTATCCTTTTGTATAATAAATGTTAGATTCCAAATTCTTTGTTACACTTGTCGGCCTAATAGTAGCGGTATTCGCCATATGTAATTCAAATTTTGCGTCTCCCGTCAAAGAAGGCTGGTGGAATAGCAGTGCTCCACGAACTATTTATGCTCAAAGAGAAGTAGGAGGTAAAAATCCTTATGCTCTTCAAAATAATTGGCAAGCTATGGTAGGATCAGATAAATTTGTTTCCTATCCTTCAATGCAAGGCATGCTTTCTCCTCGTTTCGGAAATTATCAAGTAGGGGCTAATATAAGATATAATCCTCCTAGTT
>Ga0222718_10000565_pt1 | contig 37905 bp, 39 predicted proteins | sample C33_27DmetaG_FD_165045 | JGI IMG/M metagenome (GOLD analysis project Ga0222718, IMG submission 165045) | Estuarine water microbial communities from San Francisco Bay, California, United States - C33_27D | ecosystem: Environmental > Aquatic > Marine > Unclassified | place: USA: California...
ATGCGTCTTCCTCCGTTGCCAACAATGTACCGATTAACAACAACACACGTGTCCCGATCCAGCCGACGAATAATAGAGCCAGAGCAAGGGTCAACAACGCACCAATTCAGTTTAACAACAACCCGAACGCAAAGGTGATGAACAACGGTGGGAGTTTGTTAGACACGCCCGGTGGACCACAGCAGCAAGTAGACCCTTTGTTGACAGGGCAGGCGGGTATGCAAGACCCTAGTATGATGGGTGGCGGTATGGGCGGTATGCAAGACCCTAGTATGATGGGTGGCGGTATGGGCGGTATGCAAGACCCTAGTATGATGGGCTTGGTGCCAGATTTCGGCGGCGGGATGGTTGTTAACCCCCTGAATATGCAGCAGTTGGCGCCAGATTTCGGCGGCGGGGGTGGTGGCTTTAACCCCCTGAATATGCAGCAGTTGCTCGATGACAGGCAGCCGAGTGGCAGTGGTGGTGGCAGTGGTGGTGGTAGAAGCAACTTGGAGGACCTTCAGATACCCCAGGCGATGCGTGGAAAGCCCGAAAAGCCCGACTTCGAGATGCCAGAGACGCTCAGTAGTGTATCATCTCGGGGACAGTGGGAAAACATTAATACGAAGAGGAATAACAGAAAATCGGGACCCAATGCGGATCTTTACACTGCACACATGAAAGACCTGTTCGAGGCAGCCAAGAACCCCAAGATATCGCCCGCCGAGTTTGAAGAATTGCATGCTGAAATGAAGGAAAAGTACGGGAACTTCTCCCCTGCGATCAGCCGGCTGAGGAACGCTCGAGAACAGAGGCGATTGACAAACTCTGGGTACACGCAAAAAGTTGAGGACCTCAAACGTTTGGCGATGAACAAGGGTATTAGCGACAAGGACCTGGAAACAAAACTGCAAGCGTTGCAAAAAGAACACGGGGACGAGCGGTACTTGTCGGACCACGTGAAGAACATTCGGGCTCTGCGACAGACGTTGGGGACAACGAATAGGATCTTCCCGGAATCCACGGCACCGAGCACGCTCCAACAGGAGTATGCAAGGCTCCGTGAGAAGCATAAGAACGACCCTGCGAAACTGAAACTGGTTGAACAGGAATTCAGATTCATGAAAGAGAAGCTCCGGAGGGAAGCACAGAACAAGCAAGTTGCCCTCACGGGATCTCTGCAGCACTTTAATAAGACCTCTGTGACCAACCACGATTCACTCCGACGTCAGTATGCAGAGTTGATGCAGAAACACGCGAACGATCCTTCCAAACAAGCAGAGATCCAGCGGGAATACCAACGTGTTGCGAAACACCACGAAAACGGTATGCTCCAGAAACTTCGCTCGAAACTTGTCCACTTCCCGGCAAATACCAGCAACGTGAAGGCAATGTACGCCAGTTTGAGGAAGAAACACGCGCAGGACCCGAAGAAGTTGCAGGAAATCGAGCGGGAGTACGCCCGTCTGCAGAGGCATGAGGAACAAGTTGCACGGCTGCAGTCGGCGCACACGGGACCAAAGCCGGGTCAATCGCAATCGTTTATTCGTCCGGATATGACCCGTGAACAGGCTCTCAACGCATACAAAATGCATAGGAGAACACAGACTGGGAATAAGAAGGCGTTACTGGAGCAGGAAATGGAAGCATGGAGGCAGCAGTTTAGAGAGAAGAATATGCTGGGAAGAAGAAAGGCAGCAGAACAGCAACGTGAGCAGCAGGTTGTGGCGGCAGAACGTCGTCAACAACAGCAACAACAGCAAGAACAGCAACGTGAGCAGCAGGTTGTGGCGGCAGAACGTCGTCAACAACAGCAACAGCAACGTGAGAAGCAGGTTGTGGCAGAACAGAAGCAAGAACAGCAGCAGATCCGGCAGATTGAGAAGAAAGATATGCAGATTCGTCGTGAGGAGGTTAAGAACGTCCAACAAATACAGGTTGTCCGGCTGAAACTTCGTGACCTTTTTAAAAAGGAAGCAGCCCTGGAGAAATGGCTTGTTTCCGCAAAAAGGGTTATTGACAAAAGAAGCGGTCGTTTTGGCCGAGTTCAAAAGGTAAACGGAGGACGAGGAGCGGAATTGATGCGGGAGTTTCCCATCAGGAAGCAGAAACTTTTCCAGGTTAAGACTGAGATCAGGGCCCTGAAAGAGGAGGGAAAGAAGTTGGAGGGTATGACAGCGAAACTTGCCACCCTCTTAAAGACAAACAAGAAGAGGGTGGCTATACAACAACAAGGTCTGAGACAACGGCAACGTCGAAGATAAGTATGTTATCCCATCATGGTCTAGAGTGTCCCGAGTCACTACGCGCAGTAGCAAAGCGACAGCTGACGGTTGTACCAATCGATCGATCAGGATCTCATCATGTATTTCAAAAGCGTATTCCGGTATGGTGGATGGAGAACGATGTTGTGCACGTCCCGAGGTTTTGGGGGTATGAGCACGGCGTTCGACTCGAGCATACGGGTATCCCTCAATCAATACATGTCTCGTTTTCTGGCACGTTGATGGACGAATTGGAGCAGCCACAGGCGACTGATGCCGTATTAAAATCTCTTCGCGAGACTGGTGGAGCGTTGTTGAGTCTCGGGACAGGGTGTGGAAAAACGACGTGCGCATGTTACATCATCTCGCAAATCAAACTGAAGACGGTTGTGTTGGTCCACAAAGATGTTCTAAAGACGCAGTGGGCAGATCGCATAGCACAGTTTTTACCCGGAGCACGTGTATCGTTTGTTCAGGGAGATAGTGCTGACATGTCTGGCGATATTGTGATTGCCATGCTCCAGACACTGGTGAGCCCGGGTAGGGAATACGACTGGTCAGAGTTTGGTCTGGTTGTTGTTGACGAGTGTCACCACATTGCGGCCGAAACCTTTAACACGGCAATGAGAACGCTTACGTGTCCGTACTCGTTGGGACTGAGTGCAACGCCCAACAGAAAGGATGGTCTCACCAAAGTCATCACATGGTTTCTGGGTCCGATTGCGTTCCAATCGAGACGAAAGGACATGTCAAATGTATCCGTGGAGTACGTGCGTTACTGGTGCGAACGGTACAAAGGTCCTCCACCGTTGATGCGTAGTGGCACGTTGAATTTCACGCAGATGATTACGGACCTCACAGACGATACGCAACGTACGAGACTGATTGTGGAGTACGTCACGCGTATTCGTGAGGACCCGGCTCGTATTGTGCTTGTGTTATCGCATCGCAGAGACCACTGCACGGAGTTGGCGTCAAAGATTGAAGGTGCCGTGGCGTTTCTGGGCACCCCCAAGAGGAAGACGAAAAACACGGATCACCAGACGGCCCCGGTTGTGTGCGCGACGTATTCCATTGCCTCCGAGGGGTACGACGATCCCAGACTAAACACGCTTGTTCTGGCAACGCCTGTCTCGGACGTCACACAGGCCATGGGACGAATCACGAGAGGGGTGAGCTCGATGCCTCCCATCATTATCGATATCATGGACGACTATGGTGTGTTTTACGCGCAGGCGGCCAAGCGGAAGTCTGAGTACAAATCAGCAGGCTTTTCCACCAAATCTCAGTTCGAGAAGAAGTACCCGAAGTGCATAATTATTGATTGAGTAATCTGTGATGAAAAAATTTGAGCACACTGTTGATTTGTTGACTGAGACGCTTTTGTGTGCATTTGCGAGTCATATTCTGCGTTGTATATCTGCAAAGACAAAGACCGATCCCAACGATCTTGCTTCTTTTGTGAAGGGACTTGTGCATTCTCACTGGTATACGTCAAATGAATTCGTTAAAGGGTGCGAGTATTGCCAACGCATCGAACACTTCAATAGACCAACTGCTCCTGGAATGCCTGCAATCACCGCCGCCGCCATCCCAAGTGGAATCTCTGTCTCAACAAAGGTCATCATCGACAAGCGCCCAAGTGGACATGTTTCAATCGATGATACGCCAAACGCTTGTTGATTGGGGCGATCATATCATCGATAGTCTTGCCACGCATTTCGAGGATATGCCCAAGATTCTGCAAATGCTTGAGCGTGTCAGGAAGGAGCAAATAGACCCCATGCGAAGGAATGATGCTTGAAATTTAAATGTTAAAGTCATATTAATGCAATCGTGTGTAAATTTCAACGGGACCTCAAACGATTCGTACAGACCACCCTTGCTCCCGGAAAGGTCACAACAAGGGGAAACCACACTGAGGCACCGGTTGTTTGTGGACAGCCGGGATTGTGTGGGAAACCTCAGTGTGTTTCAGTTCACGGTCTACCTTTCCGATCCGTTTAGGGAGACGTCGATTGGTGTCTCGCAGTTTACGAGGGTGAAGTCTGTGGAATTGAAAGGCCTCGCGTTTCCCAAGATTGATGATGACTATGTGATCATGGACGTCACGGAGCTGAATGATGACACATTGGTCGGCAGTAGTAACGCGACGAACCAGGCGTTTGCAGTGGTATACTTTGATTCCGACGTGGTTCAGTCGGTTGGTAACATCAGGCCAGTAAAGGGGTACGAATACTACCAGAAAGCCGTTGTATTTAACCCGGTCTTGGCGTCGCTGTCGAAACTTTCCGTGACCTTTAAGAAACGCAACGGGTCAATCATCACGACAAGCGACACTGCAAACGTGAATCACTGCTCGTTTATGCTAGAAATCACGTCATACCAGTGAGACAAGCAAATCCAGGATCAGTTTTAATGTGACCGGGTTGGTCAGGTCGGTGTATACGGTGTAGAGGTACTCTTGATCACCGTCTTTGACTTTGCCGCATGCCCGAGGTCCGTGCGACGTGATACCAACAAGGAAATCCGTTTTGGAGTGCCGAACGAATGCTGGTCCACCGCTATCACCAAAGCACGCCCCACGTCTCCTGGACTTGGTACAGAAGAAGGTGGGCTCGGGTGTATCGTAGTAGCAGGAACCTGGATTTACGAATGCCACTGTGGTTTTCTTTACGGGACCTCCGCCCACCCCGCTCTCGTCGACACCGTGTCCGACAGCATGAATGTCCGTCCCGTGTGTAAGATTCTCCCGCACTCCGATACTGATTGTCTTTGACTTGAATGGGGTATCAACGACAACCACGGCGATATCCACCTTGAGTTTTTCGTATTTCCTCACGATCTTGGTAACCTTTGCTTTCTGTTGTTTCCCGTTCTCGTCCACCAGCCAGGCAGTCTTTAACATATCATTGACACAATGTCCAGCTGTGATGATGAGTTTTGGGTGGACCAGGACACCGCCACACATGGGATTGGATGAGTCTGGTCCCAGCGAAATGAACCACGGATACCTCTTCCTGTTCCTCTCTGTGGCCCCAATGTACGACTCCTTTGACGATATCAACAATACAATAAGTCCTATTACAACGAATGCAAGAAGCGTTGTCTTCATTGTAATAGGGGTTACATTTTTTCAGTTTTACCAAACCGACCTTGGCTGTGCGTACTCGTAGGTTGGTTGCACGTAGTCATATGTCGGCTGCTGCTGCACATACTCGTAGCTTGGTACCTGTGCGTACGACGATGTTGGCTGCACGTAGTCATATGTCGGCTGCTGCTGCACATACTCGTAGCTTGGTACCTGTGCGTACGACGATGTTGGTTGCACGTAGTCATATGTCGGCTGCTGCTGCACATACTCGTAGCTTGGTACCTGTGCGTACGACGATGTTGGCTGCACGTAGTCATAGGTTGGTTCGTTGTCGTACGTGTACAAAAGGCTCTGTGGTGGTTGGTAGGAGGGAGTCTGGTAGATATACTCCTCTGAATCATCCTCCTCGTAGTCACCAGCAGGATCAACGTATTCCAACGGCTCTGTATTCATCTGCGAGGCAAGGGGATCAACATATTCGGGCTCAAATTGACCTCCATCGTCGTAGTCTGATGGTTCGTATATTTGGCCCTCGTTTATGCTGGGGTAGACGTCTTCCTGGTAGTCATACTCCGAGTCGTCATACTGTGCATCTGGGTCATAGTCATACTCTGACTCGTCATACTCTCCGTATTCTGCATCTGGGTCATAGTCATACTCTGACTCGTCATACGCTGGCTGATCATCATACTCAAACTCTGCATACTCCGATTCCTCTTCGTATACAGGGTCTAGGGTATACTCATCATCCTCGTAGACGGCCTCATCCTCGTAATTGTAGTCATCCTCGTAGACGGCCTCGGGTTCATCGTAGACAACTTCCTCCTCCTGTGTGACAGCAGCAGGTTCGGCCTCACTTTCTCTTTGACATCGTTTCTTGACAATTCCAATGCAGTATCCCCTTTGCGCCCCACTTTTCCCTGCACACTCTTTTTGAGCCTGTGCGGTACACGGATCACTGCTGAGATTGCTAGAGGATGGTGTGCTGCTGATTGGTCTGCTGCTTGATGATGGTGTGCTGCTGCTTGTTGACTTTCCTCGACATCGTTTCTTGACAATTCCAATGCAGTATCCCCTTTGCGCCCCACTTTTACCCTCGCACTCCCTCTGAGCCTGTGCAGTACACGGATCGCTACTGAGATTGCTAGAGGGTGTGTCCTTGTTGCTTGGCGGCTTGTTACCAGACGAGGATGTACACCTTCCGTTCTTAAAGTTTGGTTTGGCTGCAGGACACAGACACTTGTTCTGCCACTTATTCCAGTACATACCCCCGTTGCAATTTTTACTGCCCGGTTTTGGCTTGTTGCTTGGCGGCTTGTTACCAGACGAGGATGTACACTTTCCGTTCTTAAAGTCTGGTTTGGCTGCAGGACACAGACACTTGTTCTGCCACTTATTCCAGTACATACCCCCGTTGCAATTTTTACTGCCCGGTTTTGGCTTGTTGCTTGACTTCCTGCTGCTGCTTGGCTTCCTGCTGCTGCTGCTTGGCTTCCTGCTGCTGCTGCTTGGCTTCCTGCTGCTGCTGCTTGGCTTCCTGCTGCTGCTGCTTGGTTTCCTGCTGCTGCTGCTTGTCTTCCTGCTGCTGCTGCTTGGCTTCCTGCTGCTGCTGCTTGGCTTCCTGCTGCTGCTGCTTGGCTTCCTGCTGCTGCTGCTTGGTCTGCTGCTTGGCTTCCTGCTGCTGCTGCCACTCTTCTTGGACTTGGAACGGGACCTTGATCTGGAGCGGGAACTTTTCTTGCTGCTCTTGCTGCCACTCTTCTTGGACTTGGAACGGGACCTTGATCTGGAGCGGGAACTTTTCTTGCTGCTCTTGCTTTTCTTGTTCTTCTTGTTCTTACCTGCGTATTCCCTATAGGTTTCCATGTCCATCAACGGTTCCTCCTCACCGTACGGTAGAAAGTGCATGAATCCCATCTGGAAGACGTCCTCCAGTGGAAGCGCATTCATGATTCTTGGTGAGAGTTTTTTTCCAGCGACTTCTTTTCATATTCGTAGTGCTCTCCCTGGCAGTATTGCTCTCGAATGACATATGCGTGGGCGTATTCAACGTTGCCAGTGATGAGACACACCGTGCCGTATAGTTTACAGCTGTCTCTGTAGTGGTGTCGGCAGGAGACGCATGTCTTGATGACAGATGGTCTTGGGTTTTGTGGGTTGAACGTGAGTCGCGGCATGATGATTGGTTACAATTTACAATAAGTGGTCTTTAAGTGGTTCCCAATTCACGGATTTGGTGTACTCCCCAGGATGCAGAAAGACATGAAGCGCGTCCCTCATTTTTTGTTGGAGGTCTGGGCCAACTTTGAGGAGTTCGAGACACTCTTCCCATGACGAATTCCTGAGCATGGCGTACACCTTCTTCACACCAACGCCTTTGACGTTTTCATTGTAATCGGTACCTGAAAGAACACACAATTGAGCAATCTGTGTATCACTGAGTGTGTTGAGCATGATGTCCACTTTGCGCTTTTTCTGTTGGGGTTCCTCCTCTGGTGTATTCAGAGCGTCATAATACTCGCAATGACCATCCAGTTTGAGCTTGAATATACAGCGTTTGACTCCGTATGCCAGCAAATCACTGTCTTCCGTCACCACGGCGTCCACAATCCCCTCCTTCCACAGGGCAGCCATTTGTTGGTCGGATTCGTATGCAGAAACGCAGCACATCACCCCGTTTGTGACCAGGGTATCCAGCGTATCGTCTTCCATGTGTTGCTGGAGAATGAAGGCTTGTTGCCACTTCTTTTCCGCTTCGTCGATGAGTCCGAATGATTCCAGCTGCTCTGCATCAGCCTTGGCGTGTTGTCTCGTGTCCCTTCTGCTGGCGCACGTCTCTTGTTTGATGGGGAGGCGTTTCCCGTCAAATACAAACACCGGTGTCATCCCGTACTCTCGCAGGAGAATGGCAATCTCCAAACAATACTCTGCCCACGGTGCTCTTTCCCCCAAAGAGCCGAGGAAGTACATACGAGCATGCCTGACGCCACCCTTCATCATAAACGACGACGTGTCCACAGCGACCCGCATTCCCGGGAGCGACGAAAGATGAACGTCCTGTTTGACGTGTTTGAGGGCTGCATGCAAATTTTTTACACCCATACTGATTCGATAAATTTGATGTATCACCCAGAGCACATGACACACTCCTCTTCCACGTTCCCCAGAGCCTCCACCACTGTGATCTTAGTGGCGTTGCTGGCAGCCTTGCTCCTGAGATAGTACATGCCCGTTTTCAGTCCCTTTTTCCAGGCGTAGAAATGCATGCTGGAGAGTTTCCTGAAGGTCGGCTCGGCCACAAACATGTTGAGCGACATGGACTGATCAATGTAGGGTCCCCTATCGGCTGCCATGTTGATCAGGGTTTTCATGCTCATTTCGTAGGCCGTTTTGTAGAGCCTTTTGAGTTCGTCAGGAATGTCGAGGGTCTGGACGCTGCCTTCGTGGACGATCAGCTGTTGTTTCATTTCCGGTGTCCAGAGCCCCATCGTGATGAGATCGTGCATGAGGTACTTGTTGACCACCGTAAAGGTTCCAGCCAGCGTTGTGCGGGCATACAGATTGCTGGTGATTGGCTCAAAGCACTCGGTATTACCCAGCAGTTGTCCCGTTGATGCCGTGGGCATGGGCGCAACCAGCAGGGAGTTCCTCATTCCTGTTGTGCGGACTCGTTGACGGAGCGCATCCCAGTCGTACATTGGGTCCGGCACAATACCCCAGAGATCCGGCTGGAGCACTCCTTGCGACGCCGGAGACCCTTTGAAGGATGAGTACGTGGCGTCTCCCTGCAGCAATCCGAGACCGATGGCGCTCTGGCGTTCCTCTGCGATATCACAGGACGTTTCGACGGCGGCATGGTAGATGGTCGCAAAGATCTTGGTGTTGATGTCTGCAGCTTCTGGAGAATCGAACGGCAACCGCATTTTGAAAAACGTATCCGCCAGACCTTGCACACCCAAACCGATGGGACGATGTTTGAGGTTGCTGTTGGACGCTTCTGGCACGGGGTAAAAGGTGATATCGATCACCTCATTCAGGTTCCTTGTAAGAATCTTGGTTGCCGCGTGCAAGCCTTTGTAATCGTACCCACCATCCGTGACAAACGAGGGGAGACTGAGACTTGCCAGATTGCACACACTGATCTCGTCCGGGGCTGTGAACTGGACAATCTCGGTGCACAGATTGCTGGATTTGATGGTGCCCAGGTTTTTCTGGTTGCTCTTTTCGTTCACGCTGTCTTTGTAGAGCATATACGGAACGCCTGTCTCGATTTGGCTGCGTAAGATGGCAAACCAGACATCCTGTGCCGGGAGTTGACGGATTGCAAGACCTTTGGCTTCGTACTCTGTGTACAAGCGTTGGTAGTCTTTGCCGTAGACATCTTCGAGTCCCGGAGCGGTGTTGGGATCAAACAGACTCCACGTACCACCGGACTCGACGCGTTCCATAAACAGATCAGAGATCCACATGGCGTAGAAGAGATCACGAGCCCTGAGATGTTCGTCACCTTGGTTCCTTTTGAGCTCGAGGACACTCATGATATCTGCATGGTGCGGTTCCAGGTAGATGGCACATGATCCTTTACGACGCCCGCTTTGGTTGACGTAACGAAACACTTCATTGGCGACTTTGAGCATGGGGACAAGTCCGTCGGATTTCCCGTTTGTGCTCCGGATGAGGCTGCCTTTGCTGCGCACCGAGTGGACGTGCATACCAATCCCGCCCCCGAATTTGGAGATGCTGGCAGCCTTGTGCATGGTCTCGAAAATGGTATCCAGTGAGTCCTCGTGAATGCCGAGAAGGAAACAGCTGGCAAGTTGGGGCGACTTGGTGCCGGCATTGAATAGGGTTGGCGACGCATGGGTAAACTTGTGCAGGCTGAGTGCTTCGTACGTTTCCCTCACACGGTCCAGGTTGGTGCCCCAGATACCGATGGCCACGCGCAGGTACATATGTTGTGGTCGTTCTCCCTCCATCAGGTAGGCTTTGCACATGGTTTTGAAGCCAAAGTAGTCGAACAGGAAATCTCTGGAGAAGTCGAGCATATCGTTGAGTTTATCGGAGTACGTATCAACGATGTTCCACATATTGCCAGAGATGTTCTCGTTTTTGAGGGGTTCGTAGACGGCTCGAACATCAGCATTGGTTTGTTTCTGGAGATTGCTGACCAGAATACGGGCTGCGAGTTGGGAGTACCCCGGATGTTCTGTGGCCAAAGCAACTGAGGAGTCCGCGGTGATATGATCGAGCGTTTCCGTGGAGATTTTGTCATACATAGAGGCACACGCATGTTGCGCGACCCTGGGGATATCGATTCCGGATATTACTGGCGTCATTGCACATAACGTCCGCAATCGTGTTGTCACCTTGTCGAACTGCACCTCTTGGAGGCATCCATTTCGTTTAACGACCTGCATACTGCTGCAAATAATTGTACACTTGTCGTTTGTAATACCGTTTCCAGTACGCAACGCTGTGTTGTGGATCTTCTCCGGTGGTTCGTTTGCGTACCGAATTATGGAAACGGACGGTCCACTCGAATAACGTTTGCCTGGATTGGAAGACGCTGGAATTGATCCTCGAAAGCTCTTCTGCAAAGTGTTTCTTGCAGTATGTGCACGGCAGGTGGTCTTTAAGCCCCTTGAAAAAGTCTTGCATACCCCGTTTTTGTGCCCTGGTGGGATTTCTGGGGTACCCGAGGGCAGTTGTGTGGATGACAAACCAGAGTGGCGGTCCCCACTGTTTCGGGTCCACACCTCCGCCGGCTGCGCAGTCTGTACACCGTCCCGTGTCGTTGCTTTTGGGCACGCGTGAGGATTGGGAGGAGCCAGTTCGTACCGAATCGATCCACGAGACAATGGCTTGAGGCGTCGGAATTCCATCCCAGGGCATTTTATGGATTTTGCCCTGTCTGTTGGTATACACAAACTCGGGGAATGCTTGGACATTGAGGGCGTCAACAATCTCCGGCTCGTTATCAACGTTGACATCTGTAAAGCGGACACGTTTGACAGTCTTTTTTGCCCTGGCGATGTGTGGTTTCGTCTCTTCGCAAGCCGGGCACCCAGGTTTGGTCACTGCTATGACTTGTGACTCCATACATGAGGGAAAAGAAATAAAAGGATGGTATATATGTGGTTTTTCAGGAGACCCGTGGTGACGACCCCCGTGAACGCCCCGCATCCGTGGACGAAAGTGAGCGTCTTGCACAAGTACACCTATGTGCAGCCGTCGATGGTTGTGGACAAGATTGAGACAATGCATGACGTGTGTACGGACGAGACGTTCTTGGACTGTATGGTTGCGTATAACGAGGTGACAGAGTTGACCAAAGCGTTTGCATTTGCTTTGGATGCGCCAGAGATGGAAGATCCCGAGACGTTCCGTATGGTGTTTATAGGACTGCTCGATGCATCATCCGAACTTTCTGACATTCCCGATTAAACGCTTTGCACACGAGGCACGGGATGCTTTCCATGGTGATTCCTTCTGCCAGATATATGTCGATCACATAGGACAAGCATACGGACACAAGAGCACTGATGTCGCCTTTTCCCTTTGCGAGGAACTTCAGCAGTTCTGGTTGGACGGCATTAAAGAGGCGATGTTCCGTGAGTCCTGGCAGGTTGTTTGGGAGGACGTTGGCGACGAGATCTGTGAGAATGTACTTGGCCACCCTGGTGTTTTTGCCGTTGGATGTATCGTATTGTAACAGGCGTTCAAACACGGGTGTCAGGGTTGTGCGCGCCACCTTGTTATAGATTGTTTCGGACAGGGTGACACCATGTCTTTCCCTGTGGTGCTGATCTAGAGTGTACACGAGAGCCCGGACATTTTTCAGAATCACCTTTTTGTTGAGTTTGATATGCATGGGTTGCCGACACGGGAGGTAGCAGGAGACACACCGTCTCATCATCAGGATATCCATGAGACGCCTGTATATGGCATCTGCATCTCCCCACCCTCCGCCACCACCACCGCCGCCGCCACCTCGACCGTTGCCCCCGCCACTGCCTCGCGCGCGCATCATATCGACGCTCATCCAGGACCATACAAACTCTCTGTATGCAAAGAGGAGATGATCATCGAACTTCATCGAAGCCGCGTGGTTTCTATGGTTTTTCGGGGGGGCATATGCAATCAAAGACGATGACGGCTCTGCTGGGATGGGGGAGTCTAAGGCAGCGCCCCTTGGTGATATGGACAGTCTCCTAGATGATGATCTAGGGGGGAAGGATGTCAACGATGGGCTCCATTTTCTTGTTCTTGTGCTCATTAACGCTTAATAGTAATATGCTATTTTATATTTCAATCGCTACACATAGGAATAGCCATTCTTGTAGGTTAACGCGCCCATCCTCCAGCCCTTCATCTTATCAAAGAAGAGTTCATCGGTTCCTATGTTTTGGTTGTACTCGTAGCATGTCTTCCCGCTCTTGTTCCAATCAAAGGTGGCGCAGTACGGGTTACGACAGCAGCGCATGGCACAGGAGTAAAAGCTCTTCACCCTCTCCTTCGAACGCACTTGGTTTAATCCTGTCCAATACTCGTTTTTCCACCAATCCCATTCACAATAATAAGACGCCCTGGTATTGATCACGCTTGTGTCGTTACGACTCTTCGTGATGTGCTCAGGGGTCAAAGGCACTCCCGCCGCCCACGCGCACGTGCACAGGAGGAAACAAAATAAAAGTTTCAACATCCTTCACGGGGTGTTAAGAAAGAAATAGAAGTGGTGAGAATGAGAAAGAGGCTCTGGGTTTTATACTTTTGGAATGTTACATTAACGCTTTTACTTTTTCCTCAGATGAATTTGGTAGGCATTATAGACAGTCTCAAAGTCATACACACGCACGAGTGTATCAACAGCTGCGCGCACTCCTGGGAAACTAGGCTGGTTGTAGTCATCAACGAGCAACGTCCCTCCCGATTTGAGCAGTCCCATTGACAGGATGAGGTCCATCAGTGTATCCGCTTCTGTATGACTCCCGTCAACGTAAATGAGATCGAACGATTCCGGTTCCATCCCGTAGAGCATCTTTGACGAGTGTCCCATTTTTACGGTGAGTCTATCCCTGTGTGCCTGAGTATTATGGCTGAATCGTTCGTAGAGAGAAGACACGTCCATGTTGGCTTCGACGTGTTCCGGCGACCCTTGGAAGGTGTCCACGCAGACCATCTGTGCGTTTGGGTAGGATTCCAGGAACCATACTGCGGAGCGTCCTTCGAATGAGCCAATCTCCAGGATTCTCTCGACGGTTTGATCTTTCAACGTCTTCGTGACGTGCGGGATTTGCGAGGAGAACCAATCGCACGAGTACATGCACTGTATCTTTCGCGCTCGCTTTAAGCCCATGTGCAAAAATCTCTCATCCTTCTTATATGGGACGTAACAACAATCGAAACAGCAGCATCTTAAACATAGGAGGAAACAGCAGCATCTTAAACATAGGAGGAAACAGCAGCAACAACAACAGCAATCAATATCAATATAACCCTAATTTGTTATTCAGACCCAACAGTCTGTGGGACCCGGACTCGTTACTATCTGTTCCCAGCCGCCAGCCGCCGCAGCAGGGACATAAGTGCAGAGACGGCAAAACCCCCCTTGATAGGTTTAATAACAGGCGGTGCAGGAATCCCGACACTAAGATAAAGTATCCGTACATGCGCCAAAAGCTGAAGAATCGTTTGAGCAGTTTGAGCATTGACAATACAGACGGGTACCTCAAATGGGTATGGCCTTACAGGAAAACGCCACGAGGAAATTACGACATCAACAACAGGTACAAAGTGGTAAAACGACCTGACCTCAACGGCATCCCGAGATTCTCGATCAACCATTATTTGAAGCAGAACTGTGCTGCTACTGCTATTACCACCACGTTGCCTCGACTGCTCAAAAACAAGGACGGTAAGATTTACTTTAGCGGCACGAGATTGGCACCAAAACAGGCCAATTTGGACTGGAAAAGGAAGATTGTTGCGGAGAGGATTGGTAAACTTCCCAAAGAGCAGAGAGAGCAGGTGTGTCAGAAGATCAAAGCCAATTACGTAGAACGAAACAACACGAATGGGTGGTCTGAACTTTATACCAATGCCAAGCTGAAAGAAATGTACGCGACGTACATGCGAGAAAAAAGGCAGGGACCGCTTGACCTCATTCAACAGCTTCTGTCGCAACCTAACACGTTCGACGATTATTATAAGAAGGGTCTGTATACTGTTGCAAAAAAGTATCGTGGACCGGCTGCTCTGTTACTGAAGGATATGGGCGATACAGAGGGATGGGGCAATCTCACGGGCAACTCTCGTCGTGTATCGCGGACAAAGCAGTATAAAATGATGAAGGCGTACATCGAGGAAAACGACACACAAGCGTTGAACTTGAACCCCAGCAGTACCCAGGGGCGAGCGACGAGTGCTAATAACCTCATCAACAGTGAAGCACTTGATCAATTATTGAGCATGTCTTCACAAGAATTGAACCAATTTCTCGCCGGGGCCTGGGCTATGGAACCAACCACCACTTAAAGGAACGGAGCCCGGCTGGACGGTAACTTCTTAATCATGGCAGACTGTCCCGTGTGTGCGGATCGTTTTACGAGTCATTTGAGGAAACCTATAGAGTGTCCATTCTGCGAGTACCAGGCGTGTCAGCAATGTCAACGAAAGTATCTTTTACAGACGACGCAAGATCCGCACTGTATGAGCTGTATGCATGAGTGGACAGACGATCTTCTTCGTCAGCAATTTCCAATGTCATTCATACACGGCGACTTTAAGCGTCATCGGGAGAAGTGTTTGTTCGAGAGAGAACGAGCACTGCTTCCAGATACACAGCCTCTTGTATCGAATTATAAGCTTGCCAAGTCCCTGAGGTCGTCTGTGGTAGAAATGAACAATCGCATAAGGGATCTGCGTAATGAGTCAAACCGACTGAAGAGATACGTGGATGAGCATTGGGATACCATCTACAGGGCCGAGTTTAACGGGTACAGGGGGACACTGAACGCCCAGAGAGATCGTACCCGGGTCAGACAGACATTTCCTTGTCCGGCCGAAGACTGTCGTGGGTTTGTGGACTCTGAATCCGGCTTATGTGGTGTGTGCGATACGAAGATTTGTTTGAAGTGCGGTGTAGTTCCTGAGGAGACACATGAGTGCGATGAGAATATGCGCCTCAACTTTGCCGCGATCAAAAAGCAGACCAAGCCGTGTCCGAACTGTTCTGCGCCGACGTTCCGAATCGACGGGTGTATGCAGATGTTCTGTACCCATTGCCACACACCCTGGGATTGGGTAAGTGGATCAATCATTCGAGGCGTGATTCACAACCCCCACTACTTCGAATGGCTGCGATCCCAGAGCGAGGACGGGACCATCCCCAGACAACCCGGCGACCAGCCAGCAGCGGCGGCAGGAGGACCAGCAGAGCAACGGTGTGAAGGTACTCGTGTTCCCAGCGGGTACGTGTTATACCAACGCCTTGCAGCAGACCGACGATGCAAATCTGCACGGGGACAAGTGATGGATCGAGATGGTGATCCCGGATTCCAGACAATGGCCACAGACTTGACCATGTTTTGTCGCCGTTTGATCCACGTCAACGAGGTGATACTGCCCGGTTTGCGACAACAACGAGATGATAATGCTGATTTACGTCTCCAGTATTTGGTGAACAACCTGACGGAGGCCAATATGAAGACCACGTTACAGCGTCGAGAGAAGAAGCGGAACAAGAGCCGAGAGATTGCTGATGTCTACGATATGGTGTGTAGTGTGGGTGGCGATCTGTTGTGGGCGTACGTGCGCGAGGAGAAAGAAATTAACGACGTCTTCGAAAGCGTTTCCAAAATTCGGGCCTACGTCAACACATCTCTGACAAAGATCTGTCAGAAGTTCAACATGTCTTACCTCTCCTATCTGATCTGATACCAAATTCCGTGTAATTACATATTATATAAGCCCCACAACCCATATTTCATTTTTTTTTCGATGGACATTGACCGAATTTCTACCGAGACGCTTGCCGACTTGTACGAGATGCGTTCTCGTCAGCTGCAGAGTCTGAAAAACGACCTCCGATACTTCCGCAGGAAAATCAAACACGCTCTTTCTGAAAAAGATAAGAGCATGTACATGCAATTGAGAAAGAAAACGAAAGAGGCGGCGCTTCTTAAGGAGAAGACGCAGGAATCGTTTTATGTGATTGAAGATGAATTGTCTGCCCGTTTATGTAAGAATCCGAAATAATGCTGCGACACAGGCTACAATGCCGATTCCCTGCACGTAATCGGACACGTATGTTGTCGATTCCCGCATGTGTGATGCGTATGCCAGTGCATTTTGGACGGCACTTTCCATCGAGGTAAAGTGGTACGTCGACCTGCCGTTGAGTGTTCCCACCACGGCAATTCCATTGGGCAGTTCTGGGGCGTACGATGCGTATCTCGAGGTCACCACAAACGACTGATCATTATACGGGCCCTGGAGGTACGCATACGTCACATCATCGCCCAACCCCAACTGTCTACGAATCTCGCGAGCAGCTTCCTCGGAGTCTTTGGTCTGTCCGAGGGTTTTCCCGGTGTGTGGACTCTGTACGTCAAACTTGGTTGCGGCAGCGCTGAGGACACCAAACGGGTATTGCACTGCGATGATACCCCATGGCGTTGACTTTTGTTTCTGTGTATGTCCCGACGTAAACAGACTAACGCTCCAGTACGGGGCATACTTTGTGGCTTTGGCGAATGTCGTGAATGTCTGGGGTACGGGCACAGTCTTTTTCATGAGTCGATCGGCGTACACAGGAGGAATGCAGAGAATGACCTTGCGGCATTCCAGTTGTTGTCCATTCGACAGGGTGACGGATGTGGCGGTCACTTCTTCGACGGCCGTTTTGAGGAACAGATCGACGCCCCGATTCTCGAGGAACGTCTGCCACGTTTGGAAGAGACCGGTCAGTGGTCTTCTGGGAACGTAGAATCTGGGGTGTTGGTCAAAGCCGGAGAGGAATTGCCAGAGTGTATACGTGCTGGAATCTGCGCCGTCACTCCACCGACAGACGAGATCGATATTGCGCTTGCTTTTGGGGCTGAATGTGCGTGTATACTCTTGCATCGTGATGTGTTTGCCGTGGTTCTGGTTGAAAGCGTAGACAAGGTAATCAAAGGACACTTTTGCGATTTCCGTGAGCGTCATCCATTGGTACCACCGTTCCCCATCAATGTGGTCGGGTGTGTACGCTATCTGTGTAAAGTGTGCATTCCAGTCTGTTCCGATCAAACGGAGCATTTTCTTGGCGTTGACGTACTCGGCGTACACCCTTGGTCCATGCTCCACGAAGCCGGAAGCTGGAAGGACCCGGTGTGCCCCTCCCAAGACTGGGTGTCGTTCTACCAGTGCAACGTTGCCGTCGAGTAATGATGCAAGCGTGAGTCCACAGGGTCCTCCTCCGACAATCACTGTGTCGTAGAGCATATACTACCAGACATCTATTATTTCTGGAAACATCGCACGAGTGTCCAACAGTAGCCAAACTTGCCGAAATTCCCAAGACGCACTTCGACTTCGACGGGTACATCTTGTCCCTCTGGCAAACGATCACATGTCGGGCTCTTTTTGACAACCAGGGTATTTGCTCCTCGCAAATACGGGGAATACTCGATGGCGCAAACACTCCGGATACTGGCATCTACATCCTCCAGAAACCCGCACACATCCTCGGGGACATCCAAATGTGCATAGAGCGTATCCTTGGAGCAGGTGACCTTTTTGAGGGTCGTGCAAAAGACGTGCTGTATGCTTGTCCCGTCGTCATTGAGGAGTGTTGAGAATCGACCTCGTTTCTGGACTCTCATTCGTACCATCAACCTTGTGTGTGTTCCTTTATGTGTATTTTTATATGACGACACCTTACCATGCACGACATCCACGACTCGATTGATGCTGAATTTGACCTTGTGATTCCCCCGTCGGACCACCATCTTCCGCCTGCTGCGAATGAGGACTACGAGGACTATGAGGACACCCAAGTCGTTGACGAAGAACCCGAAGACGATGACACTGACCGCCGTATCGAAATCCCATTGTCGCCTGAGGACATTGCCCCCAGCCCAATTCCCTACGAGACGCCCCGTGTCTCGCAAAAGGGTCTCACTGCATGGTTGTACCACATGCAGCTGAAGACCCAACTCTCCAGGTGATTCCTGTCACACTCAATTAAATCATTGGACCATCATGACAAAAAAAGATGTGATGGCACTGTTCCAAAGTGCTCGTATTGACGCAACGCTCGCCCACCGAGTGTATCGTGAACACGGTGCAGCGACTTTTTCAAGCCTGTCAAGAGACCCGTATACGACCCTGTTCGGGTTGAACGGATTCACGGTGAATCATGCTGACAAAATCAGTAAACATTTGAACAAGCCCCTGGAAGCGATTGTGGTGGGGCACATCATGTGGATTGTACTCAAACAACCGTCGCCGTTTTCCACGGTAAAGATGCGGGTCCAGACATCACTGGGCGTTGATGCACTCACGATGGCTGGGATGATGAAAACGCTAACGGAAAAGCAACAGGTGGTTCTCATGGACAAGTATTTGTTGCACCCGCAAGATCATCAGCTACTGTGCGAGGTTGCGAGTGAGATTCGTGATCGATGCGATTCGATGAATAATGAGCACTATACGATGAAGTGGGCGTTCGAGGAGGTCGAATGTGGTGAAGAACAGAAGAGTGCCATGTTGATGGTTGCCACGAACAGGTTGAGCGTCATCACGGGGGGGCCGGGTTGTGGTAAGTCGTGGGTCGTTCGTCAGATGCTGGAGAAGTTCCCGAATGCCAGAGTGACGGCGCCGACCGGGAGAGCTGCCCGTAATGCTGATGGCAAGACGGTGCACTATTTCAAAACGATTCAGGATTCGCAGAAGGGCAAACTGGGTGATGTGGACCTGATAATCGTTGATGAGGCGAGCATGTTGAGTGCATACCTCATGAAGGCGGTATTCAAAATGGCCCGGAATGATGCACACATTGTGCTGGTTGGTGACTCGAATCAGTTGCCACCAATACAGACCGGGCACGTCTTACGAGATATCCTGGCCTCTGGAAAGGTACCCGTTACTCGGCTGACGAACAACCTGAGGAGTGTGGTGCCCCTCCATGTATTCTGTGACGACTTGCTCAAGGGGAGAGTGACCATTCTCGAATATCATAACGATACCCGGACGCCCATATCGTTTATTGAGTGCAACTCAACGGACGATATGCTGAATGCATTGCCCGGGACGTTTCCCCACATTGTGCTGACCCCTCACAATGCGACCCGTGTGAAGATGAACAAGGTGCTGCAGCTGTTCGCGAGAGGAATGCAAGCGACCAACTTTTCTTTGGACGTGCGCTGCGTATCTCCGTTCGGGTGTTTGACGTTGCAGCAGTACGCGATTGCTCGAGTGGAACCAAGCAAGGTGATTGTGGTTGACGAGCATTCCGGGGCGTCGGAAGAGATGACATACGCTGAGGCTTGCCAGTGCATCACACCCTTTGGTCGCGCCGCGGAGTCTGGAACGGTGATACAAAAGATGGACACGGTGATCATCACGAGGAACACGGCAGGGTTGTGCAACGGGGACATCGTGACGTATGTGGGAGACGACAGGGTAAGAACCTCTGACGGTGAGAACTGCAAGATCCAGTCGCTCATGAACACCGATCCGGGGTTTGCACTGGGCTACTGCATCACCGTGCACAAGGCCCAAGGATCTGAGTTTGATACCGTTGTCATTCCGATATGCAACGTGTCTGCCTGGACGAAAACGTTGCTCTACACGGCAGTTACCAGGGCCAAGGATCGGGTCATCTTTCTGGGATCAAAGCGCGATCTGCAGTGTATTCTGACGAATTCTGAGCGTCATGTGCCACCCTTTTTGCGGAGTGTTCTGTAAGAATTAAATCTACACACACAGCATGATGATTGCCGTTGTGGTAACGCTCCTGGTTCTCTTTCTGTTGATCCGAACAATGACCAAGGAATCATTCACTGATACGTCGTATTATTATAGTGCCGCCCCTGGAAGCCGTGGTGAACGCCTTGTGTGTATGCCGGAGAGCCAAGGCCATGCGAGTTTGGGCGTTGCTCTCAAGAATGCAGCTCTCCGTCTCAATTCGTGTTCCGCGCCGACTACCCAGTGTAACACCACCACCACCGACCCCGCTCCTCCCATGGAAGTGCAAACCGTCATTGCTCCCTATGACCAGACCATGACGCAGTGTCCCCCTGGCTCATACTGGAACGGCAGCTCGTGCACCGGAATGCTGGACGTCCCGATGTGTTCCCCCGGGTTCCAATGGGACGGTGTGCAGTGTCGTCAGGTTGTACTGAACCAGCAGCCTACCGTTTCCTGCCCCCAAGGATACCAGTGGAACGGGTCTTCGTGCACCAAGACGAGCCCAGGTTGCCAGCCCGGTATGATCTGGGACGCAAAGCGTGGTGTGTGCAGGTATCCCTCTGGTGGCCCCATTCCATCTGGCGTCCCCTCTTGCCCCAAGGGATACAAGTACGATGCATCAATTGGTATGTGTGTGAAGACGAGTCCAGGTTGTCCCACAGGAAGCATTTGGGACGGGAAGGGCTGCCGTCGTCCGAAGAATCCCAGGCCACCGATCGCAGTGGGTCCGAGCCCTGGCGGTGTCATTCGTCAGCCCACGTGCCCTGCCAAGTATTCGTATGACGCAAAGACCCGTATGTGTCTGAAGACGGACCCCGGATGCCCCCCGGGACAGATCTACGACAAGAAGATTGGCAGGTGCAGGCTCCCCCAGAACCCTCGTCCGTCCGTTCCCCTGGGCACCCCCACCCCACAGACGCCTTTGACACCAACGTGCCCTGCCAAGTATTCGTATGACCCAAAGACTCGCAAGTGTTTGAAGACGGACCCCGGATGCCCCGCCGGTCAGATCTACGACAAGAAGATTGGCAGGTGCAGACTCCCCAAGAACCCTCGTCCGTCCGTTACACCCGGTTCGTCCTCCGCGCCCTCATCGACTCCCGCTCCCGCTGGAAAAGCCTGCAAGAACCCCGATTGGTACAAGTATGACGCAGCATCTGGGCTGTGTTTAAAGACCGATCCTGGGTGCCCCGCCGGTCACATCTTCGATAAGAAGAATGGCAGGTGCAGGCTTCCGTCAAATCCTCGTCCATCGGAGAAGCCCATTGAGACGGAAGAGGAGAGCAACACCTCGAGCAAGACACCAACAGGATACGTCAAACTCTCGAACAGCATTCAGAAGAAGCTGGGTGTCTCCGGGAAGTTGAAGGATTTGCTGAAGCAGAAGAAGCAGGTAACGCGCAGCGGTCTGAAGTTGCGTTACAAGAACAGCAAGATGTATATGTACAGCAAGCGTACGTGGTTGAGGATTATCAAGACGGGCGGAACGTGGTATATCGCAAAGGCAAAGGAGTCCTACGAAGACGATGTGGAGACTTTTGAGGATCAGCTGTTGAACCTTCTGGACGGATAATTAATAAAAATATGAATTTCGCGGAAAAAAAATGAGATTGCAACTTTACCCCCATCAGGTACAGGCGGTTTCGTGGATGATGTCGAGAGAACGACAACGGGATCATCACGGTATCCGGGGCGGTATTCTTGCTGATGAGATGGGATTAGGAAAAACGATCACAATACTGGAGTGTATACGGAGAACCAACATTGGTCCGACACTGATTGCATGTCCACTATGCTTAGTACACCAGTGGGCATCAGAGAGTCGTCGGATGGGCTTTGAACCGATTTGTATCTCGGAGCGTTCTGCGTTGTATGACCACCAGAAACACGACACATCCAGTATTGTGATTGTATCATTTACGTGCTTGAACATGCACCAAACGCCGTTTTGTATGGTCTACAAAACACGGTTTCACAGAATTGTTGTTGATGAGGCTCATAAAATCAGGAATCCGTACACGTCACTATCCAAGAATCTGTGCTCGTTTCCCGCTCCTGTTCGGTGGGCAGTGACTGGAACGCCTATGGTGAATGTGGTGATTCCCCCTCGGTCTGTGCACACCAAAACGAACAAAATCAGGGACACGGTTGCGTATGCCCTGTTCCTCACAACGAACAGCCGCACGTCGAAGGAATTGGGACAGGTGTTATCATCTCGGATGTCGGAGATCATGCTTCGTCGTCTAAAGAGAGATGTGCTGCGTCATGCCAATCGGAATGTACGAATCACAACGTTCCACGGGGATTTGACACCAGAAGAGCAGTCCCGGTACGACAGCCTGCACTCTATGGGCGTGTGGGCGTGCAACAAAAAGAAAGAAGGGGAGGGAGCGGATGTCCACGTGATCACGCTGATGCTGGAGCTCCGGAAGATATGCAGTGCCGCTTCTTGGAAATTCGACACTGTGGGTGATCACATAGGGTCTTTACCGCGTGGAACCAAGTCGCTGGTATTCTGCACATTCCGTAGCGAGATTGAACGGGTCATGCAGACGCTGGACGGGTCTGTGGACGTGTTGATGGAGTACCACGGAGGTGTCTCACAAACAGAACGACAACAAATGCTAGAAACGTTTCGGGAATCGACCTACCGATCTGTAGTGATGGTGGTACAGATTGACTGCGGCGGGACGGGGTTAAACCTGGAGGATGCACAGCACGTCTACATCACATCTCCAACGTGGTCCCCCTGTACAGAGCGACAGGCGATTGGCCGGGCAGATAGGGCAACGACCAAACACACGGTCAACGTCCACAGACTCATCACCAAACAAACGATTGAGTCATACATGTGCAACAGGCAACAAACGAAGGATACTGTGGCAGAGACACTCCTCATGCAAAAGATGGACGATATCCGTGGGCGGCTCATTGATAGTGACGGGTTGCTGGAGTCGTCATGGGATGATTTGTGCGATATACAAACACTGTTTGCGATGTAATTTTCTCTGCTTTCCGTATACTATGCTGTACGAAGGGATCTCACGATTGGCGATTCTCTTTCTCATCTTTGCTGTGATTAGCAGTGCTTTCGTCGTCAATGTGGGGATGTCGTGCCAGATGCAAGAGTTCCTTGGGAGCAACATGATGGGCATGCACGCCGTCGGGTGGTTGATGACGTTTGTGTTCTTGGCCATGGAGGGTGGGATGAGCTTCAATCCGAGCGTTGACAAGGAAGCCCCGACAGACTGGACCCGTATCAACGTGGTATCCACTGCCGTCATTTCCGCACTCATTTACGCAATCTTCGTGACCAGCAGCAAGATGCAGTTGCTACCCAACCTCGTCTTCTTCGGGACGTTGATGATCATGTACATGTTGATAGCGCACCGGCGGTTTTTGAAGGACAGGAACCGGATCAGCAAGGAACAGGACACGTCGATGCAACGGGTCATCGAAATTCTGCTGGTCGTTCTCATTGTTGTTGGGGTGTACGGCGTTGTTGATTACGTTGGGTACCAGAAGGAGAAGCACGGTGCATCGTTCTCATGGTCTCGTTTCTTCGTCGGAACCAGGACATGTGATCGAACTCGTCATATGGCCCTGTAAAAAAAATTCAAAATTTCCTTGTAAAGCCCAAAGCCACCACGGTGACCCGGCCATTTTAAATTGCTAAAAAACAGGTAAATGATGGAGACTCCGAAGACTATGAGCCCGGTGAAAAAGTGTCCGGATGCTCCAAGAAAGAAACCGCTCAAACGAGCCAATATCGAAAACGCCTTGCTGGAAGTTACGAGGCAGATGGTGATTGATGATTCTATTAAAAAAATGTTGCAAATGTAAATGATGCTTTACGTGCTCGCGATCCTGCTTGTTCTAGCGTTATGGTGGACACAGCACACGGAATCATATACAAGCAACGATATCGAAATACAGAAACGGCGTATGGAGTACATCAAACGACTTGCTGATGACATCCTGCGCGACATCCAGTCTCCCACATCTCCCTCGACGGTTTCCGAAACCTGGTACTACGGCCAACTGATGAATGATGTGTTACGAGCGTTGAAACGAGTGTACCCAACAAAGAACGTAATGCCCGTGGAAGCAAGCATCTTTAAGAGGGTCCGTTTCGACACAAGCAATACAATCATCGTCGTGTGGCAATGGTCATCATCGGCAACGGATAAAAAGAGGACGGTGATCCAAGTCGTTGGCATGCCGCCCCCCGTACGCATGTCGATTCCCAACGTGATTGGCATGCGTAGCGAAGATGCCGTCAACCAGCTCAAAATTGCCAACCCGGGTGCCTTGGTCCGCCGGGTATCTTCTACCGAGTCCTATTCGGTCGACTACGTACCCAACCGGATCACTGTAGTGCACGACGCTTCGAATATTGTCCTTCGTATCCTCCAGAACTAGCCTGGCGCTTCCTCTGGAGCACAATATGTTTGTTGCCCACTTCCACAGAAAACCCTTCGTCTGACGTGATTGTCCCGTTGCTCAGACGAATGGTGTGTACCGACTGGGGCATTTCCTTTGTTGTCCATAGACCACCAACGAGTTCGACGTAGTGTAAAGCCGGTGCATCTGCAACAATTGCCGACCCAAGCGTATCGTCAACATCCGGCTCTGCAATCCCGTCCCAGTATACTCGAAGACATTTGAGACGCGGCAACGATTGATTGAGCGGCAGGACTGAGCTTGGTACAGAGAGCCGTTGGACGTTTGGCGGTATTCTGAAAGACTGTGGATTCGCGATCCTGCCTTGCATACAGAAATCCTGTAAGGACGTGATGGTACAACTTACGCTGGTGGTATAGATCAGTGGACAAATGAGAGACAGCTTCCTCAGAGGGTAGCGTGAGATGGCGGGGTACATCACGATACTGGACACGGAGACCACGTTGAGTGTCTGGAGGTGCGGTGCAATGGGAGCAAAGTCCTCTATTGATGATAGGTGCAGGGAGCTGTCCGTTGCATCATTCGCAAGTGTGACGTGTTCTAATGCCGTTGCGATGGAGAAGTTGACGTGTCTCCAGCACGACGCCCACATCGACACGTGCCCCGTCACAAACAGTTCTTTGAGCGTGTGCATTCTCCGGAGCAGCCACTGACACACGGGCAAGAGGTCCACATCTGGAGAACCGTTAATGTGTATTTTGACTGCCTTCTGTTGTTCTGCTGCTTTCCTCAGCGTTGTGTTGACACACGAGATCCGAGCAAGATCGTTTGCATCGCATATGTTTGAAAGAACGCATTCCCAGCAGTCATATGGCAGCTCCAGATCCAACATATTTATTGTGGGACATCCATCCCAATCTAATAATTAAACCAACCACACATCCCGTGTACAATTCTTTTCTTCATTTGTGAGGGTTTAAAATGGTGGAGAAAGCGATCTGTGTGGTTGGCCCCCCCAAGGGTGTAGATACACCTGATTTTGACAGGTCGTTAACGAATGCGATCCTGAATCTGCTTCATGCGTACGAAAGCGAATTTGAGGCATTCTTACGAGAACGAGACGGTTTCTTTTCCTACCTGAGATCGCACCACGTGGACAACGAAGACCCGTACGATACCCTTTTCTGTCTGGAGGTGACCGAGATGAATGGGCAAACGTATATGGTGTTTATCTCCGCCGACCGGACGGCACCTCCGAAGGATTCAGTGGTGATGCGTTGTATCTGTGACCGTCCCCAATACGTCTACGAGATGCCCATGTTTGACGACGTTACATTCGAAATGACCAGACACCTGTGGCAATCTCCGATTGTTGATCGGGTGCGGTTTACATGCGTCAATCCCCAGAAAATCCAGGGCATTCTGGACGACATGCTGTTCTGTATGTTTGAGAAGAAGGGTCAGCAACAACGACAGAAGCAGAAGAAGAGGCGGGATAAAAAGCGGAACAAGACACCTCCTCCTCTGGTGGGTGGTGGTGATGATGATACGAGGGATGTGGAGTATCGCGAGATTTTGCTAAAGCGTGAGGATATCGGAACAGGTACCACCACCAACGTCGTCGAGCATTGTGCTGCTTTTATGCCATTTGACACATGGACGCATTGGTGGTATGATGAGATATCTGCAATACTGCCCGTCTGTGTTTTGTAAACTTACATATTAGGATGAGGACGAACGTTTGCGTTTATGACTGTCGTCGTTGGGTGGTGGTGGTACATCATCAAACGATTCGAAGATCTGTTTGATGTACGTATCTGACCCTCGTATCGTTTTCATGAGGTCTCCAAGATTCCCCCGATAGCGGTCCCATTCCATGACATTGCCTACTGCCATATCTAGCCAGTAGCCCAGCCTGATTCCCATTTCTACGAGGGCATGCATCTGATGGGTCAAACCCTGTGCACAAGCCTTCTGCAAACGTCGACAAATTGAGGACATCAAGGCAATCCGCAGGAGGACCAACGTGTGGTACTCTTTGCTCATTCCCCTGATGAGATCAGCGTCAATAGGGATATCGTTGTCCTCTGCCCTTTGAAGAGTTCTGGGAAGTTTGCCGAGCGTCGCATCCGTATCCGCCATTCCAAACGGTGTTTCGAGCAAGCAGCAGTAGATCTCGAGTGCTCCGAGTCTATCATTGCAGCCCCTCGTACGTAACTGCTCGGCCAATCCTTTACTGGAGAGAAGGTGTTTGATGCCTTCCTCTGCCTGATGTTTGGTGATCCGAATATGTGCCTTCCGTGTGTTATTGATGCTGATCTCCTTCTTCAGCGTGTCCGCATGTCGCTTATTCCTCACAAACTGTTCGTACCGGAATCGCTTCGTACGCTCTTGTTCGAGCACAGCATTTCGGAGCGCCCCCTCCAACGTCTTGTGTAACTCGGTGCCGAACTTGTTGCTCGACGAGCATACAAACAACAGGTCCATAGCAGGGTTCTTGCAGCACGGCATCGTAATGTGCATCTTGCACCCATCGCTTGTCCACCATTGGCCAAGACATGAGAGACAGGCTGGGCGGTTGCAATGGGTGCACGCAACACAGTTGTTCTTTTTGCCGTCATCCTTGCAGCACACAAAGCATTCCGTCGTTGAGTTAATCGACTTGCTCCGAATCTGCTTCAATAACGTTTTGAAGCAGGTGTTGATGTTGTTGTTTTTGGATGCCATGATGCCCTGTGCATTGTCCATAACGATATCCACCGTGTCGAAGCACGTGTTGATGACTCCCTCAACACGTTTGATGAATACATCTGCTGCATCCGACGGAGCAGTCGTCCCCTTGCTTGCCTCTATCTCAGCGACCATTTCATCAGGAAACGCCTGGGCCATAGAGTAGATTTGTTCCATATACCTCAGCACCATCCCGTTAAGCGTGACCATCCCCGTCAAATAGTGTTTCAACGTGGTCCACTTGAACCGCTCAAATGACGATTCCTTGATCAATGCAAGAACACATCTCGCATATTCGTCGTCACTGATCTCCCCCTCCATCCACTGGATTTTTTTCAGTATATTCTCGTTGTCAGGCACTTCGTCGGTTGTCTTGATGCGTTTGCTGAGTTGCAACACGCGCTGGTACATGTCACCACTCCCTAACCAGGAGGAGTCAAATCTGTTGACAATCTCTTTGCCACCCGATGACATCACCCTGGACCACCACCCATTCTGCTTCACGCTGATGGACGCTACTAATGCATTGTCCTCATTGCTCGCGATACCAAAGCGCAGCTTCGTAGAGTGTATATTGGTGGTGTTGGGGTGCCACACGACAAGGTGATGTGTCGTTCCCTTCATTAACACCAATTCCTTGTCGCTCTCCTCCTCTGGAGATAACACACGTTGGCCAGTGATACGAGCAATAACGTCGTCTCTTCTCTTCAGAAACAGATGCTCCCGTACCCACGACGTTGCCTCACCCCCCTTCTCTTGTGCCCCTTCCCGCTCCAGAAACTCCTGAAACTCTGGGTTATGGAGAAGGTCGCGCGAGATCGTCGTATGGGACTGATAGTCGAATGCGTGATGGCAGATTGTGCAGAACATCTGGTCGCAGCCCTCGCTCTTCTGTATTGGCGTGAAACAGAGGGGACATGGCAAACTGCTTGTCATCATTGCCTGGACTGATGCCTTCTTGGCTTCGTCGCATACGTGGTGGGGACCATGTGTAATCTCGAAGCACTCGAAACACACCGACACCTGGCAAATGGAACACCCCCCGGTTGTTTTAAACACGCGCCCCTTGCAGTCCTGAGAGGAGGGACATCGAATGACCTCCCATACGCCGGCCTTAACCCGCATATCCGTCTCCTTCTGGTGGTCGTCGAGGTTGATACTGTACGAGCTGTTCTTGTACGCATCTAAGAGCGTAGTTTTGAATTGCGTCAATGCGTCAATCTCGTCGATCTGCTGCTGAAACGCATCCACATCTTCCATTTGTTGACGATGAGCCTCTGAACACTCAGCAAACGCCTCCCTCAACTCCGGAAGCTGCTTATTGAGAGCAGTCACGTGCTCGTCTGAGGATATCTGCATCTGTAAATATTGACTCAACACGTTAAGAGTTTCTTGCTCAGAATTGAACGTTTTTCCCAATATACTTCGAAGGGGATCAATGTATCCACACGTGCAGCACGTGTCCTCCGAGTCCACGGGTTGATCGCAAAATACGCAGCAGAGCATGATAGATAAACGGATGTAATAATAATAAAGAATGCGTGGCTCTCTCACATGCGTCTCTAGTACCCCCCCCTGGTGACACGGAAGTCTTACAGTAAGACTTGAGGTCCGTGTCAGACAAACGGCGGAGGATCACAAGAATTCCCCAGAAGAAAAACTCTTTATTCAGCCATGCACGGTTCGAAAAAGAAGCTCACTCAGGCGGAGAGACGGTCTCTCCGGTCCCGTGCTGCTCGACAGAGAGGTCCCGAAGCAGAGAAGCATGTGCCACCACGTCCTCTGCTCTGTCGCAAACACGACCTGAACGGTAAGCTGCATACTGCTGCCTGGGAGGGGTGCAATGTCCGCAGAGTCTCCAATCTGGTCAGCCGAGGCGCCAATGTGGAGGCTGTTGATGAGGCTGGCGAGACGGCGTTGATGATTGCCGCCAAGAAAGGCCACACCGACACCGTGAACGTCCTCGCCGGCACGTACAACGCCAATGTGGAGGCTTTTGATCAGAATGGCTGGACGGCGTTGATGCGTGCCGCCAAGAACGGCCACGCCGACACTGTGAACGTCCTTGGCACGTACAATGCCAATGTGGAGGCTTTTGATGAGGATGGCTGGACGGCGTTGATGTTTGCTGCCTATTACGGCCACGCCGACACCGTGAACGTCCTTGCCGGCACGTACAATGCCAATGTGGAGGCTGCTACTCGGGATGGCGGGACAGCGTTGATGTTTGCTGCCCAGAACGGCCACACCGACACCGTGAACGCGCTTGCAGGCACGCACAATGCCAATGTGGAGGCTGCTACTCGGGATGGCGGGACAGCGTTGATGTTTGCTGCCGGGAACGGCCACACCGACACCGTGAACGCGCTTGCAGGCACGCACAACGCCAATGTGGAGGCTGTTGATCAGAATGGTTGTACGGCGTTGATGCATGCCGCCTATTACGGCCACGCCGACACCGTGAAATGGCTCAAAGCCATTTCAAGCCGCCAAACCATGGCTCCCATCTACACGTGCACGGCGTGCCAGACATCGTTCTTTGAGGAGCTGAATTCGCAACGTTGCCAGGCCTCTCATCCGACTGGCGATATGGGACCAACCACTTCCTATGCTGAATTTCATCATCGACTCGACAACATGTAACCAAGATGAATACCCTACCGATAACAAAGATGATGATTGATTGATGATGATGCCTTCTTATACAGTTCGTTACAGGTCGGTGGTCAACTGCTCCATCCCAAGCTGTCAAACTCCCAGCGCCCTTCCTCCTCGTCGTACGTCATGCAGGCTTCGAGCTCGTTATACTCCTCGATCTCGTCCTGATCCCAGCGGATCCAGAACGCACCCTCGTCTCCCTCCAGGGGGTCCCCGTCCATCTCCATCTCCACGATCCCGTGTGTCTTCTTCAGCCCTTCCTCCACCTCGTGCATGATCGCCTCGTACGCGTCATGGTCATCGACCCGCTCCCTCGTCAACCTGGCCGCAGTGGCCTCCATGATGGCTGTGATCTCCTTCTCGCGCTGCAGCTGCTGTGCCTCGGACATGCTGCTGAATTAAAATATGAAAAATAAGAATGTGTGTGGCTATGTGGCTATGAAAATAAGAATGACACCTGCCGCCGGGAGTCTTACAGTAATACTTGAGGCTTGAGTGAATCCCCAATCCTACAAAGGCGTCCCGCCGAACCCAGTCGGATACAAGTTAAAAATGCCTTTACTTACAGTAACCACGCTCGCCAACCAACTCAATAAGGTCTTTGGCCGCCCTCTTGCTGCTCCCGCTGGCCAAGAGCCTGTTCTTGGGGATGTATACGAGGCGCTTGTTTACTCAACCGAGAACACGTCGTCCACATTTCGTCCACATTTCCGTCTGGATATGGATGATGATGAACTATTTGTCCTTCTCGACGACGACGACCTGGGGCTCAGAGAACCGAACTTGAATACGTTTGGTGACCTGGCACAATGCAAGATCAACTTGGGTAAGTCATGTACCTATCTCGGTGTCCCGTTGCTTGATGCCGAATCACGCCCCTGGACGATCCACGTGAGAATCTCGCGTGATGAGTTTTGGTCGTTTCAGATATTAAGAGTAGAAATGCCCACCGATACTCTCAACTCGTTCAAAACCATCTATACCTCCTCGATACAATATCAGGAGTTGAATGGTGGTGAAATCTGGGATGCGTGGGAATGTGGAGAGAAACCAAGGAACCTGTTGCGTTTGTTGGGTAGTCGTGGAGATGTCCGCTGAGGAGGAGAGGACTGCTGCCGCCATTAAGGAATACATATCATCTTACATGTAATCAATCAATCGTCATCTTGCTCCACAGACAGCAATACGTCAAAGAAAGACTTGCAACACGCTCTTGAGAGCACATGGGTTGTCCCCAGGAGCCCACTGGGTCGGGTATTGGTCATGGATGTACTCGAAACAGTTGGATGGGCTGAACCCGATAGAAAGTCTGTGTATCCCCAGCTCGGCCGTTCCGTTCTGCCAACGGTTGCCGAAACTGAGGTATTTACGCATCTACTGGGACGGAAACGAAGAAGGGTGATGAAGAATCGGAATCCGTGATGATTGATGCACCCAAACTGAATCACCTGGATCTGGTAAAGGGGATACTTATGGATTGTTTTTACCAAGCAACAAGCACTCAGTTCCGTTTTCGATCCTTCTGTAAGGATCTTTGAGCCACATGTTGACAAACGAACGTCTCGTAGGGATGTGTATCAGGTTCATGTATGCAAGTTTGAAGTTCGTCATGTCCCGAACCAGCACCTGGTCAGGCCGACCATCTTTGAACATGACCTCGGCAACGCGTACTCTACCGCTGCCTGTGACAAGAGCAAAGTGTTGATTCATCAGCTGCCGTATGTGCTTCTCATACACATCTTTCACACTGTCCTCCATCTCCAGAATATCAATGATATCTGCCACCTTAAAGTAGTCCATCATGAAGGATGATACTGAGAGGGGCGTTAACTCCTCTTTAAATGCCTGATATCCAAAGACTTTGTGATCTTGTCAGAGTTTTTGTCATCCGTCAGAGATTTGGTCGTTCCGTGGTGTGAGCAAGAATATTCTCTCCGCACCCTATATGCAACGAAATCACAATATGCAACCATTAACGCGGGAAACAGTCAACGATGCAATCAGACGCGCCACCTTGAACCCGTCTTATCGCAACCTACACGCGGTCAAGGACCTCGGACAGGTCGTGCGTCGCCTCAAGATCCGAATCCCGACATCTGTTGCAACGCAGTATGTGCTTTACCTTATAGAGAATTTACGGCTTATGGAATCGACCGGGGCATCTGAATCGCTCCTCTCTAGTACCCAACGTGACACCTGCCGGAAGTCTTACAGTAACACTTGGATGTGATATCGGGGACACGATATAGTAGATTCTCTCCCGTGTTAAAAATTCATTTACATTGATGTTACAATGATGTCTGCTGCCACAGTCCCCGTTCCGTGCCGTCTCACTCGCAACAGCAGTTCGCCTGACCGTGCGAAGCGTCTACTCCGCACCGTGTACAATGAAACAGGCGACCTGGAGCTTCTCGAATCAATCCTCTATTATTACGACCAGCACAGGGACCAGATGGATGTGGTATGTGACGGTGGCCAAGCGTGGGGGTTGGGGAAGAACAAGCACGGAAACAGCGTGAAGATCATCAACTTGTTGTACCGTGGTGGCTACGATATCGACCCGTATATTGTCTACTATGCTGCCTACTTCGGACAGGTGGACGTCATCCGAGCGATGGCTAAGGTTGTTGGTATTCTGCCAACCGACCTCAGTACGTACGGAGCAGACAACGATTGTTCTCTCTGCATGGCCTGTGAGGTTCCTGCGAGCTTCGAGACGGTCAAAATGCTGATCGATGAGTACGGGATGATGACGTCGCACTGTCCACCCGGTGCCAACCCCCTGGAGTACCTCGGAACGAAAGACGGCGTAGTCGTGGAGATGTCCGCTGAGGAGGAGAGGACTGCTGCTGCCATTAAGGAATACATCTCGTCTTACATGTAATCAATCAATCGTCATCTTGGTAGATACTCTCAGGTTCCTGAATATTCACATGATGGGATCGAAAGATCCCAGGGTAACACATATACTCACTCATCGTCGTCGTCATCATCACTACTGGTTGCTGGTGTTGGGAGGTCAACGCCACGCACTGCACCGTGTGTCAGAAGAATGTCGATGCATATTGCTCGCCTTTCGTCTTCTTCTTCTTCATCGTCCATTCCGTCGTACCACCTAAACTCGGCATAGTCCAAAGGCGTCCGGTGTCCGTCGTTGACATCGGTCTGGGTGTTGACATGGACGCCCAAACGAATCAAGTGTCCAACGATGTCATGGTTTCCGAACGTACACGCTTCATGGAGCAAAGTCTTCCCTTCCATCGACGAGATGTTTTTGGCGGCGTCCATATCGTAGTAGCGCTCCAGGAAGAAGTCCAGGACGTGTATACTCCCGTCTGCCGCCCCCCAGACCGCATGAAACGGACTGACGCCGCGCTTATCGACCAGATAAGCAGCCGTTTCAACGTGGCCACGTTGAGATGCCACACAGCATGCCCAGCCGGCCCACTTAGATCCACACTCGTTAAGAAGGAAGTCGATCAACAGCGGTGTGTCGGTGGTAAACTCTTCCCTGGATACGTCGATGAGGCATGAGTTGGCAAGGTCCACGTCGTATAGAACAGCGGCATTGTCGTGACCGATCATCTGGAGAAGCAGTTGCCTCCGTGTGGAGAGAGAGTCGCCGACACACTGACGGGACATCACGTATTGCAGCAACATCCTTAATTAATATTTATTTAGTGTGGCTGGCTTCGTGTAATAGGCCAACCCCCACCCTCCCCTGAAGTCTTACAGTAAGACTTGATGTTTGAGTGAATCTATAAAAGTGCCCACCCCCACAGCGTTGCTCACTTCTAAATAAATATAAGTTACACCCGTGCCGGCAACCCCCCGAGATGTCTACTACTGCTGCTACTGCTGCTACTGCTGCTACCAATGGTACCAAGCGTGCTCGCGAGGAAGAGGTGATTGACTTGGGCGCAGTGGACGCTGTTGTATGCGAGAAAATCAGGCATATGCTGGCCACGGCGAAGGAGGCTGCTGCTGAGAAGGAGACCCCTACTGAGTCTGCTGAGACTACTCCAAAGAAGGCGATCATCGACTCGTCCTCTCTGGTGTGCCCGCCGGCTCCGCAGAAGAAGCAAAAGAAGCAAAAGAAGGCAGCTGCTGCTGAGAAGGAAGAGGTGGTCGATGCCGACTACAAGAAGTTCGCCGTCCTCTCAGACGATGCGACAGAGGCTGGTCGACAGTACAGGACACTCACTGCTGAGAAGAAGCATCTGCAGGAGCGTCTCCTGGATGATCTGGATGAGAAGAATCTGACGACGATCAGAGTCGGTGATCTGTCTTTCTCGAAGAAGGTATCCTCTCGAAAGAACCTTCTGAGCATGTCGGTTGTCAAAACAGTCCTTCTGAAACGTTTCCCTGAGGACATGGTTGCTGAGATGGTCGCTGAGATAGAGGCAAACAAGGGAACGACCGACACGGTGTCGCTCCTTGTGTCTGAATGAATAGCGAGCGTGACTAGTATTACATGTAAATGAGAGCATTGGCAGCAGCATCAAACAACAATCATCAAAACAACTGGGCGTCCGGGTGTGTCTATTTATGATGTATTCCAACTTGTCGTTGAAGTGTTTCTGTAAGACTTGCTTGGTGAGTCGTTATTGTCATCGTCATTGTCCAAGTGTTTCTGTAAGACTTGGTTAATGAGTGGGTGGTGGTGGTAGTAGTATTTGAGTGGTGGTCGCTGTGTTGTCCGTTCATTCCAAATAATTAAGTAAGCATATATCCGTGTGTGTGTGTGTTAATCTTTACCTGCGCAAGTATGTTGTCCTCTCAATTAACGCCTGGCAAGTATTTCCAGTATTTCTCGAATCTGGATGACGCCTTCGACTCGTTTCCTTGCGACGGCGGTCTGGAGTGCCTTGCTGGCGACGTGTTGAAGGAATTCGTGTTGTGGTTGAGGCAGCGCGATGGCTGGAACAAGCTGACCGTTTCTGGTGCCCGCAAGCGTGTTGTGAAGTGGCTGCAATACCGCCGTGAGCATGGTGGTGGTTCTGGTGGTGAGGACGTTTCCGACGGTGGTGCCGTTGAAGATGCTGTCGTTGAGGCTGCTGATGCTGCCGATGGTGGTGTTGAAGCTGCTGAAGCTGCTGATGCTGCTGTTGGTATGGATGTTGTCGCCCAGGAGGATGTTGCCGTTGAAGCCGTTGAAGCCGTTGATGCTGCTGAAGCTGCTGCCGATGGTGGTGTTGAAGCCGTTGAGGCTGCTGAAGCTGCCGATGGTGGTGTTGAAGCTGCTGAAGCTGCTGATGCTGCTGTTGGTATGGATGTTGTCGCCCAGGAGGATGTTGCCGTTGAAGCCGTTGAAGCCGTTGATGCCGTTGATGCTGCTGAAGCTGCTGCCGAGGAGGATTCGTCAACGCCTGAGACTGCTGCTGAGCGTGCTGAGCGTGTCCTCGTTGCGCGTGTTGACGAATCGACTCGCACGTACACGGCTTCTCTTGTGAGTTTCCTGGACGGTGTTTTGCGGGGTGAGTCTCCCGACTCGTCTGGTTTGTGTCTGGGTGGCGTTCTTCCCGTGGGTGAGCACTCGGCTCCTTTCTACCGTTACCAGGTGGTATTGCGTTCCCTGTTGCAGGCTGTTGACACGCTTGGTGTTGGTCATATGTCTCTTTTGGAATCGCATGATGCTGCCAAGAAGTCTGTTGGCGGTGATTCGTTTCCTAGTCTGGATGACTTTATTGAGGCTCGCCAGGGCACTTTGAATTCTCTGAAGGATATGGTTATGCACGAGATGGTCAACGGGAACGACACGAAAAAGATTGAGCAGTGGGTGCAGCAGTTGCAGGCGGAGAAGGCCAGGTTGGAGTCCTTGTACGAGACTGAGAAGGCGGCGTATGAGCAGCCCCGCGCCGTTGTTGCCGACGTTCTTTTGCAGTCTGTTGTCCAGAAGAAGAAGGCGGCTCGTGGGAAGCGTAAAGGTGGTAATGGCGGCGAAGGAGGGAGCGGGAGCAGCAAGAAGAAGATGACGAACAAGGATCTATTGAAGCGCCTTGAGCAGGAGTATTGCTCTCGTGCTGCCGTTGCTGGTGATTCTGACGATGCGTTGTACGAGTCTGTGCACTGCGAGATTGTTCACGGTTTGATTGGTGGCCAAGGATCTCGTTCGCGCCTTGCTATCGGCGCTGGGTATGGTCTTTCTGGGTTGCATTTGAAGGCGTGTGCGTGTGCTCAATGCCAGAATGCATCGAAAGTGGGGTCGGTGATCGGTGTTGACGGTGATGGCGTCAATCACTGCCCAAGCTGGACGATTCGTATGCGCGTTGTCTTGTGGACTGGCAAGGATTTGGTCATGAACGCTCCCGATTTGGATTTATATACGACCAGGAAGCAGACGAACGGTCCCCAGCTTCCTTTGCCCGGTGATTTCAAGTCGTGGTCTCAGTCGATGAAGCATGATGGGTTTACTGGGAAGCTGACGAGTCTGCATTATTACTCGAGCATCGTTGTGGGTCGTCCGTACGTTGCGAATGCTGAGGCCGCCGGTGGTGACGTCTCGGGTTTGATGGCTGGGTTTGTGAATGGTGAGAGAAGCGTTCTTCTCCTCGTTCCGATGCAGATGGTGCACAGTGGCGTGGTGGAGAAGCTTGGGGAGTACGGGTTCTCCTTCGCCACGAGCCTGTCTGGTCGCGAGAGGCTGAGCAAGGAGAAGATTCTTGCTCTGGTTCCGAATGAATACAACGAAGCGAGGAATATCGTTGATGGTGGTGCAGCGAGCATTTTCCGCCCCGACTGCCGCACAAGGGAGTACAAGTTGGAGCAACTGGGCATGTACAGGGGGTACTTCCATCTTCTGGAGCCGGCTCTCCGTGCGTTGGTTGCTGATGGGGACTGGACGAAGCTGAGCGTCTCGAACCTCGAGCTCCTGTTGCTTGCTCTAAAGCGACTCCAACAACAGGAAGCTGCTGCCTCTGCGGGCCTTGCTTCCCCGTGATGGATGCATTGATTGAGTTTGCGTTTACTACCGATTTATTTAGCGCGTTTGTGTAATACCGTTGCATTGATTGATGGCGATCAACGCCTGGAGTTCGAGTCCATTTTGGGTGCACAAGGGTTATCAACGCCTGGAGTTCGAGTCCATTTTGGGTGCACAAGGGTTATCAACGCCTGGAGTTCGAGTCCATTTTGGGTGCACAAGGTGATTAACGCCTGGAGTTTGCGTGGGAGACACAATAAAAAAACGGGACCGTTCCGTAATCATCCATCCACATCCCGTAAGACTCGAACCCGGGACCTCTTGGTCAACAGGCAGGGAACCACCCAACCCCATCGTGCCGTGACATGACCATTGAGGAGGCTTCTCCCAGAGATGTTGGGGTGGTGCACGTGTAGACAGACGTAGACACAACTCCCCTCCGTTAAAGACAGCATTGATGTGTTGTTGTATCATGTAGAGGAATCGAACCGGGGACACCCCGGAGATTGGCCAACCGCCGTAACCCCATCGTGCCGTCTGCACAGGGTTTGGGCACAGAGTTACTTTGGTTACTTTGTTTTTGACTTGCTGCCAGAAGACGGGGTAGCTGTAGGGTATAGCATGACTACACACAGGTGGTGTTCTCCTCGGTGTTGGGGTGGTACACACGTAGACAGCCAACACTCCTGTTCGTTAATCACAGCATCTGGTGGTAATTTGTTTGATTTTTCCAGGCGTTAATGTCCTTATTGGGTACACTAGTTGACATAACTGCTTTTACCAGGGTGTCCCTTTGTGTACTTCTTTTGAGAAACTGCCCAGGGATGTTGGGGTGGTACACACGTAGACATCACTCCTGTTCGTTAATCACAGCATCTGGTGGTAATTTGTTTGATTTT
>Ga0222718_10000567_pt1 | contig 37874 bp, 38 predicted proteins | sample C33_27DmetaG_FD_165045 | JGI IMG/M metagenome (GOLD analysis project Ga0222718, IMG submission 165045) | Estuarine water microbial communities from San Francisco Bay, California, United States - C33_27D | ecosystem: Environmental > Aquatic > Marine > Unclassified | place: USA: California...
TTTCAAAATTAATCGATACCCTTTTTTCTTTATCTTCTCTTATTACTATTGAGCCTAATATATCCGGGAAAATAATAATGTTATTATTTAGATATAAAATATCAATTTTTTCAGTCGTTTTTATAAGTATATGCTTTAAGTTCCAAGGTTGATATACTATATCTAAGTTTTTTAAGAATATATCCATATTGTTAGTTTTAATTTTAACGGAGTCTAGTCTATTTACGACTCTATAGGGAAAGCCAGATTTCTCAAAATTTTTCCATGAAAAAATTATATTATTTTTCTGTAGTTGATTTTGAATAGTAATTAATTTGTTTTCAGCTAATTTTTCAATTTTCAAATAAAATAAATAATATAAAATTATGAAGAATATAAAAATAATCAACATTAAATAAATAATTATAAGTCCTGGCGCTCTATTATTTTTCTTAATACTAATTTTTAATCTTCCATCAACTATTATTTATCATAGATATGAGTTTAGTAGTACTTTGATTTTTTGTGAGGTCAATCCTTATTACAGATCCACCATTCTTTTTAATGAAATCAGCTCCTACTATTTCATTAATTTTATAGTCTGCTCCCTTATAAAGAATATTTGGTTTAATTTTTTTTATTAATTCTAGCGGAGTATCTTCTTTAAAGCTAATAACAAAATCCACCATTTCTAGAGATTGTAAAAGCTTTTTTCTTGCTTCTAGATTTAAAATTGGTCTTTTATCTCCTTTAAGTCTCTTGATAGATTGATCACTATTAACTGCAACAATAAGTTTATCGCATGATTCAGATGCTTTTTTTAACATATCTATATGACCAGCATGCATTAAATCAAAGCAGCCATTTGTAAAACCAATAGTATATTTATTTGCTCTCCAGTTATTTAAGTTATCTAATAAACTACTAGAGGAAAGTGTTTTTGCTTTTAAAATGTTTTTAGAAACTTCCAATATTTCACTTTGACTTACAGAAGTAGTACCTAGTTTTTTGACAGCTATACTAGCTCCTAAATTAGCAAAATGTGCTGATTCAACATTATTATTAGTTAAAGATAAAGCTGCAGAAAATAATGCTATTACAGTATCTCCAGCTCCTGTAACATCAAAAACTTCTTCAGCATTTGATTTTATATGATAAGTATTATTTTTAAGTATTAGTGATAGGCCATTTTCACCTCTTGTTAAAAGTATATTTTGTGCCCATTGTTTGCTAATAATATACTTTCCACACTTATCTGCTAATTTGTTATCTCTGGGATCTATATGTGTAGCATTAAAGGCTTCTTTAGAATTAGGAGTAATGAAATATGCTCCTTTATATTTTTGAAAATTATCTCCTTTAGGGTCAACTACAATTTTTTTCTTTGCTCTAGCTGCATATTTGATAAGCTTTTGGCAAAAATTTTCTTCTATAAATATTGCTTTACCATAATCAGAAAAAATAACAATATCTGCTTGTTTTATAAAAAGTTTAAAATATTGAAAAATCTTTTTTTTAAAAATAGCGTTTAGTGGAGATACTGTCTCCTCATCAGTTCTAAATAGTTGTTGACCATTAGCAATATACCTGGTTTTTAATGTTGTTTTTCTATTATTGTCTTGTAAAAGAGCATATTCAACATTTTTAAGCTTTTTAAAGTGCGTTTTTAAAAATTTTCCAGATAAATCATTACCTATTATTGATATAAAAGAAGTCTTTATATTTAATGAGTTTAAATTTTTTATTACATTACCTGCCCCTCCTTCCAATAATTTAGTATTTTCTATATTAATAATTGGGATGGGAGCTTCTGGAGAGATTCTACTTACAGATCCAAAAATATATTTATCGAGCATGATATCACCTATAACTAAAACTTTTTTACTCTGAATATTAGTAATGATATGCTCAAGTTTTGATTGGTTTATCATTTAATGCTTTAAGCCCATTTATGTTTCTTTGGAATTAGCAATGTTTTCAAATAAGTTATTAATATTTTCATTTTCAAGATTAGATTCTAATTTTTCAACATGATCTTCTTTTCTAACTAGACCATATTTTATTCCAGAACCACTACTACTATCTTTATTCATCTCTGAATTTTGTTGCATTTCTTTCCATCTAGTTGTTCTGCGAGCTTTTGCTATAGCCGTAGCTAAATCGTTTTGTTTACATAGTCCTAGCATAACTGGATCTTTTGGAGATACATTTGAAATATTCCAGTGAGTTCTTTCTCTAATTTGGCTTATAGTTGACTTGGTGGTACCAATTAATTTAGAAATTTGACCATCAGACATTTCAGGATGAAATTTTAAAACCCAAGATATTGCATTAGGTCTGTCTTGTCTTCTAGATAATGGCGTATATCTTGGAGATTTTTTCTTTTTTGATGAAACTGTAGTGATTGACTTAGCAAGAATAAGTGACTTTTTATTATCCTGCTCGCATTCTTGTATATTTTCAAGAGTCAGTTCACCACTAGTAATAGGATTTTTACCCTTTATTCCTGATGCTACTTCTTCATCAGCTATACCTTGTACTTCTAAAACATGAAGTCCACAAAAGTCACCAACTTGTTGAAAAGATAGTGATGTATTTTCTACAAGCCAAACTGCAGTTGCTTGCGGCATTAAAGGAATTGTCATAATTTATCTCCTAATTTTAATTCATATTAACGCATAATTTAGATAGTTAGTATAATTTTTCCTATATGTTGACTAGATTCTACTAAAGTATGAGCTTTGTTAGCATCTTTTAAGTTGTAAGTACCATAAATCTGAGGTAATACCACTTTTTTTTCTATTAATGGCCATACTTTTTTATATAAATTTTTTGCAATTAATCCTTTTTCTTCAATTGAACGAGGTCTTAAAGTAGAACCAGTAATAGTTAACCATTTTGTTAAAATTGGTAGTAAGTTTAATTTATTTTCATATCCTCCTTGAAAAGCTATAATTAGCAGTTTTCCATTTTTTGACAATATATTTAAATTTTTATTAAAATAATTTGCGCCAATTATATCTAATATAATGTTTACGCCTTCATTATTAGTATATTCATTTATTATTTTTTCAAAATCATGATCATTATAGTTAATGGCTAACTCTGCACCAAGCTTTTTCATTATGGTACATTTTTTATCAGTACCAACTGTAGTAAATACTTTAGCTCCAAAGCTTTTAGCTAATTGTATCGCTGTAGTGCCAATTCCACTTGCTCCACCATGAATCAAAATTTTGTCATTCTTTTTTAATTGCCCTTTATCGAATATATTTGCCCATACAGTAAAGAAAGTTTCTGGTATAGCAGCTGCTTCAATGAAGGATAAACCTTTAGGGATAGGTAATGTTTGCTTGATCGGAGCAACGCAATAAGAAGAATAACCTCCTCCAGATACCAATGCACATACTTTATCTCCAATTTTAAAATCACTTTCATTTGAGTTTATGGCAACTACTTCTCCAGCTACTTCAAGGCCCGGAATATCGCTTGCACCAGGTGGAGGTGGATATAGTCCTTGTCTTTGCATAATATCAGGACGATTTACTCCTGCTGCTTTTACTTTAATTAATAATTCATTACTGTTAATTTTAGGTGCAGTTCTTTTATTTATTATTAGTTTTTCAGGCCCTCCAAATTCAACAATTTCCACAACATCAATTTCTTTAGGTATATTCATAATATTAAATCCTTTTTTATTAATAGATTTATAATAAACATTGTATAAAATATGAAGTAAATATATTCTAAAGGTGTAAATAATGGATGATGAAGATATCATAGAACCCAAAAAAGCTCAAGAAATAGGGTCTAATTTGGATGACTTATCTGTAGATGAATTATTAAATTATATTAAAATCTTAAAACAGGAAATAACTAGAGTTGAAAATGTTATACATGATAAATCCAAAGCTTTGGAATTAGCAAAAGAATATTTCAAAAAATAGTAAAGGTAATTTAAAATGTCAGATATTTGGCCTCCAATGCAGCCAGAAAGAAAAGATTATATATGGTGGTATGATTATAATACTAGGTGGAGTGATAACGATATATATGGTCATGTAAATAATAATATTTATTATTCAATGTTTGATACTGCTGTTAATTACTTTTTAATTAAATATGCTAATTTTGATCCTCTACAATCTGATTCTATTGGCGTGACTCCAGAAACGAGATGTAGATATTATAAATCAATAAAATACCCAGAAAAGGTAAATGTAGGAATAAATATTAAAAAATTAGGAAATTCAAGTATTAGATATGAAATAGGAATATTTAAAGAGGATGAGGAAGATCCTTGTGCAGTAGGTTTTTTTGTTCATGTTTATGTAAATAGATTTAATCAGAAGAAAATTGAACCTATTCCTAAAAATATATATAAAGCTTGTGAAAAATTATTAAATAAAAACTAAATTTTTAAGCCTGCAAACCTTTTATTAAATTTAGCAACTTGCCCAACATCATCCCTGACTACAGCAGGTCCACCTGTCCACGCAGGATGAGATTTTGAATCTATATCAAGTTTTAATTTATCTCCAGCCTTACCATAAGTAGAGCGTGTTTTAAATTCAGTACCATCAGTCATTTGAACTGTTATTTCATGGTAATCTGGATGTATATCTTTTTTCATAATATAATTATCCTAATTTCTATATATTACTTATTATCATATTTAAATAAGTGTAAAAACAGATTACTATTTACTAGAACTTTGATATTTATGCAAGTAAGGAAGTATAAAATGTCTATGATACAAAATAAAGATTTTCCACAACCCTATGAAAAATGTTTTCTTGAAGTAGGAGATGGTCATAAAGTATATGTTGAAAAAATAGGAAACCCTAAAGGGGTGCCTTTCATTTTTCTACATGGTGGACCAGGCAGTGGTTGCCAAAATAATCATCGATCATTATTTAATTTAGAAAATTCTAATGTTATATTATTTGATCAAAGAGGTGCAGGCAAATCTATACCTAAAAGGTCTTTATACAAAAATACCACGCAAAGCTTAATAGCGGATATAGAATTCATAAGAAAAAAATTTAATATTAAAAAATGGTCTATAGTTGGAGGTAGTTGGGGATCTACTCTAGGATTAGCTTATTGTGAAAAATTTAATGAATATGTAGAAGGGCTTGTATTAAGGTCAGTCTTTTTAGGGACAGATAGTAATGTTAGTTGGGCATTTGAAAAAGCTGCAAAGACTTTCAGGCCTGAATTATGGAATAAGTGGGTAGGGTTGTTAGATGTTGAAGAGAGAAAATCTCCAATTAAGGCATATGGTAAGCGTTTAGAGTCTGTAGACAAAAATATATCTAATTCAGCAGCATTAGCTTGGTCTTATTATGAATCTATTTTGTCACAAATAAGTAGTGATCTTATTTTCCCTTCATCATTTAAGGATAAAGTATTCTTTAATTCAACTTCTGATCCAAATACACCATTTTTTGAGTGGCATTATATAAAAAATAATTTTTTTTTAGAAAAAGATGAGTTAATCAAAAACGCTCATAAATTGAATGGAATTCTTGGTAGTATAGTGCAAGGTAGGTATGATCTGCTATGTCCTGTTACTAACGCTTATGAAGTCGCAATCAAATGGAAAACTTGTAATTTAATTATTGTAGATGAAGGAGCACATTCTGCAAATTCTAACCCAATGAGAGAGCAGCTCGTGAAAGCTATAAAGGACCTTACAAATAAATTAATATAGGTTTTAATAGCTAACTAAATGATGTAGATATTTACATAATATTAATAAATGGACCTAGGAAATATTTTTGGTTAAACTTATCAATATCATTTTTTTTATATTTTTATTTACTTTTGGCACATCTTTTGCAGAAGAAAGTTTGAATATTATAACTATTAAACTTAAAAAGGGTGATACCTTTTATAAAGTTTTTTCAGAAATGAAAATAAATAAAACTGACTCGAATTTATTTATTGGTTCATTACAAAGAAAATTAGATTTAAAAAGAATACCAACAGGTCAAAAAGTAAAGTTTTATTTTTTAAATAATTCTAATTCATTGATAGCTGTATCTGTACCTTTAAAAAAAAACACAACAGTACTAACTTGGAGGAAAGATGATAAAATAATTTCTTCAAAAATTAGTGATAGTTTATTAAATGATAGAGTAAGAGCAATACTTAACGTAAAAAACTTTATTCCTAAGCCTGGTATTAATAAAATAATTGTAAGAAAGGGAGATAATTTAACTAAATTACTATCAAATGCTGCAGTTAATATTAATGAAATTCAGAATATAATTCAGTTAGTATCAGAGGAATTAGATTTACGTAAATTAAAGCCTAATGATGTTATTAAATTATACTATATAGCTAATTCTGAAGGAGTATTTTTAAATAAAATTATTTTAACTATGAGCGCTAAAACGATAGTAATAAAAAAAGATAGCTTTGGAGTTTTTAGAATAAATGATAACTCACAACAGATAATAAATATAAATACTAAAGAGGAAGAAGTAAAAAATAATTTAAAATTTAGTGAAGATATAATTTTAGGCCAATTAAGAGAATTTGATTGGACTAAAAAAGAAGCCAGAGAAGCGCTGGATGCGTTTTCAACTGTTTATGATCCTCAAAAAATCAGTAATAATGCGGAAGTAATATTTCCTAAAAATAAAAGTGTAAAAGCATTTTCTATCACTATAGACAATAATGCTATGGTTTTAGTTCAAAAATTACAAAATGGTGATTTTTTAGCTCAAAAATTAACCTCAAATAAAGCTAGAGCCATAATTTCTAGTTTAAAAATCACTAAAATAATTGAGGCAAGAAATGATAATGAAAGTATTATAAAAGACAAAAATATAGAATTTGAAGAAGAAATAAAAACAGATGATTTATATTTTAAAACTAATTTAATTGAAGGTAAAATTATTAAAGGAGATACTCTTATATCTAGGTTATTAGCTTTAGGAGAAAAAAAATCGACTATAATAAAGGCTCTTGACTCTCTATCAAAAAAAATGAATCCGAACCAAGTAAGGTCTGGTAGTTCTTTAATAGTAGCATTGGATAAGGCACCAAAACCTATGCGAGGTTTTTTTATTTCTAAAAAAAGAAATGATGGATATTTAGTTATTCTAGATAAGAATATTTATAATGTTAAACGGTCTAATATTACAGAAGCTAAAATTGAATTGGCTAAATTAGTAAAGCCTAACCTAAGTCAAAGAAAGAGAATTGTTAAAGTTGTACCTGAGTGGAAAAATTCCAGTTTAGTAAAACCATTTAAACATAATGTTAAAATATTTACTTTCAAAAAAGGAGACACTTTATCTCATGCATTTTCAAGTATTAATGTTTCAGAGCGAGATAATTTTGGTTTTATAAATAAATTAAAAAATGAGTTTAATCCTAGAAAAATAAAAGTTGGAAATAAAATGAAACTTTATTTAAATAAAGAAAACTCTAAATTAGTTGAGGGTATTACTTTACATATAGATAAAGTAAGGTCTTTAGAAGTTTTTAAGATCGATAATAATTATATTTTAAATAAATATAAAGAACCAGTGATAGTAACTTTTCATAAAGTATCAGGTGAGATTAATAATAGTTTATATATATCTGCAAAAAAAGCAGGGCTTCCTATATCTGTTCTTATGGAAGTAGTGAAAATATATTCATTTGATGTTGATTTTCAAAGAGAAATAAAATCAGGAGATGCTTTCGAGATTTTATATCAAATCCATAATAATAAATCTGGAGAAGTAGTAAGAAGTGGCCCTGTTTTAAGATCAGTTTTAGTATTAGGGGGAGAAAGACTTCCCCTGTACAGATATGAGTATGAAAAGGACTATTTTGATTATTTTGACTCTGAGGCTAATAGCGCGAGAAAGGCTCTTATGAGAACTCCTTTAGACGGGGCTAGGATATCATCAGTATTTGGTAAACGTAAACATCCCATACTTGGCTATACAAAAATGCATAAGGGTGTAGATTTTGCTGCTCCTAGAAATACTCCTGTATTTGCAGCTGGTGACGGAGTAGTTGAGTATGCTAAGAGGAACGGTGGCTATGGCGAATATATCCGTATTAGACATAATTCAGATTATAAAACTGCATATGCGCATTTAGCTCGTTTTGCAAAAGACATACGACAAGGGCAAAGAGTTAAGCAAGGAGATATAATAGGGTATGTTGGAACTACTGGAAGGTCTACAGGTCCTCATTTGCATTATGAAATAATATTTAGAAATAAACAGGTTAATCCGCTAAAAGTAAGAATGCCTAAGGAGCTAAAATTAGATAATAAAGATTATGATTCTTTTATCATTGAAAGAAATAAATTAGATAATATTTGGGACAGTTTATAGTATATAAATTTATTTATTTTTAGTAACATCTGCAGAATCATTTTTAGATTCATTAGGATTACTTTTAGATGATGCATCTTCTTGATTTTTTATTGCATTTTTTTCATCTAGTTTAATTTTATCTTTATCATCTTCAATTTGATCTTTGTGTATATTTACGACATTTTTTTGCTTTTTTTCTATTTGATGATTTTGAGATAGTTTATGTACTCTATGATAATGTTCTGCATGCTGAAAATAATATTCGGCTTTAATTATATCTCCTGCGGTAATAGCATCTCTGGCTAGTGACTGATATTTTTCTTGAACTTGTATAGCGTTACCTTTTATTTTATTTTCCTTATTATTCTCATAGGGGTTCATTTTTTGAGAACCATTATTTCTTCTAGAATTATTATTTCTACTCCTATGTCTTTTGGGAGTATTTGATACTCTCATATTATTTTCCTTCTTTACAAATTGGTTTACTAAAATTAATAAACAGACTTAAAATTTTTTTCTGTTTAAAATTTAAGGGATTATTTCTAAAAAGATTTTATTAATTTAATTATCAATTCTTAGAAGTCTATATTCTATATATATATATATATTTGCCAAGTGTTTTTTTATTTAAAATGCAGTCGCAATAATTATTCTTTTATTTCCAGATAAATCTTTTATGATACTTTTTAATTCAAAATTATTTATACATAAAAGGTATTTTAACTTTTCTGATTGGTCGAATCCAATCTCTAGAGCTAATAAAGCATTTTTTTGCATTACGCTTCTTGCTAATGGTAAAAAACTTTTAAATGAATCTAATCCATATTTCCCTCCTTTTAACGCTAGAAGAGGTTCATATTTTTTTACATGATTGTGCAAGTTTTTAATATGTTCATTTGCTATATATGGAGGATTGCATGTTACAACATCAAATATATTATTCTTTATGCCTTCTGCCCAATTACAATTTATTAATTTATTTCTATGAGTAATATTTAATTTATTCAAATTTATATTAGCAACTTTTAAGGCGTCTATACTTATATCTGTTCCAACTCCATATGAATTTGGTAACTCTTTTAATAAACTTGCTAGTATTACTCCTGAACCAACACCTATATCCAATATGCGTAATTTTTTATTTTTATCTGGAATATATTTTAATACTTCTTCAACAAGTTCTTCTGTCTCAGGCCTAGGAATTAAGACATGTTTATTCACATAAAATTTATTTTTATAAAAATTAACAGATTTCACAATATATGCAAAAGGTTCACCTTTTGCTCTTCTCATTATTAGCTTAAAAATATTTATTTTTTGTTTTAGAGAAATATTTTTTTCAGATTCTAATAAAAATACTTCTAAACCAGAACATAAGACATGGCAAATTAGTAACTTAGATTCCCTTAAAGGGTCTTCAATATTATTTTTTTTTAAAATTTTCTGTGCTTTTAATAAAATATTAGATAATTTCATTATTTTTTTAATTACTATCAGAAAGCTGAGACAGTCTATCGCTTTCCTCTTGTGCTAATAATACATCTATTATTTCATTTAGACGAGTTCCAGAAAGTACTTCATCAATTCTATTTAAAGATAATTGAATTCTATGGTCAGTTATTCGGTCTTGTGGATAATTATAGGTTCTTATTCTTTCAGATCTATCACCTGATCCAACCAATAACTTTCTTTTTTCGCTCCTCTCGGAATCTCTTATTTCTTTCTCATTTGTATAAAGTTTTGCTCTAAGCATTTCTAAAGCTTTTGCCTTATTTTTATGTTGAGATTTACCATCTTGACATTGTGTAACTGTTCCTGTTGGAATATGTGTTATTCTTACGGCACTTTCAGTTTTATTAACATGCTGTCCACCAGCACCCTGAGCTCTATATGTATCAATCCGTAAATCACTTGTATTAATATCTATATCTACTTCTTCTGCTACGGGAAGTATTGCAACTGTAGCAGCAGAGGTGTGGATTCTACCTTGTGTTTCTGTTAGAGGAATTCTTTGAACTCTATGAACTCCACTCTCGAATTTTAATCTACCAAATACATTATTTCCCGAAATTTTTATAGATGCTTCCTTGCAGCCACCTATATCATTTTCAGATAAAGATAATATTTCTATATTCCATTTTTGAATTTCAGAATATCTAGTGTACATTTTTAATAAGTTGCTCCCAAATAGTGCTGCTTCATCCCCACCTGTACCAGCTCTAATCTCAAGTATTGCATTTCTATTGTCATCTGGATCTTTTGGAATAAGTAATTTTTGAGTTTTTTCACTTAGGTGCTCTAAGTCTTTTTTTAAGTGATTAATCTCAGTTAAGGCTTCATCTCTTAGTAACTGGTCAGTTTCTTTATCATCCAGTATTTCTTGTGCTCCATCTATTTCTTTTTGGCAGTTTTTTAAATCGTTGATAGCAGATACTATTGGAGATAATTCTGCATGTTCTTTAGACAAATTCATTCTTATATTAATATCTATTTCATTGTCAGATAATTGTGCTTCTATTTCAGAAAATTTATTTATAATTTCTTCAAGCCTATTTTTTAGAACTGGTATCATATTAAAGTAATATTTTCTCTATATATTCTATAATTTCTGCTAGTTTTATTTTTTTTTGTTTACCTGTTTCAAGATTACGAACTAATCCATAATTATTTCTAACTTCTTCTGTACCTATAATGATTGCAAAGTTAGAAGATAATTTATTAGCATTTTTTAGCCTTTTCTTCAAATTACCGGAATAACTCATTTCTGAAAATATGTTTTTATTCCTAAGTTTATGGGCTAAATCAATACATATATTATTATTTTCTTCACCAACTGGTATTATAGAAATATGTTTTCTTTTAATTTCATTTATTGTGGATAAAAGAATAAGTCTTTCAATACCTCCTGCCCAGCCAATTCCTGGGATATCTGCGCCACCCATTTGTTTCATTAGACTATCATATCGCCCACCTGCAATTATTGCACTTTGTGAGCCTAATTTATCTGTTATAAATTCAAATGTCGTATCGTTATAATAATCTAAACCTCTTACAAGGTTTTCGTTTATTATATATTTAATATTTAAATTTTCTAATCCCTCTAAAATATTTTTAAAATTTTCATGTGAAAAACTATTAAGATATTCACTAAGTTTGGGAGCGTTTTTAATGATAGAAATGTCATCTTCAGATTTAGAGTCTAAAATTCTTAAAGGGTTTTTATTTAATCTCATTAAGCTATCTTTAGATAATTTGTTTTTATAACTTGATAGGTAATTAACTAGCGCTTTTACATATTTTTGGCGATCATCAATACTACCAAGACTATTAATATTAAGTTTACTGAATTTTTCGATATTTAATTCATCAAGAACTTGTTTAGCACATGCTATAACTTCAATATCTGCTTGTTCTTTTTTAACTCCAAGTAATTCTACCCCTACTTGATGAAATTGTCTTAATCTTCCTTTTTGAGGTCTTTCATATCTAAACATTGGGCCATGATAAAAAGCTTTAAATGGCATTTCTTGTGCAAGACCATTGGATATTATAGCTCTTACAATTCCTGCCGTTCCTTCAGGCCTTAATGTGATTTCTTCTTCACCTTTATCTTTAAAAGTATACATTTCTTTTGTAACTATATCTGAACTTTCTCCTAAAGTTCTTTTAAAAACATTAGAAAACTCAAAAATTGGTGTAGACATTTGCTTAAAACCGTAATTAGCAGATATAGAACATACTTTATTTACTATATAGTTATATTCATACATATCTTTATGAAGGTGATCATGAGTGCCTCTTACTGATTGCAATTTAGTATTCATCTATATTCTTATTCTTTCTGCATACTCTTCCACTAAATTAGTGATATGCTTAATAAAATCTTTTTGTTCCATTCTATGACTAATATTTCCATCTATATATATTTGATGAAATTTTTTTCCTCCGCCTGTCACACCAATATTAGTCTCTTTTGCTTCTCCAGGACCATTTACAACACACCCTATGATAGATAAAGAAATAGTTTCTTTTATATGTGATAGCTTTTCTTCAATAATTTTTACGGTCTCAATAACATCAAAATTTTGTCTTGCACAAGAAGGACAAGATATAATTGTTACTCCTTTATTTCTTATACCTAAGGATTTAAGAATTTGAAAAGCTGCTTTTACTTCTTCCACAGGATCTGCAGAAAGAGAGACGCGAATTGTATCTCCAATTCCCGACCATAATAGTTTACCTAATCCTATTGCTGATTGAACAGTTCCATAGTTTAGGCTTCCTGCCTCAGTAATTCCAATATGAAGTGGATAATCAGTTATTTCAGATAGTTTTTCATAAGAAGCTACTGCCAGAAATATATCTGAGGCTTTAACACTTATTTTAAAATTGGTAAAATCACCATCTTCTAGTATCTTAATATTAGCCAGAGCACTTTCTATTAAAGCTTCAGGGCATGGAGACTTATATTTTTCTAAAATATTTTTTTCTAATGAGCCTGCATTAACACCTATTCTAATAGAACAGTTATGATCTTTTGCAGCTTGAATGACGGATTTTATTCTTTCTCCAGACCCAATATTTCCAGGATTTATTCTAAGACATGCCGCGCCAGATTCTGCTGCTTCTATTGCTCTTTTATAATGAAAATGTATATCGGCAATGATAGGAACATTCACATTTTTTGTAATAGTTTTTAGGGCGATTGTAGATTCTTGATCAGGGCAAGAAACTCTCACTAGGTCAGCACCTGCTTCAGTTATCTGATTTATTTGATTAATCGTTTTTTTTACATCTGTGGTTAGAGTATTAGTCATTGATTGAACACTAATAGGGTTGTCACCTCCAACTGCAACATTACCTACTAATATGGTTTTTGTTTTTTTTCTTTTTATTATTCTATAAGGACGTAAGTTCAATATTATACCTTTACTCTTCTAAATATTTAATTAAATTTTCTAAATTTAAAGAAATATTTCTTTTAACTTCTCCAGATTTTCCGAGCGTATTTATAGTCTTATTATTTATTTTTATTACTATACCACCTGCATTACCAGTTACTAGTATTAAATCTTTTTGATAAGGCAACTTAATGGTTTCATTTTTTTTTACAATTTTACTCATTATAACTTTTGATTTTATATCTTTAACCTCTATCCAACTATCTTCTATGGCTTCAATTAATAAAAAATTTATTTCTTCAATTTCTTTTATATCCTCTATATTATTTATATCCTCTATATTAGTTGGGCTTATAGTTTTCTTTTCATAAATTGTATCAACAGTCTCTTCTTCCTTTTCAATAGTATCTATATCTTCTATTTTTTTTTCTTTAGATATATTTTTATCAACTTTATCTTTAGAGATTTCTGTATTATTAAAAACATTATCTTCTGAAATAATAATATTTTCTGTTTTGAGTTTATTAAATTCCCTATATATTATTATGATGAATAAAAATAAAATAATTGATATGCATAATATAAATTTCTTAGATAATTTAAATTTATATGGAACTATTATATTTTGTATTTCTTTATTTAAATTGACTTCTTTAATTTGATAATTATCAAATAACAATTTGGGGTCAATTTCTATTAAATTTAAATATGTTCTTATATGCCCCATAATAAATATATTACTATTAATTTCCGTAAGATCACCATTCTCTAATTTTTCTATAATAGTTTTTGGTATGTTTAGTATTTGAGATGCTTCTTGAATAGTTAAGTTCTTATTCTTTCTCGCATTGATTATATTCTGCCTAAATTCTTCTGAATAATTCTCATTTAATAATTTTTTATTATTACTCAACTTATTACTCTAAATATAATTCTTATTTTTTCTCAAGCTCAAAAATAGAATGAAGTATATTAATAGCTTTCTCAATATAATCTTCATCTATTAAAACACTTATTTTAATTTCAGACGTAGAAATAACATGAATATTGATATTTTGTGATGCTAAAGCTGAAAACATTTTATTTGCTACACCTGTATGAGTTCTCATTCCTAGTCCAATGATTGAAACTTTAGCTAAAGAATTATTTGTAATAATTCTTTCAAACTCTATGTTAGGTTTATTACTTTCCATAATTGATATAGTTTGTTCTAGATCTTTTCTAGAAACCGTGTAAGTGAAATTAATATTCTTTCCATTTTCTGAACCTGATTGAACAATCATATCAACATTTATATTAGCTTCACTTAAAGGGCTAAATATTTTTGTAGCAACGCCTGGTTTATCTAAGATGTTGATTAGAGTGAGATTAGCTTCATCTTTGCTGTAAGCAATACCACTAACTAATTCATTTTCCATTTTTTTATCCTCTTTTGTTAAAAATGTTCCTATATCACCTGTAATACTTGATAATACTTGTACAGTTACTCCATATCTCATAGCCATTTCTACTGATCTAGTTTGTAACACTTTTGCTCCTAAAGACGCAAATTCTAGCATTTCTTCATAACTAATTTTATTTAACTTTTTAGCATTTTTTACTATTCTAGGGTCTGTAGTGTATACACCATTTACATCAGTATATATATCGCATCTATCTGCAGCTATAGCTGCTGCTATAGCAACTGCTGATGTATCAGAACCGCCTCTTCCGAATGTAACAATATTATTATCTTCATCGATACCCTGAAAACCAGCAATAATTGGGATTTCACCTTTATTCATAATTTCTAGAATTCTTTTATCATCTATTCTATTTATTTTTGCTTTTGTATAATCTTTTGAACCAATTATTGGGATTTGCCACCCTAATAATGGTTTACCTTTTAATCCAATTTCCTTTAATGCCATTGAAATTAGAGAAATGGCTATTTGCTCTCCAGTTGAAACTATCATGTCAGATTCTAATTTATTATTTTTTAAGTCAAAATTATCAGCTAAACTTAATAATCTATTTGTTTCTCCAGACATAGCTGAAGAAACTACAGCTACTTGATTTCCATTTTTTACTTCTTTATTAATTAATGAACAAACATGCTTTATTTTTTCGATTGTTCCAACAGAAGTGCCACCAAATTTTTGGACTATTTTTTGCATAAAATTTAACCTTAAAGTATATATAAACGTATTAATACTTTGTCCTTAAAAAAGGTGCAAGATAGTTTTAATTTATAATTATAAAAAAGATATTGAAATAATATGCCATTAAGCACAGTTGATAAAGAAGAAATTATACAGTTTTCTAAATTAGCAAATGATTGGTGGGACGAAGAAGGAAGTATGTCTTTTTTACACTCTATGTCTGAGATTAGGACCAAATTTATAAAATCAGAATTAATAGAAAACTTTGAGCTTAAAGATAAGAAATATATATTAAATGGATTGGAAATTTTAGATTTAGGTTGCGGAGGGGGAATAGCTAGCGAACCTCTATGTAGACTGGGAGGTAATTTAACAGGAGTAGATGAGTCACAAAAACTAATAGATGTAGCTAAATTGCATGCCAAGAAAATGAAACTTCAAATAGATTATAGATGTAATAATATTGAAGCTATAAGTAAATTAAAAAAAAGGTATGATGTCATCTTAGGCTTAGAACTTTTGGAACATGTTAATAATATAGATTATTTTTGTAAGTTAATTACATGTTTATTAAAGAAAGATGGGATAATTATTTTATCCACAATAAATAAAACTCTATTGTCAAAAATATTTGTAATAGATATGGCAGAAAATATTCTTAAAAAAATTCCTAGAGGCACCCACCATTATGATAAATTTATAAATCCAAAAGAAATTAATAAAATATTTAGTCAATATAATTTTCACATTAAGAATATTAAGGGAATTAATTTTAACCCTTTATTAAATAAATGGAAATTAACAAATAATACTTCTATTAACTATATTACATCATTATCTAAGAAATAAGCTTACAGCTTTCTGTTCCAAAACAATGCTTATATTTTTTACCAGATCCACATGGACACATTTCATTTCTTCCAATTTTTTTTGACTTAATTGGAGCATTAATTTTGTTATTATTATCATTATTATTTACAGACTCTTTAATTAAAGTAACTTCTTCTTTTTTTCGTTCTGGAATTTCTGAGGTAATTTCAATATTTAAAAGTATTGTAGTTGTTTGATTTCTTATATTTTCTAGCATTACTTGAAATAAATTGAATGCTTCACTTTTATATTCATTTAATGGGTCTCTTTGAGCATATGCTCTTAAACCTATGCCTTGTTTTAATTGATCTAACTGTAATAAATGCTCTTTCCAATTTTGATCTACAACTTGAAGCATTACTTGTTTTTCTATATTTTGCATATTTTTAATACCAAAAATATCTATTTTTTGTTTAATTTTATTATCAGCTTCTTCTTTTATGTATTGTTTAAATTCTTTTTCTGTTACACCATCTTTTTTAGCCCAGTCATCAAGAGGTAAATTTAAACCTAATTTTTTTAGGGATATTGACAAACTCTTTAAATTCCATTGTTCGGCGTAGGCTTTTTCTGGTATATTGATATTTACTAAATCATCTATTATTTCATTTCTCATATTTGATACTGTTTCTGTAATATCATTCACCTGCATTAATTCTTTTCTTTGTTCATAGATAGCTTTTCTCTGATCATTCATCACATCGTCAAAACGAAGAAGACTTTTTCTAATTTCAAAGTTTCTTCCTTCTACTTTTTCTTGTGCTTTCTGGAGAGCTCTATTTACCCAAGTATGGATTATAGCTTCACCTTTTTTTAAACCTAATTTTTGTAAAACTGTGTCTAATTTTTCTGATCCAAATATTCTCATTAAGTCATCTTCTAGAGAAAGGAAAAATTTAGATTCTCCAGGATCTCCTTGTCTGCCTGATCTTCCCCTCAATTGATTATCTGTTCTTCTACTTTCATGTCTTTCTGTTCCAATTACTAATAAACCTCCACTTTGTAGAGCTATATTTTTATTTTCTTCTATATTACTAATTTTACTTTTACTATTTTCACTCATCATATCTATATTACCGCCTAGTTGAATATCTGTTCCTCTTCCAGCCATATTAGTTGCAATAGTGACAGAATTTGGAATACCAGCGGTTGCAATAATATTTGCCTCTTCCGCATGATTTCTTGCATTTAATACATTATGTTTTATCTTTTCTTTTTTAAGTAACTTTGACAGCATTTCAGACTTTTCAATACTAGTAGTTCCTACAAGAACGGGTTGGTGTTTTTTATTAGCATTTTTAATATTAGCTATTACAGCATTCCATTTTTCTTCTGCCGTTCTATAAACTTCATCATTATTATCAATTCTAATCATTTTTTTATGAGTTGGAACAGAAATAACTTCAAGATTATATATTTCCATAAATTCATTAGCTTCAGTTAAAGCTGTACCTGTCATACCAGCTAATTTAGGATACATTCTAAAATAATTTTGAAATGTAACAGATGCTAATGTTTGATTTTCATTTTTAATAGCAACATTTTCTTTTGCTTCTAAAGCTTGATGTAAACCATCTGAAAATCTCCTTCCCTCCATCATTCTTCCTGTGAACTCATCAATTATTACGACCTTATTATTATTTACTATATAATCCTTGTCTCTTTCAAATAGTCTATTTGCTCTAATTGCTTGATTAATATGATGAACTATTCCTACATTTTCAGGATCATACAGATTAGGGCCTTTTAGAAGAGATTTTTCTTTTAAAATTTTTTCAATATTCTCATTACCTTGTTCTGTTAAAGCAACACTTTTTGTTTTTTCATCTATTTCTATGTCTTCTTCATTTAGAAGGGGAATTAATGTATTAATTGTTTTGTATAGTTCTGAATTATCTTCCGTTGGTCCAGAAATTATTAGTGGTGTTCTAGCTTCATCAATTAAAATTGAATCCACCTCATCTACAATCGCAAAATTAAATTCACGTTGAACCATTTGATCAAAAGAAAATTTCATATTATCTCTTAAAAAATCAAAACCTAATTCATTATTGGTAGCATAAGTAATATCTGCATTATAAGCTTCTTTTCTTTGTTCATCTTCTAAATTTGGAATAATACAACCCACGGATAACCCTAAAAAATTATAAATTTGTCCCATCCATTCGCTATCCCTGCTAGCTAAATAATCATTTACAGTTACAATATGTACTCCTTTATTTGTTAAGGCATTAAGATAAGCAGGCAAAGTAGCTACCAAAGTTTTACCTTCTCCTGTCTTCATTTCAGAAATTTTTCCTTGATGTAAAACAATACCACCAATGATTTGTGCATCATAATGTCTTTGACCGAGAACTCTTTGTGCAGCTTCTCTTACTGTTGCAAAGGCTTCTGGAAGAATAATATCTAAATTATTATTATTTTTATATAAATTTTTTAGTTTTATAGTTGTATTTTTTAATTCTTGATCTGTAAGTTGTGATATATTTTTTTCTAATTTATTTACTTCCTCTAGTAATAAATTAATTTTTTTTAAATACCTATCATTAGGAGTACCAAAAATTTTCTTTGCTAGGCTATTTAGCATATAAACTGTCCTATTTTTTAATTATTAAAAAAATTAATTTTTTACTGCATTTTTTTTTATCATTAGTCTATAAATTAATTACTTGTTTTATACTATTCTTTAATAAAAAGAAAGATATTAGATTGCCAAAGAATTTTAAAAAATCTCCTTTAGCGCCAAAAGTATTTCCAGATTTGCCAAATATTAAAGGAATAAAACTTTCCGCTATTCATTCAGGAATCAGGTATAAAGATAAGCTAGATTTAAGTTTAATAACAATGCCTGATAAAACTAACGTTGCATGTGTGGTAACAAAATCTACTACTCCTTCTGCTCCAGTTATGTGGTGTAAGAAAATTAGAAATGCAGGTAAGGCAAGAGCATTAATCGTTAATTCAGGTAATGCTAACGCACACACAGGTAAAAAAGGTTTAAAAGCTGTAAAAGATACAGTTAATCAAGTAGCTATGAATTTAAAATGTAAAAGTAATGAAATTTATGTGTGTTCAACTGGAGTTATAGGAGAACTCTTAAATAGTGATAAAATTACTTCTTCTATTCCAAAATTAATTCAACAAAAAAAATCTTCTTGGAAAGAAGTTGCTGAATCAATTTGTACTACTGATACTTTTATTAAAGGATCAAAAAGTAACTGTAAAATAGAAGATAATAACTATAAAATAGTTGGTGTTGCTAAAGGGTCTGGAATGATATTTCCTAATATGGGAACAATGTTAGCTTTTATTTTTACTGACTTTTCAATTCCTTCAAATATATTAAATATTCTTTTAAAAAATGCAGTCGAAAAATCTTTTAATTCTATAACTGTTGATGGAGATACATCTACTTCAGATACTTGTATTTTATTTTCTCTTAATTCTAAAAAATTAATTAAACCTATAAAATCTATAAAAGACGTGCGCTTAGAAAAATTTAAAAAATCATTAGATAAGGTTATGCAGAATTTAGCTCAGCAGATTGTATGTGATGGAGAAGGTGCAAGTAAGTTTATTACAATAAAAGTAAATTCCGTTAAATCTTATAAAATTGCTAAGGAAATTGCTCTATCAATAGCGAATTCTTCCCTAGTGAAAACTGCTGTAGCTGGAGAAGATCCTAATTGGGGTAGAATAATTATGGCTGTAGGCAAGTTAGGTAGTTCAGTAAAACAAGATAAAATTTCTATATCAATAAATAAGGTCAAGATTACTCATAAGGGATCCTTAGTAAAAAACTATAAAGAAGAAACCGTTGCCAATAAAATGAAATCTAAAAATATAGAAATAGAAGTTAATTTAGGAACAGGAAAAGAAAATGCAACGGTATGGACATGTGATTTAACTCAAGAATATATAAAAATTAATGCCGATTATAGATCATAAGTAAATATTACCTTCGCATTTTCCTTCTATTTTTATATCACTATATCTGCTTGTCATTTTAAATACTTTATTGGTCAGAGAATAAGTAAAGGATAAAGAACTTTTTTCTTCTGTTCTATTTTCCCATCCACCCATTCCTATAACTGTCCCAGCATTTCCTTTTCTAAAAGAAACTCTAGCTATTTTTTTAAGTTCATTAATCTTGAAATATATTTTATAAATGGAAATCCTTTTAATGACTTTCCATTCTGCATAATTTGCTTCTTTATTAGACCAATAAATACCTTTACAAAATAATTCCTCTTGATTAGATGCTTTCAAAATTGAGAACGGAAAAAGGAATAGAAGTAGAATTAAATAAAGAATATTTTTATTTAACATAATTTAATTTTTCCAGCCTGTTATAAATATGATATTATAAGGTATAAAAAATTCTATATTATTACTATAATTATCTTTCAAATAAATTTCTGCTTCTTTAAATATGGACTTAGGGGTAAATGTTTTTGGCCTACTATTTAAGTTGTTACATTCGTTAAAAGATCTAATATCAGTAAATAAATTACTTATGTTTTTATAACTTTTTACAATTTTTTCTTGATCTGCCATTGGCATTGTAAATCCTGCTCTTTGTAATAAACTTCCCATTGTTTTTATATCACAAAAAGGAAAAATTCTTTGGTATAGTCCACCTAATATTTTTTCATCAGCATATGCAAGCCCCTCAGCTAAAGGTGATAATGTGCCCGCTCCCCAAAATGCAGCAATAAATAAACCATTACTTTTTAGAGCATTATATATTTGTCTAAAAGTACCAGGAATATCATTTACTGTATTTAATCCTAGTACGCTGTAAACTAAATCTAAGGAATTATTTTTTATTGGAAGAAATTCCTCATCACTATAAAAATTAATTAAAGTGTTTTTTGTTTGAGAATGAATTATAGTTCTATATAAATTTTTAACTAGTTTAGTGTTTTCAATTTGTGTCCCAGTCGAAAGGGTTTTTGAATTTAATTCAAGTGCATATTCAAAATTTATATTAGTTTCTTTAATTCGTTCAGCTAATTCATTAGCAATTTGTTTATATAATTTATTAAATTTAAAATGATTATGTTTTATAGTTTTTCTATTGAATATTTCTGGTATAGAATTTTGTGTTTGACTAGTCATATAAGCCTAAATAATTTTGTTTATTTTTTTTATTCATATATATATTATTTATAATCTTATAACTAGAAATATTATTAGAGGGCAAAATGAAAAAAATGCGTATATATACAGGTTATTTATGTGGATATTGTTCCAGAGCTAAAAATTTATTAGAAGAAAAAAATATAGATTTTGATGAAATAAATATTCATAAAAACCCTGAAAAGATGGAAGAAATGCTTCAATTGTCTGGAGGAAAGAGAAGTATTCCTCAAATATTTTATGGACATGTACATATAGGTGGTTCTGATGACTTATATAGTATGAATGCTAAAGGAGAACTTGATAAACTTATCAGTGAAGAAAAAAAATAAATGCGAGTAGCACTAGTACAAATGACTTCTGTTCCAGATGTTCAGTCAAATATTAAATTTATAGAAGATAAAATAAAAAAAGCAAAAAATAATGGGGCAGATCTAATTTTATTTCCAGAGAATTGTGGATTTATGGGTAATGGTAAAGAAATGCTGTCCAATGCATTTTCTGAAGCTGACCACCCTGTATTTTTAAATGCAAAAATAGCAGCTAAAAATTATAATATTTATGTTTTATTAGGTTCTATTGCTGTATTTTCAAATAATGCTCATAAAAGTAAATTATCAAATCGTTCATTATTTATAGATAAGAGTGGCAATCTAACTGGTAGATACGATAAGATAAATATGTTTGATGCAAATTTATCAAGTAATGAAAAATATAATGAGTCTAATAGATATGATGCTGGATCTGAAATTGTAGTAGTAGAAAATGAATTAGGTAAAATTGGTTTAACTATTTGTTTTGATATAAGGTTTCCGGAATTATATAAAGCATTGTCTAATAAAGGTTGCAACATAATAACAATTCCCTCCGCATTTACAGTTAATACAGGAAAATATCATTGGGAAATTCTTTTAAGAGCTAGAGCAATAGAATCTAGTTGTTGGATTCTTGCTCCTGCACAAGTAGGTGAGCACTATCCTAACAGAAAAACTTGGGGACATTCAATGGTAGTTGATCCTTGGGGAAATATAATAGTAGAAGCTAAAAACAAGCAAAAACTTATATATGCAGATATAGATATAAATAAGTCGAAAGATATTAAAAAAATCTGGGGAAAACTCTAGATTTATATTTTTTTAGCCGAAATTCTTTGAACTGCTTTTTTTTGTTTGGATTTAGATATAATTATTTCTTCATAGCTTATAATTTTGAAATTATTTTTTAAAGCGTAGTCTAGTAATTCTTGAGGTTTTAGTAAATAATTTTTATTATTTGGTCTACCAAATACTGAATTTTCTTCAGTAAATGTTTCATATAGAAGTTTTCCACCGATATTTATACTTTCTAAAATATATTTAAAAATAGGTCTATACAAATAGTTTGTGACTATTATTGTTTCAAATATATTTTTTTTAAATGGCCAAGTATTGCTTTTCTCTATATCCATTTGAATAGGATTAATTAATTTATTATCTCTCAATTTAGTAAGTTTATTTTTATCGATATCTACACTAACTACTCTATGACCAATTTTTGCTGCATAAATACTATGTCTTCCAGCTCCGCAAGCTAAATCAAGTAAGTTTATTGAAGTGTTAGTTTGAGATAAATTATTTACGATCCACTGAGAAGGAGGTAATGAAAAATTATTATTAGATATTTTTAATTTTTTATTCATATTAAATGTATTATATATTGTTTTAAAAGTAAGATAATAAATAATTTTTTATTTTATTTAGGTAATTGTATGATTAAATATGATCTTAAATGTGGAATTTCTCATTCTTTTGAGGGCTGGTTCTCAAGTTCAAAAGATTTTGAAGAACAATCTAAAGAAGGATTAGTATCTTGTCCTATATGTGGAGATTTAAATGTTGAAAGAGCAATAGTTGCTCCTGCTATAAAAAAATCTGCCTTAAAAAAAGATTTAAAAAAGCAAAATATACGTAATATAAGTGAGATAGAACTAAAAACTAAAATTAGAAGTTTAACTAAAGAGATAGAAAAACAAACTATTGACGTAGGAGATAATTTTGCTGAAGAGGCAACTATGATTTATAATGGTAAGAAGAAAAGCAAACCAATAAGAGGTACAGCAACAAAACAAGAGGAAAAAAAACTTAAGAAAGAAGGGGTTCCTTTTATAAAATTACCATTGATAAAAGATAATTAATTTATTGAAAGGTTAAAATAAATTTATGAGTAATAATATTACTAGAAGCCTTAAAGATTGGGCAGATTTAGCAAAAAAGGAATTAAAAGGAAAAGACTCTGACACACTTATTTGGACAACGCCTGAAGGAATAGATATCCAACCTCTATATACTGAAAAAGATATAGAGGGTCTTAAACATATAGGAGGACTTCCAGGCTTTGAACCTTTCTTAAGAGGGCCTAAAGCAACTATGTATGCAGGACGTCCATGGACAATAAGACAGTATGCTGGTTTTTCTACAGCTAAAGAGTCAAATGAATTTTATAAACGAAATTTAGCTGCGGGACAAATGGGTCTATCAGTAGCATTTGATTTAGCAACTCATAGAGGTTATGACAGCGATCATCCAAGAGTGGCTGGAGATGTAGGTATGTCAGGAGTGGCTATAGATTCAGTTGAAGATATGAAATTATTATTTGATCAAATACCATTAAATAAAATGTCTGTTTCTATGACTATGAATGGAGCAGTATTACCTGTATTAGCTAATTTTATTGTGGCGGCTGAAGAACAAGGAGTTAAGGAGGAAGAGCTCAGGGGTACTATTCAGAATGATATATTAAAAGAATTTATGGTAAGGAATACATATATATATCCCCCCGCTCATTCTATGCGAATAGTATCTGATATTATCAGTTACACGGCAAGAAAAATGCCATTATTTAATTCTATTTCTATAAGTGGATATCATATGCAGGAGGCGGGAGCTAATCAGGTAGAAGAATTAGCTTTTACGATTGCTGATGGTTTAGAATATGTTAGAGCAGCAATAAATAAAGGATTAGAAGTTGATGATTTTGCTCCTAGGCTTTCATTCTTTTTTGCTATAGGAATGAACTTTTTTATGGAGATCGCAAAATTAAGAGCAGCTAGATGGCTTTGGGCTAGTTTAATGCAAAAATATTTTAGCCCAAAAAAACCTAAATCCTTAATGTTAAGAACACATTGTCAGACATCTGGAGTGTCTCTAACAGAACAGGACCCTTACAATAATGTAGTAAGAACTACCGTGGAAGCAATGGCTGCAGTTTTTGGCGGAACTCAATCACTTCATACGAATGCTTTTGATGAGGCGGTTGCTTTACCTACTGATTTTTCAGCGAGAATTGCAAGAAACACTCAATTAATTCTTCAAGAAGAGACAGGTATTACGAAAACTGTAGATCCTTTGGCAGGTTCTTATTATATTGAAGCGCTAACTGGAAGATTAATTGCTGCAGCTGAAAAAATTATCAATGATATAGAAAAGATAGGAGGCATGACTAAAGCTGTAGAGCAAGGCATTCCAAAACAAATGATAGAAAAGTCTGCAGCAAAACGGCAAGCTGCTGTAGATTCTTCAGACGCAATAGTAGTTGGTGTTAATAAATATAAACCTAAAGAAGATTCAAAATTTGATGTATTAAAAGTAAATAATGAAGAAGTTAAAGAAGAACAAATTAATAATATAAGAATATTAAGAAAGAATAGAGATGAGATGGCTGTAAATAAAGCTTTATCAGCTCTTTCTGAAGGGGCAAAAAATAACATGTCTAATTTATTAGAGTTAAGTATAGAGGCATCAAGAAAAAGGGCCACTGTAGGAGAAATTTCTTATGCTTTAGAAAAAGTTTTTGGTCGTCATAGAGCAGAATATAAGGGTGTAACAGGTATATATGGAAAAGAGTTAAATAAGAATGAGAATTTTGTTTATGTAAGAGAAGCCATAAATGATTTTATAAATAAAAGAAGTAGAAAACCAAAAATTCTGATTGTAAAATTAGGTCAGGATGGACACGATAGGGGAGCAAACGTAGTTGCGAGTGCCTATGAAGATCTTGGATTTGAAGTAAAAGTAGGACCTTTATTTCAAACACCTAAAGAATCATCTGAAATGGTTAACTCATTTAAACCAGATGTAGTAGGTGCATCTAGTTTAGCGGGAGGGCACCTTACTTTAATCCCAAATATGATTAAAGAAATTAAAAATAGTGGTAATGATAATGTGGTAATAATTGCTGGCGGAGTAATACCTCAAGAGGATTACTTAGAACTAGAAAAAGCAGGTGTAGATGCTATATTTGGACCTGGAACAAATATAACTGATGCAGCAAGAAGAGTTTTGGGATTAATCGAACAAAGACCAGATATGAAATAAAACATATTTAAAAGATTTCTTGACTGATTTCATTTTCGGTTTTATTAAATTATTGATAATTATTTAAAGGATTAAATTAATGTCTAGAGTATGTGAACTAACAGGTAAAAAAGTGATGTATGGTAATAATGTTAGCCATGCCAAAAATAGAACTAGAAGAAGATTTTTACCTAATCTACAGAATATCTCTCTTTTTAGTGAAGTTTTAAATAAACCTGTTAAATTCAGAGTTTGTTCAAGTGCTATTAGAACTGTTGAAAAAAAAGGTGGAATAGATAAATTCTTAACTGCAGCTTTTGAAAAGAATTTATCAGAAAATGCAATTCACTATAAAAAACTTATTAAAAGTAAAGAAAATATAAAAAACTAATATATTAACTTTTCTGTTTTACTTTTCTCTTATTTTTATCGAATAAAATAGCAAGTTGGTTAGTAATAGCGCTACCAAGTTGATCCACTTCAATAATAGTTAATGCTTGTTTATAATATCTAGTTACATCGTGACCAATGCCAATAGCTAATAATTCTATATTAGAATTAGCTTCTGTTTTTTTAATAATTTGTCTTAAATGCTTATCTAAATAGCTTCCAGAATTTGTACTTAACGTTGAATCATCTACTGGAGCTCCATCTGAAATCACCATTAAAATTTTTCTTTTCTCAATTCTTTTATTTAACCTATCTGTTGCCCAAGCAATTGCTTCCCCATCAATATTTTCTTTAAGTATACCTTCCCTTAACATTAGGCCTAAATTTGTTTTAGACCTTCTCCATGGATTAGAAGCACTTTTATATATTATATGTCTTATTTCATTCAATCTACCAGGATTTGAAGGCCTTCCATTCTTAATCCACTCGTCTCTAGCTTTACCACCTTTCCATGAGCGTGTAGTAAAACCTAAAATTTCTACTTTAACTCCACATCTCTCAAGAGTTCTAGTCAAGATATCTGCACTTAAAGCTGCTACCGTAATAGGTCTTCCTCTCATAGAACCTGAATTATCAATTAGCAATGTTACAATAGTGTCTTTAAATTCTGATTCTATTTCTTCTTTATAAGATAAAGATTGAAGAGGATTAATGATTATTCTTGTAAGCCGCGAGGCATCTAAAACACCTTCTTCTAAATTGAATTCCCACCATCTGTTTTGTTGAGCCATAAGTTTCCTCTGTAGTCTATTCGCTAACTGAGAAATAATATTGTCCATATTATCAATTTGTTTATCAAGATTAGTTCTTAATCTTAAAAGTTCATCTTGATCACATAAGTCTTGAGCTGAGATAGTTTCATCAAATTTTTTAGTATAGGCATCATAAATAAAATTATCTTTTTCTTCTTGAGGAGGAGAGTAAAAAGGGTTGGCATCTTTACTATTTTCTGAATCTGAATTTTCATCCTCTATAATATCTGTATCCGTCTCTTCTTGTTCCATTGATAAATTTTCTTCTGCTTCGGAGTTTTCTTCATTTAAATTTTGATCATCATTTTCTTGATCTTGATTTTGGTCTTGATTCTCATTATCCAAATCTTCATCATTATTATTTTGATTATCTTCCTCAACATCTACTTCTGCTTGTATAGACTGTAATTGTTCTGCTAATTTTAATGAGATATTTGAGAAATCTTTTTGTTTATGCATATTTAATTGTAATTCTTCTATATTTTTATTAATTGCGGATTCAATATCATTTTTCCATACATCTACAATTTTATGTAAATCCTTGGATAATTTTTTATTTGTTAACTTTTCTTGGATAATTAGTTTTGCAGCATCTTCAATTGCTACATCATTTTTGTTTATTTGAATGTTTTTATACTTACTTTCCATATTGATTTCTAAATTATTTTTTATTCCTGAATATTCATTTATCCCAATTGCTTCATATCGAGCATCTTCAATAGAATCAAAAATTTTATTTATCATTTTGGAGTTTGGCTTTAATTTTTCATGCAGTTTTTTATCATGATATTTGAATTTTAGAGCAATACTATCAGCTATGCCTCTAATTTCTTTTTTTTCTATGTCTTCAAGCTTAATACTTGGTATTGGGAGAGTAACTACTTCATTACTAATTTCTTTCTCTGCTCCAAAATTAATGTAGATATCTTTTTTTTTAGATATAGCTTTGAGAGTTGAAGATATAGATTTTTTGAAAACTTCAATTTTATGGCTTTTATTAGTCATTATTAGGTTCTATGATTTGCTTTTCAATTATTGCTGATAACCAATCTTCTGGAAGGAGTTCTCCAAAACATCTTTGAAAATATTCACTTAAAGTAGCTCTTTCAGTTTCATCACATTTATTTAAAAAAGAGACTTTAAATGCGTAAGGTATATCCTTAAATATTATACTATTTTCAGCCCAAGATATTACTGTTCTAGGTGACATAACAGTTGATAAATCACCATTTTTAAATCCGCTTCTCGTTAAGTTTGCTAATTTCACCATATTATAAATATTTTCTTTATTTAAGAAGCTTTCATTTAAATTAGAAATTTTAGAATTTACAATTTCAGACTCAGTTTCTTCTGACAAATAATTAAGTGCTGTTACTACGTTCCAGCGGTCCATTTGTCCTTGATTAATTTGTTGAGTTCCATGGTATAAGCCAGTTGTATCTCCTAAGCCTACAGTATTTGCTGTTCCAAATAATCTAAAATATTTATGCGGACTAATAACTTTACTCTGATCTAAAAGTGTAAGTTTACCATCAGCCTCTAATATTCTTTGGATAACAAACATGACATCAGGCCTGCCTGCATCATATTCATCAAATACTAAAGCTGTAGAGGACTGAATAGCCCAAGGTAATATTCCTTCATTAAAAGTTGTTATTTGCTTCCCATCTTTTAAAATAATCGCATCTTTTCCAATCAAGTCTATTCTGCTTATATGGCTATCCAAATTTATTCTTACACATCTCCAATTTAGACGAGCTGCTATTTGTTCTATATGGGTTGATTTTCCTGTTCCATGTAAGCCTTGAATTAAAACTCTTCTATTAAATTTAAATCCTGCTAATATTGCTAATGTAGTTTCTTCATCAAAATGATAGTTAGGATCTATTTCAGGAACATATTGATCAGGTTGTGAATAACATGGCACATCAATATCTTTACTAATATTAAAGATTTTTTTTGCATTTATTATAGTGTCTGGCTCATCACGTATACTGTTTTTATCTATAATTTTATTCATATTTTTAAATTCCTGGTTTGATTTAGTAATTATCTATAATAGTTTTGTATGCTTCATTTATTTCAATTAATTTATTATTAGATTTATTATTATTATTATTAGTATCTGGATGGTATTTCTTGACCAAAACTTTATATTGTCTTTTTATATCTTGCAAGGAAGAATCTAATGTTAGATTTAATTTTTTAAATGCATTAGTAATTTTATTGTTTTTAATCTTAGTCTTTTTATTTTTTTTATTGCTATTTGTTTTTAATATATCTAAATCATCTTCAATATTATATTTAATACTTTCATTCATAGGCCAAGTAGGCAAGTGCCATGTAAAATCTGCCTTAAGTTCTTTTTCTATTTCTTTTTGTGACAGTCCTGAAAAATAATTCCATTTTTTATTATATTCTCTTATATGATCTAAACAAAACCACCTAAATTCTCTTAAATTTTCTCTATTTTTAGGAGCTCTATAGACACCTTTATTATCACAATCTTTCCATTCGCAATATTTTATTAATTTAAGATTTTCTGATTTATTCTTCATATAGCTTTTATTTATTTACCGTGCGTTTCATTTTGTAGTATTTATATTATAATTATTACTTTCTTGAAAGGTATTATTTATGATAAATAGTAATAGAAAAATTAGAATAGAAAAATTAATTAATGATAATTTAAGTCCTACTTATCTTGATGTAGTAGATGATAGTAATAGTCATAAAGGTCACTTTCAAGCCCCAAATTCTGGAGAAAGCCATTATAATGTTACTATTATTAGTAAAGTTTTTACTGGTAAGAATAGGTTAGAAAGAGAGAGAATGGTTTATAGCCTTCTTAAAGAAGAATTTGACAATGGCTTACATGCTTTATCTTTGAAGCTTAGTAATAATTAATTATTCATTTTTCTATATAAAAATTAGGAAAATATTTTTTTATTACTTCATTGCTTTCACTCCAACTATGACATGAATTTATTAGGCTAGGCTTATCAGCAGAGTATTTTTTATTATTATTTTTATTCATTTTGTAGGAGTAAATAGTTTGAAATGCAGTTGTAGCTATAGGAAATAAAAGTTCTACCAAATGTGTACAGCCTTTTGTACCTCCAACTTTTTCATAAACATTTTTTCTAAAGCCTTTTCCTATAGTTAATCCAGTCAATTTTTTGAAATTTGGAGTAATTTCAGGGCATATACTATAGGGGTGACTTTTCATAATAGTATTAACATCCATAATAACTAAATCATCATTTAAAGTAAGCCTGATAGTCATATCATGAATTGGCGTACCGGTCGTAACTTCTCCTCGGCTATCACTCTTAAAACTATAAGTTTTAGTGTCTGTAAGATGCCCTTCTATATCCCAAAGCCCGTCTTCTCTTAAAAAACCCTCACATTTTACATTTCTATTATGAATTTTTTTTCTTTTCACTGTTTTATTTTTACTCATTGATTTACTCATTATTTTTATAAAGTTAAAGTTAAGAATATGGTTATAGAAAATATTGAAATTATAGTTGAAGTCATTAGATAATTTGATACTTTTTCTGGTTGTACATTAAATTGTGAGGCAAATAAATAGGTAAATATTGGAGCCGGTAATACTGCCTGTAGTAATATTATATTTTTTGCTATGCCACCAATATTTAATAAAAAGGTAACTAAATAAGCTACAATAAAAGCAATTAAAATTCTTAAAATTACTAAAAATATGATTTTATAATCTAGCTTATAAGATATTTTATTAAGAGAAATTCCCATAGTAAAAAGCAGTAAAGGAATAGTTATGCCCGCAAGTATAGAAGTTGTATTAGTAATAGTTTTTGGCAACTCAATATTTAAAAAATTAAAACTTAATCCAAAAATTACAGCATAAATTACCGGAGTTTTTAATAAGAACTTAAAAGACCATTTTCCTGACCAAATAGAAATTCCAAGTGTAAAATGTAACATAGATGTTATCATAAAAACTATGACTGCTAATTCTAAACCAATAGATCCATAGGCTAATAATGCTAGAGTCATGCCTAAATTACCACTATTAGAAAAACTCATAGGGTTAATAAAAGTCCTGATAGGTAATCCAATAATTTTGAGTGTTATGTATGATAAAAAAAACATTGATATAATTATTAAAATAGCTGCAATCATCATATCTTTTAATATAACAATAGAAGACTCTAGCTGAATAAGAGTATTAAAAATTAAACAAGGTGCTCCAATCCAAGTAATTATATTTGTTATTTCTTTTTGATTAAGATTATTACCTATTCTATTCCATGCATATCCTATAAAAGTTATAAGAATAATAGGAATTATAATAGGAAATAATTGAAAAAAAATATCAATCATTTTTTGTATATCAATCTATATTTAATGGTTTTATGTTTATTTTTGTTATTCTTGTTCTTTGTCTTTCAAGAATGGTAAAATTAAAATTATCTATTTTAATAGTTTCATTAATAGAAGGTAATTTTTGTGCAACATCAATAACAAGTCCTGCTATTGTAGATGCTTCTTCGTCTTCTAGTTTCCAATCCATTAATTTATTTAAATCTCTTATAGTCATTGCTCCATCAACTATAACACTTTTATCCTGTAATATTTGAGGTCCTGTAATTTGTTTATCAAATTCATCAAATATTTCACCTACTATTTCTTCAAGTATATCTTCTAGAGTAATTAATCCTTGTAGGTCTCCATACTCATCGATTACAAATGCCATTTGAATGGTCTCTTTTTTAAAGTTATTTAATTGTTCTGATAGAGACGTATTTTCAGAAATAAATTGAGGGCTTTGCATAATTTTATTTATTTCTACTAAATTATTATTATTTTTCGCTCTCAGTAGATCTTTTATATGAAAAGTCCCTATAATATTATCAGCATTTTCTCTCCATAAAGGAAGTCGAGTAAATCTGCTTTTTAAAGCTAAGTTTATAATAACATCTATATTCTCATTAATATTAATCCCTTCAATATTTTTTCTATGAGTCATTATTTCGCTTACTTTCACTTCATGTAAATCCAAAATGCTCTCTAACATAATTCTATCTCTTTTTCTAACATCACCTTTATTATTTGCTAGTAAAATAGCTCCTCTTAAATTTTGCTTCCAGTCATTATTTTTGGTTTCTTTATTAGCAATATTTAGTATTGAGCTAACTAAATTTTGTACGATATAATTTATTGGTGACAAAATTATAGTAAAAATTTTTATTATAGGTGAAGCGTATAATACTAATTTTTCTGGTTCTCTGATTGCATAGGTTTTTGGGAGAACTTCAGAAAAAACAAATATAAGCGCAGTCATAATTAAAGTTGCATAGATTATACCTTTATCACCGAATATACCTATTAAAATACTAGTGGCTAGAGCTGAAGCTAAAATATTAACTATATTATTACCTAATAGAAGTATGCCAATTATTCTTTCTCTAGATTTCATTAATTCTTTTGCTTTTTTATATTTTTTATTTTTATTTTCACCCCATTGGTATATCTTCACATCCGATATTCTAGTAATTGCTGTTTCAGAAGAAGAAAAGAAAGCTGAGAGAAAAAGCAGAAAAAATATTCCTATAATTTCTATTATCATTTATTATTTAAACCATTCTTTATTAAATATATAAAAATTCACTTTTTACGAGAAACCATTATTTTTTAAAAATACATTAAGTTTTTTTTCATTAATTTTAGCACTGATAAATGCGTCACCTATACCTTTTACTAAAATAAGTTTTATTTCGCTATTAATAGTTTTTTTATCTAATTTCATAGAGTTTATAATATCTTCTGCTTTAACGCTATCTTTAAACAAATGACTTATTTTACTCGGTAATTTTATTGCATTAAAATGATTATGCACTTTATTTAAATCATCTTTTTTACATAAATTGGACTCATAAGAAAATTTAAAAGCTAAAATCATTCCCACTGATACAGCTTCTCCATGAGAAAAACTTCTAAAATTTGCTAATCTTTCAAATGCATGACCAAAAGTATGACCAAGATTTAATAACGCTCTTTGTCCTTTTTCTTTTTCATCTTTTTTAACTATATCGGCTTTTGATTTGCAACATATATAGATAGCTTTCTCAAGGTCTTTCTTATTTTTTTTTATAATGTTTTTTCCGTTTATTTCTAACCATGAAAAAAACTTTTTATTATTTATTAATCCATATTTAATCATTTCTGCATATCCAGATATCATTTGAGTTTTGGGTAGACTATCTAAAGTATTAATATCGATTAAAACTAATTTAGGTTGATAAAATGCTCCTATTAAATTTTTACCAAAAGAACTATTGATGGCAGTTTTTCCTCCAACTGAAGAGTCTATCTGTGATAAAAGAGTGGTAGGAACTTGTACATAATCTATACCTCTCATATAAGTAGCTGCAGCGAAGCCTGCTAAATCTCCTATTACTCCTCCACCAAAAGCATAAATAACTGAATTTCTATCAACATTATTAGAAAAAAGACTGTTATATAATTTATATAAACTTTTTTGAGATTTACTTTTTTCTCCGGAGTCAATAGAAATAATGTTTATATTTTTTCCTAGCTTTTCTATTAGCTTTTTGAAATAAACTGAATTTTTTAGTATTTTATCATAGATCACTATTTTTGATCTATGATTAAAATATTCTTTATGAAATTTATCTATATTATTTAAAATTTCTGTGCCAATATATATATTATAGGGATTGTCTTTTATATTAACTTTAATTATTTTTGACATTACTGTTTTTCACCAAATATTTTTCTATTTCTAATAATATTTTATTTCTCATTTCATTTTTTGAATAATTTTTTGAAATAATAGTTAATTTTGCTTTTGAATAAAATGGATTTCTTTTTAATAATAAGCTTTCAACATAAGTTTCAATGTCTATATCTTTTAATAATGGTCTATTATTTAAATTTTTTTTTAATCTCTCAATTATATTATTTTTATTTGTATTTAACCATATAGTTAATCCTATATCGTTAAGTATACTGTAGTTTCTCTCAAAGGTAAAAGCTCCTCCTCCTGTAGCAATAACATTATTAGCATTACTATTAATATTTTTTATTTCTTCATACTCTATATCTCTAAATTTTTCTTCTCCGTATCTATCAAATATTTCATATATTTTCATATTGTAACGATCTTCAATATTTTGGTCTATATCATAAAATAATCTTTTGAGACTCTTAGCTAGAATTTTTCCAATTGCACTTTTTCCTGCTCCCATCATTCCTACTAAAATTATTGGTTTATTCTTATGGTTAAAATTTATATAATTAATTACTTCACTTAAATTTTTATTGACTATTTTATTCATAGTACTTATGTCGTCCTTGCATTCATTATCTTTAAGGTTAGACTAATAAATATATTGTAGATATTAAGCAGTTTTTAATTTAATCTTAACAATATGAATATAATATAAATGTATATTAGAATTAATATAAAGGAAAATAATTTATATGGGTAAGTTCTTAAGAATTTTTCTGTTAATATTGTTTTTGGCAATTTTAACCAGTGTTTTTATAATTATGTATAAAGGAGTACCTGTATCTCCTTATACTATAGAGAAGGAAATAAAAAATGATAAGCTATAAATATATATTTAAATCAATATATATATTATTATTTTTTTATTTTTTTTCATTTAATCTTTTTGCTCAAGAAGATATAGGTAATGTTGAAGTATCTCCACAAAATATAGTACCAGAAATAAATGAAGATGAGATTATAGAAAAAGTTACTATACAGAATGATATAACCAATGAAATTATTATTGACGACCTGCCAAATGATAATCCTAGTTGGATAGGAAACCTGTCTCTAGAAGAAGGTGGATTAGGATGGAATATGTGGAAGGGAACAGATTCTTCATTTGCTAAAATTTTATTAGAGGCTTTGCCAGTGGATGCGCCATCTCCTGCTATGAGAGATTTAGCGAAAAGATTACTTATTAGTGAAGCTTATCAGCCTATTGCAAAGAAAGAAGATGGATTAAAAGCATTAAGCCCTAATGGTCAACCTTTAGAAATTATTGAACTAGATGCAAAATATTTGTCACTAAGATTTAATAAATTAGCCAGTTTAGGAGCAAAAAATGAATTATTAGATTTAAGTAAATCTGTACCTATAGAGAATATGGTTGGAGAATTAGCAAAAGATGCAATTTATGCTCGACTATTATCTGGCGAGACAGATCAAGTATGTAACGAGGTAATAGCTTTATCTCAGAGGACAAATGAAACTTATTGGAGGAAAGCGCTTATAGTTTGTCAGTTAATTTTAGGTAAGAGAGATGCTGCCTTATTAAGTTTAGAATTACTTCTAGCAGAATTAGATAGTGAAGATAATTTTTCAGAATTAATTTATACGTTAGCTGATGAAAGTAATGAGATAGAATTTGATCAGAATAGTATTTATTTTAAAATTCTTATAGCTGTACTACCTGGTAAACAACTAGATAAACATAGATTAAGTTTAGATCCTGCCGGTTTAAGTGTCGTAGCCCAAAATATTAATTTACCATGGGACATAAGAATGCAAGTTGCGGAAAAAGCAGTTTTAGCTGGATCTTTAAATAGTAAATATCTAGGAGATTTAGCTTCACAATATAAATTTGATGAAGAAATATTTTCTAGGGCTGCATCCGAAAGTCATTCTATGGAAGGATATAAGGCTAGAACGTTGCTTCTTCAAGCAGCAGCCTTAAATACTTCTCTTATTGAACGAGCAAGGTTTCTTAGGCTTTTATTAGATAGTGCAGATAAAGATTTAATTTTTCAAGTATATGCTGGAGTATCTATGCCTATTCTATTGACGATAAAACCTAGACCTGATCTCATATGGTTTGCTTCTTCTGCTGCCAGGGCAGCAATAGCCGGAGGGAATTATCAATTAGCATCTGAATGGATATCCGTATTAGGAAAAACAATCGACTTAGATTACGAATCTTCAGGCAGTTTGTTGAGGTTACTTCCATTAATTGCTATATCTGGTGAGCCTTTACCTAGTCCATTTAATAGAGAACAAGCTACAGATGTATGGTCTGGATTATCAGATAATTTTACTAGGGCTGATAAAGAAAAAAGAGCTAGTAGGCTATTAGTTTTATTAAGCGCAATGGGTATTGAGTCCAAAATAGGAGTATGGAAAAATATAATTAGTATTAATAATCTATACGTGAATGAAAAAATTCCTTCTACTGCTTTACGATATCAACTGCATGATGCCGCTAGATATAATCGAATTGCAGAAGTCGTAAGTATTAGTCTAATTATGTTAGGTTCTGAGGGACCTTCAAAATCTGGATTAGTAACCCTAAATGCTGTAATTAGAGCCTTAAGACAGGTAGGACTTGAATCTGATGCTAGAAAAATAGCAATTGAAGCAGCAATTTTGTATGTAAATTAATTATATGGAAGATGGTTTAGATTTATTATTATTATTTGAAGAAATGCTTTTATCAGAGAAGCTTTCTTCAAGAAATACTCTCAGAGCCTATAAGTCAGATATTAAGTCATTTATTAAATTTATTAATATTAATTATAATTCTCCTATATCAAGTGTTGAGACAAAACATATTTCAGATTGGTTAATATCTCTTTCTGATAATAATATAAATAGAAATAGCTACTTAAGAAAATTATCCTCTATAAAGGAATTTTATAAATTTCTTCATGTTGAAGGTATTATTAAGCTAGACCCAACAAAAAGCATAGAAGCACCTAAAAAAATAAATAATATTCCAATAGTATTATCAATAAAACAGATAGAAGAAATTATTGAATATATAAAAAGAGAACTTACTCCAAATAATATTAGACTTTTGGCTTTAGTAGAAATTATGTACTCAACTGGTTTGAGGGTTGAGGAGTTAGTTAGTATGCCGTTGAATGCTATTAATTTTAATAATAATTCTATATTTATTATAGGAAAAGGTGGTAGAGAGAGGATAGTTCCATTTGGAGAAAATGCCTTTGGTGCTATAAAAAACTATTTAGAGGTGAGGTCATTATATTTAGCTAAAGGACAAAGTTCTGAGTATTTATTTCCTTCATCTGGCATTAAGGGTTATTTAACTTCAAGAAGATTTGCACAGTTATTAAAAAATGTTGTTGCTAAAACAAGTGTAGCACATTTAAGTATTTCTCCTCATATTTTAAGGCATACATTTGCTACTCATATGTTGTCAGGAGGAGCAGACCTTAGAGTATTACAAGAAATGCTTGGTCATGCAGATATTTCTACTGTTCAAATATATACACATATTGTAGATGATAAAAAAAAATTAGCTCTAAGTTCTCATCCTATGGAAAATGGATGAATTATTATTTAAAAATTATATATAAAAATTACTTTTACAAAATTATATTTAATTAGTATTAGTTAACCATAAGAGGAGTAATTATGCATTTTTTGGATTTTGAGCAACCTATTATAGAACTTGAAGCTAAAATTAGAGATTTATCGCTTTTAGATAATAAAAATAAAGAAGTTTTTTCAATGCAAAGAGATGTAAATAGTTTTCTTAAAAAAACTTATGCAAAATTAACTCCTTGGCAAATAACTCAAGTGGCTCGACATACTAATAGGCCACATGCAAGTCATTATATAAATGCTCTAATTAAGGACTTTCAGGTTCTGTCTGGTGATAGAAGCTATTCAGATGACAAAGCAATAATTAGTGGATTAGGTTATTTTCATAATGAAACTGTATTAGTAATTGGACAAGAGAAGGGTTCTGATACTGAATCACGCTTAAAGCACAATTTTGGAATGGCAAGACCAGAAGGATATAGAAAAGCAAACCGTTTAATGAAGCTTGCCGATAAGTTTAATATTCCTATAATTACTTTTGTAGATACGGCAGGAGCATATCCTGGAGTTGGTGCAGAAGAAAGAGGGCAGGCTGAAGCAATAGCTTCTTGTATTCAAACATCATTAGAAATAAAA
>Ga0222718_10000569_pt1 | contig 37773 bp, 35 predicted proteins | sample C33_27DmetaG_FD_165045 | JGI IMG/M metagenome (GOLD analysis project Ga0222718, IMG submission 165045) | Estuarine water microbial communities from San Francisco Bay, California, United States - C33_27D | ecosystem: Environmental > Aquatic > Marine > Unclassified | place: USA: California...
ATATTTAATCTGTAACTGCGCCTAGGCTTGCAGATTTTACACTTTTTGCATACTTAGATAAAACACCCTTTTTAGGCCCAAGTTTTGGGCATGTCCATTTAGCAAGCCGATCATTGATCTCATCATTAGATAAATTAAGACTCAATTCATCTTTATTAGCATCAATAGTAATTTCGTCTCCATCTTCAATAATCGCTATTACTCCTCCATCAGCTGCTTCCGGAGTTATGTGACCAACAACAAAACCATGCGTTCCTCCACTAAACCTTCCGTCTGTTATAAAAGCAACCTTATCACCCAAGCCTTGCCCCATAATTGCAGAGGTTGGCTTCAGCATTTCTCTCATTCCAGGCCCACCTTTTGGTCCTTCATATCTAATAACAACAACATCTCCAGCTATTATTTTCTTTGATAAAATTGCGGCTACCCCATCTTCTTCGGAATTAAAAACTCTTGCCCTACCAGTGAATGAAGTGCCCTCTTTGCCAGTGATTTTCGCGACTGCACCTTCTTTTGCTAGGTTTCCATATAAGATTCTTAAATGACTATTTTCTTTAATAGGCTTATCAAAAGATCTTATAATTTCGTTATCTTTATATGGTTTAATATCTTTGAGGTTTTCGGCTAAAGTTTTTCCTGTTACCGTGAGACAATTACCATCAAGTAACTCCTTATTTAACATAGTTTTCATCAAAGGCTGTATTCCTCCTGATGCATTCAACTCAGACATGAAATGTTTTCCAAACGGCTTTAAATCAGCTAGAACTGGAGTTTTTTTGCCTATTTTTGTGAAATCATCTAATGTAATTTTAACTCCAATTGCATCAGCCATAGCAATAATATGAAGGACTGCGTTAGTTGAACCACCTAATGCAATAACTATAGCGATAGCATTTTCAAACGCTGACTTAGTCATAATATCTGATGGTTTAATATCTTTTTCTAAGAGGTGCATAACTGCTTTTCCAGCATCTTCGCAATCTTTTTTCTTATCAATAGAAACAGCATCTTGACTACTACTGCCTGGGAGACTCATACCAAGCGCCTCAATTGCAGAAGCCATAGTATTTGCTGTATACATGCCCCCACATGAGCCTGGGCCTTTGACTGAAATTTTTTCTACGTGAATTAATTCTTGTTCAGGAAGGTCGCCTTTTGAAAACTCGCCAGTTTTTTCACAAACGGTTACATAATCTGTATTTTCTTCGCTGGGTTTAATTGATCCCCCATATACAAATATTGATGGGCGATTAAGCCTTGCCATTCCAATTATGCAGCCAGGCATATTTTTATCGCATCCTCCAATAGAAATTATTCCGTCATAACCAAGACAACCAACTACAGTTTCTATGGAATCAGCAATAACCTCTCTTGAAACCAGTGAGTATTTCATTCCCTGAGTTCCCATGGATATTCCATCTGAAACAGTTATGGTGTTAAAGAGAACTCCTTTCCCACTATTATCATTAATTGATGACTCAACAACTTCGGCTAATTCATTAATATGCATATTACATGGTGTTACTTTTGCACCTGTCGATGCAACTCCTACAAGAGGTTTTGTGAAATCTTCAGAAGTAAAGCCTACACCTCTTAACATTGATCTTGATGCAGATTGATTAGGGCCATCTACTAAATCTCTAGAGTATTTTCTATTCATCTTTTAATTAACCTGATGCATAACTTAATGCTGCGTTTAGAAGTTTTCTTGTATATTCTTCCTTGGGATTATCAAAAACCTCAGTAGCGGAGCCTGCTTCTACAATTCTTCCTTGTTTCATAACAAAAATCTCATCAGACATCGATCTTATGACTTTTAAATCATGACTAATAAATAAATATGTTAAGGAGTATTCATCTTGTAGGTCTTTTAGAAGTTTAATTACTTGAATTTGAATAGATCTGTCTAGAGCAGACGTAGGCTCATCAAGTATCATAAATGCCGGATTCATAATCAATGACCTAGCTATAGCAATTCTTTGTCTTTGGCCTCCTGAAAATTCATGAGGGTATTTAGATTTCTGTGATGGATTAATTCCTACATCATTTAATACTTTATCGATCTTTTGATTTTTTTCTTTTTTCGAATAAGAAAAATGAACTCCCAAGCCCTCTCCTACTATCTCGCCAATAGTCATTCTTGGCGAAAGTGATCCATATGGATCTTGGAATATTATTTGAATATCTTTTTTAAGGTTTTTAGATTCTTGCGCTGAATTTTTACTTATGTCTTTTCCATAGAATCTGACAATGCCTTCAAAAGGGATGAGGTTGGCTATTGCTCTTCCCAGAGTTGATTTGCCTGAACCAGATTCGCCTACTAAACCAATTGTAGAATTTGCTTTTATAGAAAAAAATATATCTTTTACAGCATGAAAGCTGTCTTTTTTAAATGGATTTGATGATGGAATATTATAAAAAACATTAAGATTTTTTATATCTAGCAAGATACTTTCATTTGAAGAGAATTTATCCTTAGGCTGGGGCTCAGCATCTAATAGCTTTTTAGTGTAATCATGTTGAGGATTTTTGAAGACCTCAAGGGTATTACCCTTTTCTACAATTTTACCATCTTTCATTACACATATTTGATCTGAAAATTTTTCAACTAGCCCTAAATCATGCGTTATAAAAAGTATAGACATACCAAGCTCTTTCTGTAACTTTGTCATTAAATCTAATATTTGAGCTTGTATTGTTACATCTAATGCGGTTGTGGGCTCATCCGCAATAAGAAGATCAGGCTTATTAACTAATGCCATAGCTATCATGATGCGCTGTCTCTGTCCACCTGATAACTCATGCGGGTATGCAGAAAATCTTCTATCGACATCATCTATTTCAACCAAAGCCATTAGTTTTTTCGCTTCTTTATCAGCATCTGCTTTTGATTTTTTTGAATGAAGAATAATTGATTCTGTTATCTGATCTCCAACTCTATGATATGGATTAAGAGATGTCATGGGCTCCTGAAAAACCATAGAAATAATGTTGCCTCTGATTTTTATTAGTTCTTTTGCTGGGGCATCTATAACTTCTTTGTCATTAAAAAGGATAGAGGAATTATTAGAGTAAGATGCTTGCGGTCTTGGTAGTAGTTGTAATATGGACATTGCAGTAACTGATTTTCCAGACCCAGACTCGCCAACTAATGCCATTGTCTGATTTCTCTGAATGTCAAAACTAATATTATCAACAGCGAGGAAAGAATCATCACGGACAGCAAAACTTATACTCAAGTCTCTTACTTTTAAAATTTCATTCATAATATTTTTTTGTAGTCATCCAAAAAATTATCTACAGCTAATTTTGCTTTACGCAATTTACTCATAGACGCGAACCCATGAATAAGCGATGGATAATGTAATTGACGAATATTAATACTTTTTTCTTGTAATAGGTAGGCATATTTTTCTGCTTCATCGCATAAAACGTCAAACCCAGCAGTAATAATCAATGTTTCAGGAAACTCAGTTGATATTGGATTTGTTTTTAGCAAATCAAAAGATGGGTCCTCAAAACTACTCTTGTTATCCACAAATTTTTCCCATATCCATCTCATATTAGATGCTGTTAAGAAAAATCCAGAAGATAAATCTTCATACGAATCAAAATCACATTTAGGACTTATCATTGGATATATTAATAATTGACTGCAAGGAAGCCTTAGGGATTCTTTTATTAACTTATTTGTTAAAGATGCAGCTAAATGGCCTCCTGCACTATCTCCGCATATGCTTATTTCATTAGAGGCATTATCTAACATCCATAAGTATGCTGCCGCTGCTTCATTTAAAGCTTTAGGGTATTTATTTTCAGGTGAAAGGGAGTAATTTAATGAATAAATATCTGCTCCCAAATAGGATGAATAGTATTGAACAATGTTATGGTGGGTATTTGTACTGCCGAATGCATAACCGCCTCCATGAAAATAAAGAATTGATTTTTTGGTGTGTTTTTTTCTAGGTGAATATTTTCTTAATATTAGTTTATCCATCAATTCAATATCACTAAAGCTAACATCTTGAATGGATTTTGCAGCAGTATTTATAAGGCTTGATCTGTTTTCATAGGCCCGTCTAATAGATTTAATTTTGCTTTCATCTTCATCTTTTAGGTTCTTGATAGGTATTAATTTTAAAAAAAACTTTGTCTGATCATCTAATGAGTGGCCTCTATAAACTATGCTATTAAACATTCCAAAAAATTTAAAAATAAAATCAGGGATGCTGAAGAAAATGTTTAATAGAAATTTTTTAAGCATTAATGGAGTGTGTTATCTTTCATTTCCATATTCTAGAGTTTATCATTTTGTAATGTATAAGTTACTTAAATTATCCATCCTTTTACTTGTGACATCCACCTGTTTAAATGCCAAAAATCTTTTCGACGAAAAAAATGAAATATTAAAACCCTCTGATGCTTTTGCTACTTCGGGCTATATTGATAACGATCTCTTGTATATTAATTGGCGAATTAACAACGGATATTATCTTTACAAAAATTCGGTCAAAATTATGAACGGCGATAATGAATTAGAATATATAATTATCGAATCAAATGAAACTGCATACGAAGATGAGTTTTTTGGAAAAACTCAAATACTTAGAGGGGAACTATTCATAAGGACTTCTAAAGTTGAGAATCTCAATAATTTATTGATATACTTTCAAGGCTGTTCAGATTCAGGCTTCTGTTACCCACTCCAGTCTCATAAAATATCTCAAATAATCTTTTAAAATCTTTTAAATTCTTTTAAATTCATATAAAATCCTTAAAAATGAAATTATTAGTTATTAATGGTCCAAATCTAAATCTTCTCGGAACAAGAGAAAATAATCACTATGGTGATATTAATCTTGAAAAAATAGAGAATAATTTATTAGATCTTACCAAGATGCATGAATGTAATGTTGATTTTTTCCAAAGTAATGCTGAGCATGAACTCGTTGATAAAATTCAGACATGCATTTCAGAGTCTTATGATGTAATCATAATAAACCCAGGCGCATTCACACATACAAGCATTGCATTAAGAGATGCTTTGCTAGCTGTAAATGTTCCTTTTTATGAAGTGCATATATCTAATATTTTTGGCAGAGAAGAGTTTAGGCATCACTCATATTTTTCTGACATCGCTACAGGAGTAATTTGTGGATTAGGTGCTTCAGGTTATGAATATGCTGTCCTAGATTCAATTTTAAAATTTAAATAAATATTATGGATATAAGAAAAATAAAGAAATTAATTGAAATGTTGCAAGAATCTGATCTTACTGAAATAGAGGTTGGTCAGGGTGATGAGTCTGTTCGAATCACAAGAGGCGGTAGCCAAAACATTATTCCAAACACTCCTTCAGTTCAGCAATTAGTTCCAGCGCAATCAATAATTGAATCGACTGAGAAGGTTGATCAAGCTGTATCTGGTAACTTAGTAAGATCTCCAATAGTTGGAACATTTTATAGAAAGCCTGGGCCTGATAAAGATCCATTCATAAGAGTGGGTGATGTTGTCGAGGTTGGAGATGTGCTTTGTATTATTGAAGCCATGAAGATGATGAATGAGATTAAATCCGAATTCAGCGGAAAAATCACTTCTATAAATGTTGAAGATGGGCAACCGGTGGAGTTTGATCAACATATTATAACCATCGATTAAAATGTCATACAAAGTTCTCATAGCTAATAGAGGAGAAATTGCCTTGCGTGCAATGCGAGCGTGTAAGGAATTAAATATAAAAACTGTTGCGGTTTATTCAACTGCTGATAGAGATCTTAAGCATTTAAAGTTTGCTGATGAATCTGTTTGTATTGGACCGGCATCACCAACATTAAGCTATCTTAATGCCGCATCTATTCTTTCTGCGGCAGAATTAACTGAAGTAGATGGTATTTATCCTGGCTATGGATTTTTAGCAGAAGATCCAAATTTTGCAGAGATGTGCGAAAAAAGTGGTTTTAAATTTATTGGTCCTAGCTCTGAAATCATCAAGAAAATGGGAGATAAAATTACTGCAAAGACTTTAGCAGAAGAAGCAGGTATTCAAATTGTTCCGGGTTATAAAGGGGAGCTTCCAGATTCAGATGATGAAATTAAAGAAATTGTAGGAAATATTGGATATCCAATAATGATAAAGGCAACTGCTGGTGGAGGGGGCCGAGGCATGAGAATGGTTAGAGAAGAGACAGACTTGCTGAACTCTCTCGAAGTCACTATTCAAGAAGCACTGAGTGCATTTGGAAATGGTACCGTTTATATTGAAAAATTTATCGAAAACCCAAGACATGTTGAAGTGCAAGTGGTTGGTGATGGGAAAGGTGGGGCCATTCATTTAGGCACTCGAGATTGCAGCATGCAAAGAAAACATCAGAAAATTATAGAAGAAGCTCCAGCTCTTGATATTGATGAAAAATCCTTACAGAAGACTTTAGATGCATCGATCAGCCTATGTAAAAAAATTAAATATGAGGGTGTTGGAACTATTGAGTTCTTGTATGAGAATAATGAGTTTTATTTTATTGAAATGAATACAAGAATCCAGGTTGAGCACCCTGTTACTGAAATGATTACTGGATATGATCTTGTTAAAGCGCAACTTAGAATTTCTTTGGGAATGGATATTGAGCTTGATCAAGACGAGATAGATTTTAAAGGTCATGCTATTGAGTGCAGAATAAATGCAGAAGATCCAATAACTTTTCAGCCATCTCCAGGACTTATTACAAAAATGCATATCCCTGGGGGTTTTGGAGTGAGGTATGACTCTCATATTTATGGTGGTTATAGAGTACCGCCGTATTACGACTCACTTTTAGCAAAAGTTATAACTCTTGCTAATACAAGAGAATCAGCAATAAAAAGAATGCTAAGTGCATTAGATGAATTCTTTATCCAAGGCATTAAGACCAACCATTCACTTCACCAGGATGTTTTGCATGATGAAACTTTTGTTAAAAATAAACACACTATTAACTATTTAGAGAAAGAATTTTTACCAAATAATTATGAGTGAATACAATCCATCTGAGATAGAGAGCCACATCCAAAAACTTTGGAATGATGAAAATAGATTTCAGTCTACGCCCGATGAAAGAGAAAAGTTTTATTGTCTTTCCATGTTTCCATACCCTTCCGGAAAACTGCACATGGGTCATGTTAGAAATTACACAATAGGAGATGTAATATCTAGATATAAAAAGATGCAAGGTTTTAATGTCTTTCAACCAATGGGCTGGGATGCGTTTGGATTGCCTGCAGAAAATGCTGCAATATCTAATAAAGTTAGCCCAGCAGAATGGACAAAGCAAAATATTGAGTACATGAAAGGCCAATTGAACTCTCTTGGTTTAGGCTATGATTGGTCAAAAGAACTAAGGACATGTGATTCAGATTATTATAAATGGGGGCAACTGCTCTTTAAAAGGTTTTATGACAAAGGCCTTGTTTACAAGAAAAAATCTATGGTTAATTGGGATCCTGTAGATGAGACAGTATTGGCTAATGAGCAAGTAATTGATGGTAAAGGATGGAGATCTGGAACGCAGATTGAAATTAAAGAAATAGATCAGTGGTTTATTAAAATTACTGATTATGCTGATGAGTTATTAGAATCTTTAGATGAGCTTGATTGGCCAGAAAATGTGAAAACAATGCAAAGAAATTGGATCGGTAAGTCAGAGGGCGCTCACATAGACTTCAAGCTAGAAAATAGTAATGAAAAGCTTACAATTTTTTCAACCAGACCAGACACAATATTTGGTGCAAGTTTTTTAGCAATATCACCTCAGCATAAACTGGCTATTGATCTAGCTGAAGAAAATATGGAGATATCTAATTTTCTTGAGAAATGCAAAGAGGTTAAAGCAGCTGAAGCAGATATGGCAAAAGCTGAGAAATTAGGCATGCCTACTGGTTTAGATGCCATCCATCCTCTTACGGGAAAGAAGGTGCCAATTTGGATTGGGAATTTTGTTTTGCTTGATTATGGTACAGGGGTAGTAATGGGAGTACCTGCACATGATCAAAGAGATTTTGAGTTTGCTTCAAAATATAATTTAGCAATTATTCAAGTAATAAATAAAGAAAATGCCGAACTTCCATGCTTAGAGAAAGGCATCTTATTCGATTCGAGTAAGTATGATGGAATGCATTCAGAAGAGGCAATAACCTTAATTATCAATGACTTGCAAAGCAAAAACCTTGGAGAGGGGCTTGTGCAGTTTAGATTAAGAGACTGGGGTATAAGCAGGCAAAGATATTGGGGTTGCCCTATACCTGTTGTATATAAAAATGGAGAAGCTTCTGTGGTTGAAGAATCAGAACTTCCGGTAAAGCTACCAGAATTACCTCAAGGTTCTGGCCCAATACCATTAAGTCAAAATGAAGTTTTTATTAATTCTAAAGACGGCTATAAAAGAGAAACAGATACTTTTGATACTTTTATGGATTCTTCATGGTATTACGCACGATTCCCGTCAGCGGACAATGACAAACAAGTGCTTGATGAAAACTCAAGGTACTGGTTGCCAGTAGATTTATATATTGGAGGTATTGAGCATGCAATATTGCATTTGCTTTATTCAAGATTCTTTCATAAAGCGTTAAGAGATCTTGATATGGTGGATGGTGATGAACCATTTAAAAAACTTCTTACACAAGGAATGGTACTTAAAGACGGTGCAAAAATGTCAAAGTCAAAAGGAAATACTGTTGATCCTCAAGCTTACATAGATAAATATGGGGCCGACACAGTGAGACTTTACATGATGTTTACTTCACCACCTGAGCAAAGCCTTGAATGGTCAGAGTCATCCGTTGAAGGCTCATTTAGGTTTTTAAAGAAGCTTTGGAAATTAGTTGATGGACGAAAGCTTGAGAGCGCAGACGAACCCTCCTCTATTAGTGATGAAGCTAAAAATTTAAGACAAAAATCGCACAGTACGCTACAAAAAATTCAGAATGACTATGATTCAAGATATTCTTTCAATACTGTAATTGCAGCTATCATGGGATTATTTAATGCTATACCTGATAGCTTTAAAGAAGATTCAGCAACTGAAGAAGAGGTGTTCTGCTTAAATGAAGCAATAATATTCATTCTTAAAGCAATTCATCCTATTGCTCCACATATTTCTGAATATCTCTGGCAAGGCTTTGCCCAAAATACACTAAATGAAAATATTGATTCAACCTGGCCTAAATTTGATTCCAAGTTAATGGAGGCTTCAAGTTTTCAACTAGTAGTTCAAATTAATGGAAAAGTAAGAGGAAAAATAAGTCTAAATAAGGGTCTTGATCAGAAAGAAATTGAACGAGCTGCAAAATCTATCGAGAATATAAAGAATAATATTGAAGGAAAAGAAATCAAAAAGGTAATTTATATTAAAGAAAAAATTATTAATTTTGTGTTATAAAATAAATTACTGATCATGCTTTCTAAAATGAAAAAATCCTTTGCTGTCTTAATTTTAGGGCTCTCTGTGCTTGGCTGCGGGTTTGCCCCATTAAACTATTCTTCGGCCATAGAGTTCTCTGCTGATAAAAATCTCCCAAATAACTTTAAAGATAAAATCTTCAACATAAATCAGTTCGATGATATGACAACTAGTAAAGTTCATATTAAAGAATATAAATTCGAAAAATATAATGTTTATGGGGGCAATGCTCTTCGATCTCTTGAAACAGAGCTTAAGTTGATTTTAATAATAGATATTGAAAGAAATAATGAAAAGAAAACAAAGCAATTCATGATATTAAAAAGATATAAATCAAATGAATTAAATCCTTTAGCGCAAAATGAGATGCTTTTAATACTTAGAAATGAAATGGAAGATGAGCTTATTCAACAAATAATTCTTGAGGTAAATCTAGTTGATCTGTAAAGGAAGCTCATATTCGAAATATATTGATAAAGGTATAAATATATTTTTTATATTTGGGCAAGAAATAGTTCTTAAAAATAATGCAAGAGATGACATTAAATGTTATTTAAAACAACATCAGGGTTTTGAAGAAAAAAGGGTTATACAAGAAGGTGGGATAGATAATATCCATCAGGTAATCCTAGAAAATGCTGGAGGATCCTTGTTTGGTTCAAAAACCCTTATTGAGATTTCTCACACTGCTAAAGGAAAAATTGATAACTATATTCAATCACTGGTTGAGATTCCCAATATAAACTCAATGGAAAACATTGCAATAATTATTGACTCTCGTTTGGATAAGATTAATAAAAGATTGAAATGGTTCAAAGCCATTGACGAAATAGCCTTAATTATTGACTGCCAAAAGCTTAAATCTTTTGAAGAGAAAATTTGGTTAAAGCAACAACTAAAGTTTTTAGACGTTCAAAAAAGATCAGAGGCCGTTGAGAGAATATTTGCTCTAAATTCGGGCAATCTTGTGGCTCAACAAAATGAAGTAAATCTTTTAAAGCTGTTTAATGCTAGCAATCATCATATCCAAGTTGATTATGTTGATGATAATGCTGAATTTGTTCCATTTGAACTAGAAGATATGATCTTAAAAAGAAATACGAGCCAAGCTTTAAGAGTCATTCTTTCTATTAAAGAACATGATGATCATTATGCTGCTCTGCTTGTTTGGGTGCTAGGAAGAATTATTAACAATGCGGTTGCTGCTATACAGTCTCCCAGACCAGACGCAGCTCTTTTGAAACTTGGAGTTTGGGATAATAAAGTCTCAGATTATAAAAAGCTGATGCAATCATTTAAGTTAAAAAGATTAATTGGATTTCAAAAAAAAATATTTGAGTTGGATTTATCAAATAAAGGAATTAACAAAACAAATTTTTGGGAAAGGATAAGTGATCTTGTTCTTGAGCTCTCTAGTCGTTAAAGAAGGCTAATCTAAAAATATCCTCACATTTCTTGAACAAGTGGTTTTCATTTTTGATACTATGGTTTTCTGAATAAATATCCGTAACCTCTGCCATACCTTTTGTGGAGCTTGTTAACCAGACTTTTGATGCACACAGTAATTGCTCAATAGAAAAATTATCTTCAACGACATCAATATTATTTTCTTTGAAAACCTTTATAGATATATCTCTAGTAATGCCGGGCAAGATATTATTGTTTAGACTTGGAGTACATATGACATTATCTATTATAAAGAAAACATTTGATGCGCCCGCTTCAGTGATAATACCATCCCTATGCATAATAATTTCATTGCAGCCTTTGTTTACAGCATTATTCATCATCATAATATTAGGCAGAAGAGATATTGATTTAATATCGCATCTACCCCATCTGATATCTTCACAAAGAAGAACTCTATATTTTTGCGCTTGAAAATCATAATTAGTAGAGTACCCAAAATATTCAGGTTCTAAATTTTTACTATAGATATGGCTTCTTACTTCATCTACGCCTCTAGAAATTTGATAATAAACATATCCATTATGTGCATCGCACATATTTATTAGTTGCGATATCTCAAAAAAAATTTTCTTAGTATCTAATTTTATACTTATGGCATCTGCACTTTTCTGAAACCTGTATAAATGATCATCGAGTGCTATAGGGGTTTTTTTATAAAATGGTATGACTTCGTAAATACCATCAGAAAATGTATATCCTCTGCTTACAGGAGATATTTTTATATTTTCTAACAGATCAAATTTTCCTTGGAAAACTGCACTAAATTTAGGCATTATTCGTGCTAAAAAGTCCTATCATCCATAAGAGAAATTTTGACCAAAGCCTTCCAAAGAAACCTTTAGGCTCAACATCTTCAAGTGAAACAAGAATATCGGAATAAATTACCTCTCCATTGCTAACTATTTCAAGTGAGCCTATCTCCTGACCTTTTATTATTGGAGCTTGTATATTATTTTTATGTTTATAATTAATCTTTAAGTCTTTAAAACTAGCCCTAGGAAGAGTTAAGGAAATATCTGCTTTTACTCCAATTTTAACAGTACTATCTAACCCTCCCCATATTGAAATTTCTTTAAGCTCTTGGTCTGCAGATACAACTTTCTGAGTTGCAAAAAATCTAAACCCGTATTCAAGTAACCTCTGGGTATCAGAGAACCTATCCTTATCTGAATTGCTTCCAGCTACAACAGTGATTAGCCTCATTCCTCCTCTTTGTGCCGAACCAACTAAGCAATACCCAGCAGAGCTAGTATGACCAGTTTTTACACCATCAGAAGACTCATCACGCCAGAGCAATTTATTTCTATTAAGCTGTTTTATATTATTAAATGTAAATTGTTTTTCTTTGTATAAGGCATATTCATTTGGGAATTTATTAATATAGTTTGATGTGAGATTAGCTAGATCCTTGGCGGAAGAATAATGGTCAGGATCTGGGAGTCCCGTTGAGTTTTTAAAATATGTATTATTCATATCAAGTGATTCTGCATAAGCATTCATTAAATCTACAAAACCGTCTTCAGTTCCTCCAGCATATTCAGCAATTGCAACAGAAGCATCATTTCCTGATTGAATCATAATACCTTTGAGCAAATCAGAAACTTTTACTCTTTTGCCAGCCTCAATGAAGGTTTTGGAGCCTTGCATTCTCCATGCTTTTTCGCTTATTAAAACTTCATCATCTGGCGAGATAAGGCCATTATTAATTTGATCAGCAACGACATAACTGGTCATAATTTTTGTCATGCTTGCTGGTTCAATTTTATTATCAGAGTTAAACTCAGCAATTACAGTGCCTGTATTTGGTTCAAGCAAAATATAACTTTTTACATTCAATGGTGGCGATTCAGGAACAAAAGTTTGCGTTTCCGCATTAATTGAGAAAGCCAACAGTACTGTTATTAAGAAATTTTTCATATTTTTAACTCTTCTGATAAATAATATACTGCCATAGCATAAAAGTGGCTTATATTATATTTTGTTATTGCAATAAAATTGTCGTCACCAATGAAATAATGATCTTTTTCTTCCTCTTCAAATGTTAATGAAATAAATTTAGATAAGCCTGGCTCAGGCTTAAAAACTTTTCTAACATTATTTATGTCAACTTTTTTTACAATAGAGCCCTCTCGTTTCCAACCATGTAAATATAAATAGTTTGCTATGCTGCCAATGGCATCATCAACAGAATTGAAAAGATCCACTTTACCATCATTATCAAAATCAACTGCATATGCCCTATAGCTTGATGAAATGAACTGCCCATAGCCCATTGCCCCAGCATATGATCCTTTAGGAGTATTAATATCAATGTTGTTTTCTCTAGTAAGAAGAAAAAACTCGATTAACTCTTTTTTAAAAAATTTTGACCTTCTTGGATATTCAAAACTCAATGTAGTCAAGCTGTCTATTACCCTATAATTGCCCATAACTTTTCCATATCTAGTTTCAACCCCCAAGATCGCTGTAATTGTTTCTTTTGGAACTCCATATTTTTTTTCTGCTCTTTCAAGCGTATCTATATTTTCTAAAATAAAATTTTTACCATTTTGTATGCGCTTTTCTTCTATAAAAAGCTTCTTATATTTTTCCCAGGTCCAGGTAAACTCTGCAGGACTGGAGATTGAATTGATAATACTCTGTTGTTTTTTTGCATTAGATAAGGCATCAAGAACATAATCTTTTTTAAATCCATGAATATCAACGAGTTCGTCTATAATTTTTTTAGATTCTGGATGTTCTGAATAGCTAGCAATTGTTAATGTCGAGAAGACTAGAAGAGTTAAATTTATCAATTTTTTCATCTTTGCATTAATTTTTTGTGTGAAGCCATAGATATTATAATGCCAAAAGCTATATAAAATGATAATAAAGATGAGCCTCCTTTGCTAATCAATGGCAAAGGCATCCCAACTACAGGCATAAGACCTGTTACCATGGCAAGGTTTATAAAAAGCGTTGAAGCAAAAATTAAACTTAAGCCTCCGATAGTCAAGCGACAAAATCTATCTCTTGCATTAAAAGCAAGGTATAGACATCTTAGTAATATAAATATATAGAGAGAGAGCAAAAAGCAAACACCTATAAACCCAAACTCTTCAGCAATGACAGCAAAAATAAAATCTGTTTCTGTTTCTGGTAGAAAGTCTAGATGCGATTGAGATCCATTGGTATAGCCCTTTCCCGAGATACCCCCGGATCCAATTGCAATTTTAGATTGAGTTATATTCCAACCACTACCGTAAGGATCTGCGCCTGGGTCTAAAAGGGTTAGTATTCTTTGTTGCTGAAAAGGAACCAAAAAATAATTCCATAGAAAAGGTAGACTGATTATAAAAATCAAAAAAGAGGCCCCTATGAATTTCCAGCTCAGTCCCGCAAAAAATAAAACATATATACCTGCCATGCTAACAACAAGGCTTGTTCCTAAGTCTGGCTGTTTGGCTATAAGCAGAAAGCAAATAGTTATAATGCCTATGCTCATAAGTGTATTTTTAATACCAATCGGTAATTTTTTTTCATACAAATATGATGATAGATACAGTGGGAGAGCAATTTTTACTAACTCAGATGGCTGAAGAGTTAAAACTCCAAGATCAAGCCATCTTTTTGCTCCATTAATTTCTTTTGCAGATAAAATTGTTACCAGTACCAGTGATAGTGAAATTATCAAAAAAATTGGTGACATAATCTTGTAAATATCAGGATCTGGTTGGCTTAAAGCGAACATAAGACATAGGCCAAAAGATACAAATACTGCTTGCTTAATTACTAGGTTTGCATTTCCTTGAGATGCACTATACAGAAAAAGCAATCCCATTAATGACAGAAGCGTAATGGCAATAAAAAGATATTGATCAAAATATATTGTAAATCTTTTAAAAGATAGTTTTCTCATTGGTCTATTAGTGAGTTAAGGACTTTTACTGCAACCGGTCCAGCAACCGAGCCTCCGCTTTCAGCATTTTCGATAACAACACTTACGGCATATTTTGGATTAGGCATTGGACCGAAAGCGACCATAATTGCATGATCTCTTTTATTAATATCTTCTCTTATCAATTTGTAATCCTCTTTGCTATCTAAACTTACTAGTTCCACTGTTCCAGATTTTGCAGCAATTTTATAAGACTTTAGAGTTTTGAGTCCTTTTGCAGTACCTCTGGGGCTTTCAATTACATCAATCATGCTATTGTGAAGTCTTTTCCAGTCATCCTTGCTAATATTTTTAGAGGGGAGTTCTAATAATTCTTTATCTTCGTAGGCATCTACAATTGAAAGTTTCTCTAGTGATCCATTGTTGCTTAAGAATGCCCCATAAAATGCAAGTTGTATTGGAGTTGCGCTTAAGTATCCCTGACCAACCCCCATATTAACTGAGTCACCTTTAAACCATCTAAAATTAAGATTATTCATCTTCCATGATGGACTAGGAAGTAAACCTGGATCTGCATTGAAACAATCTATACAAATATTTCTACCAAAACCAAAATTTGAAAGATGATCAATAAGATTTTCGATATCTGACTCGTAAGCTAAAGAAAAGAAGAATGTATTTGAGCTCTCAATAATTGCATTTTCAAGGCTAATATCGCCATGGCCACCATCTTTCCACCCTCTGTAAATTCTTTTATCTTCTGGGAGAACAAAATATCCTGGATCATTGATTTTAAAATCCCAATCAATCATTTTGTTTTCTAATCCATACAAGCCAATAGCTGGCTTAATCGTAGAGGCTGGAGAATATCTCCCTTGAGAAGCTCTATCAAAGAAAGGCTTATCTTTGTCTTGAAGTAAGCTTTGAAAATCACTGGTAGAAATGCCATTTGAAATTTGATTGATAGAGAAAGATGGTGAGCTTAGATATGTTACTATTGACCCTGATTCAATTTCTATGGCAACCACGGCGCCTTTTCTTCCATTCATTGCCGCAAATGCTGTTTCCTGAGAATTCATATCTAAAGATGTGATTATATCTTTTCCTTTTTTTGGTTCTATGAAATCAACTTGTTTTAACAATTTCCCTTTTGCATCTACCTCATATACTTTTTCACCATATATGCCTCTTAAATAACCATCATATACACGCTCAATACCTGTTTTTCCAACAATGTAACCATTTGCATACTTAAAGACCGTTTCACCGATTCTCTTATTTTGCTCGGCAAGAATAATTTCAAGTTGATCATTTTGAGTTCTTCCAACATAACCAAGAACATGAGAAAAAAGATCTGGATATTTGCTTGTACGGCTATATCGTTCATCAATAAAAGCTTCTGGAAATTGATAATTTCTTACTTTAAATCTTGCTATTTCACTATCGCTAAGGGCACGCTTTACAGTTAGCTCCCTATTAAAGGCTGATTTGGAAGAAAATTGCTCAATAACATAATTTTTATCTTTGTCTGAAAGTGGCACAACTTCATCTAATTTCTTCAAATAATTAGTTATATTACTTATTTGGGATGGTTGAATGATTAGATCATAACTTGGAACATTGTTTACTAATATATTGCCATTTCGATCATAAATAATACCCCTTGCTGGCTGAACTAAAACTGTTTTAGTTTTATTTTCTATAGAAGCAAGTTCGTAACTTGAAAAGCTATAAACTTGTAATGAGTATGTCCTGAATATAAATAAAATAAACAGCAAACCAAAAAATAAATAGATTAAAATTAGTCTGCTTTTAAATATTTTCTTTTCAAGGAATCTGTCTTCGAGATTTATCATTTGTGATAAGGGGAATTATTAATAATTGCAAATGATCGATAGATTTGTTCCATTAAAATTATCTTGAATAGTCTATGAGGAAAAGTCATATTTGAAATTGAAATCACTTTATTAGAATGGTTTAAAACTTCATCTGATACCCCAAAAGAGCCCCCAATAATAAAGTTAGTCTTTTTATGATTTTCTAAAGATGATTTTATTATTCCGCTAAATGTTTTGCTACATAGTGATTCGCCTTTTATATCAAATAAAATTGTGAGGTCATTATTATTGATTTTGGCAAGTATAGAGTTTGATTCTAATTCTTTTATTTCATTAATTGATCTCTTTGGATGTTGCTGGCCTTTGATATTTATAAAGTTTATAGAAATATGCTTTGGGAATTGTTTAACATAATAATTTAATCCCTCATTTTCCCATCTAGACAGTTTATTGTTTACGCTTATAAAATTAAATGTCATTTAAGAACTAGTTTTTAAAAGAGTTTTTTGCCCCCAAAGACCTTCCAAGTCATAAAGCTCCCTCGTTTCAGACTTCATGAGATTAATGACAACCGAACCACAGTCAACAATTATCCATCCAGAGTCTGCACTTCCCTCGCTACCAATAATTTCAAGATCATTGTTTTTTAACTCTTCAATTAGTTTTTCAGAAATAGATTTTGCATGTCTATTAGAGTTTGCAGTAGCAATAATAATGCATTCAGCAAAAAAAGATATTCCCTCAATATCTAAAGTAAGTATATTATCTGCTTTGCTATCCCGCAGGGACTGCATGCAAACATCTGTAATTATTTTTTGTAGCAAAATTAGATATGTTTAATTATTAGAACCTTACGATATACTAAATTATATTTAAGAAAAAAGATAAGAAATTATGGAAATTGGTGGTCTAAGTTTTATATTTAATTGGCTTGAAAATAATAATAATTTGCTTATATATCTTGGGGTTTTTTCATTTTTTCTTTTTTTTCTAAGTATTTTTGGTATTAAATACTTTGCTGCAAAAATCCCTTATGACTATTTCCTTAGAAAGGAAAAATTCTCAAGACTCAGGGAGCGATCAATTTTTCTTTGGCTTGTATATAAATTATTAAAAAATTTAATAGGCTACATACTAATATTTTTTGGGGTTTTGGCATTAATTCTTCCCGGACAAGGAGTAATTATGATTTTAATTGGCCTGGTTATGAGTGATTATCCCGGCAAACTAAATCTAGAGAAAAAGATAATTTCTATTAATAGTGTAAGAAAAGGAATCAATTGGCTTAGGATGAAATCAGGAGTTAGAGATATTGAATTATAAATTTAAGCGTTTGTCATTTTTTTGATGCACTTAGATAGAATTACAAATCTCTGTGAAGCATCAAATGCGTCTAAAAGGCTTTGCTTTTCTTTTGAGGTTAGTGGTATTAAACCTCCTAAGTGATATGCAATTGAATCTGCAGAATTAAAATTTACATCAATTTTCAACTCACTGACTCTTGGATGTTTCATGATTTGCGTCAAAATACTTACAAATTCTGGGTATTCTGCCAATATGGCTTGATCATCAACCTCTGGGTCAATAACTGGCTCAATATCGCCTATGTTTAATCCGTCTTCAAGCTGGCATATGTTCTTAATTGAAACTTTGTCCTCAGCTTTAACAGTTATACCAAGCAATCCATTTGGTAAATTATTGAAATCTATTATTCTTACATAAGTACCTTTCTTAGAGATAGTGATGCTGCTCTCTGAGTTTTCTTCTTCAAAAAAAGCAATAACAAAACCAGAATCATCTTTTAGAGAGCTCTTAACCATGTCTACATATCTGGGTTCAAAGATCTGTAATGACTGAATACTTCCAGGCAATGCAACAATTTTTAATGGGAATATAGGTACGTTAGATTTTCTCAAGGTGTTTAATAATTGGGTTGTATATCAAAGAGCTGTCTTTGTTTGTCATTATCAAAATAATATCATAATCACAAATATTATCTTTGATAAAAATTAAAGATGCTTCAATTGAATTAAAAACTAATCGCTCATCTATCCCTTCCCCCAAAATACTTTTATGGTCTATCCAAATAGTGTTTGTGAGGGAGCTAGAGGCATTGAATAATTCATCGCCATGAACCCCCCTTGACATAGTATTAGAACCTAATTCTATTATGCCTAAAATTTTTGACCCTAAATTTTGAGAAGATAGCGCTTCAGCTGTCATTCTTATTGCTGTTGGATGATGAGCAAAATCATCATAGATACTGACGCCTGCATAAGATCCTTTATTTTCTAATCTACGTTTAACTCCATCAAAATCAAGGAGACTCTCAATTGAATCTTCTATAGATATCCCATTTACATTTGCGGCAAGAATTGCGGAGCAATAATTTTTAAGATTATGCTCTCCAATCAATGGAAGGTCTTTTAGAGAATATTTTTTTTCATCAATTGCTAGTAATCCATTTTTATAATCTAAATGATAATTACCTTCATTAATAGAAATTATTTTTGACCACACTCCTTGGTTAACAACATCATATGAATTCTTATCATCTCCATAAAAAATAATATTTCCAGACCCTGGTAATGTCTTTATTAGATGATGAAATTGTTTTTTTATATCATCAAGATCCCTGAATATATCAGCATGATCAAATTCTATATTGTTAATTATTAATGTATTTGTTTTGTAGTGAATGAACTTCGACCTTTTGTCAAAAAAAGCGGAATCATACTCGTCTGCTTCGACTATAAATACATTATCACTTCCCAAGCAAGCTGATTTTCCTGTAGAGCTTGAGACTCCTCCAACCAAATATCCAATATCTCTATCCTGTTTTAAAAAAATATGGCACAGCATATAAGAAGTTGTAGTTTTGCCATGGGTTCCAGAAATTGAGATGACATTTTTTTTTGTTAGCATTTCGCCAAGAATATCTGGCCCTGATTTAAATGGGAGGTTGTTTTCTAAGATATATTCAACAGACTCATTTCCACGAGACAAGGCATTGCCAATTATGTAAAGATCTGCTTTTGGTAGATCGTTTGCTTTGTAACCCTGAACTAAGTCAATATGAGAGCTTTTAAGCTGGTCTGACATTGGCGGATAAAATTGAATATCAGAACCTGAAACATGATGACCTGAGTCTTTAAGTATCTGTGCTATGCCCCCCATGAAGGTCCCGCATATACCTAGAATATGTATTCTCATAGTGGTTATAATACTTTGTAAAAGTTAAATAAAGAAATATAGGGCGCTTATATGAAGAAAAATGCATTTTATGCACAATCAGGTGGAGTCACAGCAGTAATAAATGCCACAGCGAGCTCTTTAATTCTTGAGACTAGAAAGCATAAAAACAAGATAGGAAAGTTATATGCTGGCAAAAATGGCATTCTTGGAGCATTAAAAGAAGATCTTATTGATACATCCAAAGAATCCATTGCAAATATTAAATCACTAAAATATCGGGCTGGTGGAGTGTTTGGCTCGTGCAGGTTTAAGCTTAAAGATCTTGAATCTGATGAACGTCAATATAAAAGACTAATAGATGTTTTTAAGGCTCATAATATTGGTTATTTTTTTTATAATGGCGGGAATGACTCTGCTGATACTGCATTAAAAGTCTCAAAAATTAGTAAAGATCTTGGATACGATTTAACATGTATAGCAATACCCAAGACTGTAGACAATGATCTTGTTATTACTGATTCATGTCCTGGTTTTGGTTCTGCTGCAAAATACATTGCCACTTCAACACTAGAGGGATCTTTAGATGTGCAATCTATGTCAGAAACATCAACAAAAGTATTTATTCTTGAGGTTATGGGAAGGCATGCCGGCTGGATGGCTGCATCAAGCATACTTGCAAAAAGAAAGAATCAAAATGCACCTCATATTATTTTATTACCAGAAGTCACTTTTAACCAAAAAAACTTTCTTGCAGAAGTGAAGAAAAAAGTAAGTTCAGATGGTTATTGTGTTGTAGTGGTTTCAGAGGGCGTAAGGAATTCTAGAGGTAAGTTTCTAGCAGAGATTAATACAAAAGATGCCTTTGGGCATACTCAACTTGGGGGGGTTGCTCCGTTCATTGCAAATTTAATCACATCAAAATTAAAGTATAAAAATCATTGGGCTGTTGCTGATTATCTTCAAAGGAGCGCCAGACACTTAGCATCTAAAACTGACTTTGACCATGCGCAAGCAGTTGGCATCCATGCTGTAAAATATGCATTAAAAGGAATGAATGGAACTATGCCTGTAATCAAGAGACTTGCAGGAAGAAAATATAAATGGGCAGTTGAGCCAGCGCCAGTATCAAAAATAGCCAATCATGAGAAGAAGCTGCCCAAAAGCTACATAAGTAAAATGGTTTTAGTATTACAAAAAAAGGTGTGAATTATCTGCGGCCTCTCATTAATGGTGAAGCGCCAGTAAAGTTTGAAGATGGAATACCTCTTATTAAAGAACTAAAGCTAGAACTTGAAAAGAAAAAGCTAGATCATTGGGATGAATAGCTAGCTATTTAATTTATCCACTAAAGTATGCATTTCTTTCTGTAATAATTTTTTATCCTCTTGATTTAAAAATTCTCCTATTTCTATATCTTGTCCTTTTGATCTAAAAGAAAGTTTAGTAATTTCATCAGAGCTCTTATTAACTTGAAATGAAGTAAATGATCTAAATTCTTGCCAACTATATTCTATTTTTTTTCTACCTTTCTGGATCAAAACAAGCTCATCTGATAAAAATATTTTTTGCCTTTGCCTGCTCCAATTAAAGTTCAAATAAAAAGCAGTAACTAAAATTAGTATTTCTAAGCCAGCAAATGGAAGTATTAAAGTAGCCCCCAATAAAAAAAATATTGTCGCAATTCCAATACAGATAAATGAAATGCTTAAGATAAAGATTATTCTGGCGAACCCATTCAAGGATCCATTTGGCTTGATATCTATTAAATATTTATCAGCTTTTATTTTTTTAACAATTACCACGTTACAATAATATTATGAGTATGAGTAAAGATTATATTAATTATATTATGCCTTTTTATTCTCCAGCTGGCTTTGTTGTTAAAAAGGCTAAAGGTTCATATGTATGGGATACAAATAATAAAAAATACATTGATCTGACAGCAGGTATTGCCGTAACAAGTCTTGGTCATTCTAATAAAGAACTCATAGAAATTGCACATAACCAAAGCAAGGATCTATGGCATCTCTCTAATCTATATATTAATGAGCCTACGACCAGACTGGCAAAAAAGCTATGCAATAAAACTTTTGGTGATAAAGTCTTTTTTTCTAATTCTGGTGGCGAGGCAATAGAGGCAGCTGTGAAAACTGCTCGGAAGTATTCAACGCAAAAATTTAATAATAATAAAAATGAGATTATTTCATTTAGTACTTCTTTTCATGGAAGAACATTAATGGGTATTACATTGTCTCATTCAAAATACTTAAATGATGGCTTTGGCCCCTTACCTAGAGGAATTAAAAATCACGAATTTAATAATCCAAATAGTTTGGATAAAGTTTTTTCAGAGAAAACCTCTGCGGTAATTTTAGAGCTTGTTCAATGGCAATCTGGTATTACTAAGGCCAACAAGAATTTTATCAAACAAATTATAAAGCAAGCCAAAAAGAATAATGCCCTCGTAATAATTGATGAAGTTCAATCAGGGATAGGAAGGACAGGGACTTTATTTGCTTATGAGCAATTTAATATCAATCCAGACATTGTTTGTTTTGCTAAGGGTATTGCAAATGGCTTGCCATTGGGAGGAATAATTACGAACAACAAAGTATCAAAGTATATAAGCCCTGGTCATCATGGGAGTACTTTTGGAGGTAATCCAATGGCATGCGCAGTTGGTGAAAAAGTAATAGATATAATTTCTAAAAAAGCATTCCTAAAAAAAGTAGCAGTCAAGGAAAAAATATTTATTCAATCCTTAGAAAAAATTCAGGAAGATTTAAAATTATTTGAAGAGGTTAAGTCTGCAGGACTTTGGATAAGTGTATCTTTTAATGAAAAATTCTCTATTGAAATAGATGATTTAATAAAAGCATGTCATAACAATGGGCTAATGATATTAAAAGCCAATATCAATACCATAAGATTCTCCCCGAGTTTATTGATAGAGAAATATACAATAATTAAATCAATGAAGATATTTAAGAAGACTCTGGTGCAGAATCTTTAACCTTAACTTCTTCTGAAATACTTTCTACTCTTTTAAGATGCCCGGCAAGAATATTACCTCGCTTTGCTCTTGAAGATAAATAGTGCTGCCAATCTTTAAATGGAAGGGAGCGACTCTTTGTGCCATAGTGAACTACAAGATTGCTATCCTCTGCTAAGAGTTGGATATCAAGCATTTTTTCCTCTTTAGATTTAAACTTAGCAGTAGGTATATTGATAATCTTGTTTCCTTTACCCTTAGGAAGTATGGGCAATTCATCTAATCTAAATATTAAAAGCTTTCCAATGCTTGAAACTGCTGCAATATACTGATGATCTGGTCTAAGCTTTTGGGATTTTATGAGCGATGCTCCTTCAGGGATCTTCATAAAAGCCTTGCCAGTTTTTTTATTTGATATTGTGTTACTGAATTCAGAAATATATCCGTATCCTGCTGTATTAGTAAAAATAAATTTATCATCTGGCTCACCAATAAGTGCAGATATAAAATTAACTCCAGATTCAGCATTCACTCTTCCTGATATTGGCTCACCCATTCCTCTTGCTGACGGAAGTGAGTGACTGGGAATAGAAAAAACCTTACCGCTTGAGTCAATGAATACTGCGATCTGATTGCTTTTACCTCGTGCATAATCTTGTAATTTATCCTCACCTCGATAGCTCAAGCTTGAAGGATCAATTTCGTGACCCTTTCCACTTCTTATCCAGCCAGCTTTTGAAAGAACAACAGTTATAGGTTCTGTCACGAGAGTTTCTTCTTCAGAAAAAACCTTTGCGTTAGAAGAGCTCTTAATTGGAGACCTCCTCTCTTCACCAAAATTTTCTTTTATTTCTAAAAGTTCCTTTTTGATTAGAGTTTTCAGTCTAGCTTTTGAAGATAAAATTGTTTCAATTTCTTTTTGTTCATCTGATAACTTTGATCTCTCGTCTTCAAGCTTAATTTGCTCAAGTTGAGCTAGTTGTCTTAGCTTAATCTCTAAAATTGCATTAGCTTGGATGTCTGTTAGTTTGAATTCCCTGATAATTTCTTTTTTTGGCTCATCAGACTCTCTAATTATTTTAATAACCTCATCAATATTTAAATAAACTGCAAGCAGGCCTTCTAGTATATGCAGCCTATCATTAACTTGATCTAATCTGTGCTCTAATCTCCTGATAACGGTATTCTTTCTGAATGTTATCCATTCTTTTAACAGAGAAAGTAAATCAAAGACTTTTGGTCCCCCGGCCAATGAAATTAAGTTCATATTTGCTCTGTAATTCTTTTGAAGATCAGTTGATGCAAAGAGATGATTCATAACGTCTTCAGCATTTACTCTGTTTGATTTCAAAGTTATAACAAGCCTGACTGGCTCTTCATGATCACCTTCATCAGCAAGATCTACAACCATTGGTATTTTCTTTTTGAGCATCTGATCTGCAATTTGTTCTAATATTTTTGAACCAGAAGCCTGATAAGGTAAAGCATTTATGATGATGTCATTCTTTTCTTGGGCCCATTGAGCCTGAATCTTAAATCCGCCTCTGCCGGTTGTATATATTTCTAAAAGCTCTTCTTCGCTTGCAATAATTGAGGCATTATTGGAAAAGTCTGGTCCTTTAATTATTTCTAAAAGGTCGCTAAGCTCAGACCTTGGATTGTCTAACAGAAAAACTGTAGCATCTATTATTTCATTAATGTTATGAGAAGGTATGTCTGTTGCCATGCCAACTGCTATACCGGATGTTCCATTTAAAAGAATTGATGGTAATTTAGCTGGAAAAATTACTGGCTCTAAAAGTGAGCCGTCAAAATTTGCCTGCCAGTCAACTGTTCCAGACTTTAATTCATCAATCAATAAGTTAGCAAATTTTGTAAGCTTTGATTCTGTATAACGCATAGCTGCAAATGACTTTGGATCATCTTGTGATCCCCAATTGCCTTGACCATCAACAAATGGATATTTGAAGGAAAAATTTTGAGCCATCAATACCATTGCTTCATAAGCGGCGCTATCTCCATGAGGATGAAATTTACCAATTACATCTCCAACTGTTCTTGCAGATTTTTTATACTTTGATCCTGCATCAAGTCCAAGTTCTGACATTGCATATAATATTCTTCTCTGAACTGGCTTTAGGCCATCACCAATATTAGGCAATGCTCTGTCTAGAATTACATACATTGCATAGTTTAAATATGACTCTTCTGCGTATTTTTTTAGACTTATTGATTCAACTTTTTTCATATTAATTTATTTCCGCAAGAGAGCCCTTTTTTTCTAACCAATCTTTTCTATCAGGCGCTCTTTTTTTGCTTAAAAGTAAATCCATCACTGAATTTGCATTATCTGAAGAACTAATTGAAAGACAAACAAGCTGCCTAGAGCTTGGATCCATAACAGTTTCTCTAAGCTGAGACGGGTTCATTTCACCAAGCCCCTTAAACCTTTGAATGTTAACTTTTGGCTTACCTTTTTTAGATTGTAGTTGTTTTACAATATTTTCTTTTTGCGCATCATCAAGCGCATAAGCAACTTCTTTTCCACAATCAATTCTGTAAAGAGGCGGCATGGATACATAAATCCTCCCCTCCTGTACAAGTGTTCTATAATGTCTTAAAAATAATGCACATAAAAGAGTTGCTATATGTAAACCGTCAGAATCAGCATCTGCCAGTATACAAATTTTTCCATATCTTAATGATGATAGATCATCGTTCCCGGGCATAACACCGATAGCAGTTGATAAATTTTTTATCTCTTGGGACTTGATTATTTCAGAGCTTTCTAGGTCCCAGGTGTTAAGAATTTTTCCTCTGAGTGGCATGATGGCCTGGAAAGATCTCTCTCTTGCTTGTTTAGCAGAACCTCCTGCTGAGTCACCCTCTACCAAAAATAACTCTGTTTCATTTAGATCTTGACTATTGCAATCAGAAAGCTTGCCCGGAAGTGCAGGGCCTTTAAAAGTTTTCTTTCTTTCAACTACTTTTGATGATTTTGCTCTAATTTGCGCTGAAGCAATTGCTAGATCAGCTATCTTTTCTCCCTCTTCAGTATGAGTATTAAACCAAATACTAAGAGCATCCTTTGTTGTATTAGAAACAAAAGATGCATGATCTTTAGAATCTAAGCGCTCTTTGGTCTGTCCAGCAAATTGCGGATTTTGTAACTTAGATGAAACGATAAAACTTGCATGAGCAATAACATCTTCTGCATTTATCTTTAAGCCTTTTGGTATTAAATTTCTGTATTCACAAAATTCTTTAACTGAGTCTAATAAACCAGATTTAAAACCATTCAAATGTGAGCCGCCTTGAGCAGTTGGTATAAGGTTCACATATGTCTCATCAAGCCTATCTTTGTATGGTTTTGACGACCAATTAATTACAAATTCTACTTCTTGAATATCACTAGGCTTAGTACAAAGAATTGATTCTTCAAGAATCAAATCTAAGCCTTCTGCAGATTCTGCTAAATATCCTCTTAAGCCATCTTCATAAAACCATTTGATTCGCTCTGATTTTTTTTCATGAAAAAAATCTATTGTTAAGCCTGGGCAAAGGACGGCCTTAGCCTTTAGTAAATGTTTTAAATGTTTTATTTGAACTTCTGTTGTTTCAAAATAGGAACTATTAGGCTTAAACCTAATTGTTGTCCCAGAATTTCTTGCTCCAACTTCTCCTATTTGATGAAGTTCTTCCTTTTTGTCTCCATCATTAAAAGTAATGCTATGCTCTTTAGAATCTCTCCTTATCTTAACTTCAAGCTCGCTAGACAGTGCATTAACTACTGAGACCCCTACCCCATGAAGGCCCCCAGAAAAGTTATATTCATCACCTGAAAATTTTGCACCAGCATGAAGTTTGCACATAATAAGCTCTACCCCAGAAACCTTATGTTCTGGATGAATGTCTACTGGCATTCCCCTACCGTCATCAATTACTTGAATAAACCCGTTCTTATGTATACTTACCTTGATAGTTGAGCAGTGCCCAGACAAAGCCTCATCTACTGAGTTATCAAGAACTTCTTGGATAAGGTGATTTGGATTACTGGTATCTGTATACATTCCTGGTCTTTTTTTGACAGGGTCTAAACCAGATAAAACTTCTATTGCCTTTGAGTCGTATGAATTAGCCAATTTATTTATAAGTACCTTATTTATTTAAGCATTGAACTATTTGAATATATTCTACTCTAAGAAATTAATAAAGATGCATTAGGGAACATATAATTTAAAAAATATGTTAATTGCAAAAATAATTAAAATGTTTACACTGCACACATTGAAATTAAGTTAAGATATTGAGATGTCCATGAAAATATATAAAAACCTTCTAACAGTAATTGCGCTATGTGTTTTGATATTTCCAGCAAATACAAGTGCTGAAAATATTTTAGATATTTATAATGAAGCTCTTGAGAATGATCCCACATTCAAAGCTGCAGAGTATTCATACTTAGCTGATAAGGAAATTAAAGTTCAAGGAAGAGCTGCTCTTTTGCCAAGCGTTTCAATTAGCGGAAATACTAATTGGAATGAGTATTATCAGAATAAGGAGCTAACTCAAAATTACAATTCTTTTTCCTCATCTGCTTCTATTACACAACCTCTTTTTAGATTAGACAATTGGTTTAATTACAAACAATCTAAATCATTAACTGATGCGGCAGAAGCTGATTTTGCATATGAGCAACAGAATCTGCTACTTAGGACTGCCGAATTATACTTTGGTGTTTTACGCGCAATTGATAACTTGAATGCTGCTATTTCAGAAGAAAAAGCAATTAAGCAACAACTTGATCAAGCAAAACAAAGGTTTGAGGTTGGGCTGTCTGCCATTACCGGAGTTCAGGAGGCGCAATTAGCATATGATTTAAGCAAAGCTTCAAGAATTAGATTAGAAGGCAATTTATTTTCAGCAAGAGAAGCTTTAAACGCATTAATAGGAAGAGAAGTTTTTAGTATTGATGAGCTTGGAGAAAATTTAGAGATAGTTGCTCCAACACCCACTTCTAAAGAGCAATGGGTAGAACTTGCTCTAAAGAAGAATTTTAAGCTTAAGGCGGCCTACCTAAGAAAAGATGCAGCAAAAAGCGGCGCAAGAAGCGCTGCATCCAACCATTTGCCGGAGATAAATATCGTAGGCACAGAATCTGAATCTGAAACAAATCAGTATAATTATGAAGGTTTTAGCATTAATGGCCAGGGAATACCTGTTCCATCGGTTACCGGAAGAAGAAATTATTCAATTCAATTAAGCATGCCTATTTATCAAGGCGGCGCAGTTAGCTCGAGAAGAAAACAGGCATATGCTCAGTACGATAGAATGACTGAAAATACATTGTTTACAGAAAGGTCTGTTATCCAGGAAGTAAGATCTCAATATTCTAATGTTATTACTCTTGTTGCTAATGTAACTGCACAGAAGCAAGCTGTTATTTCTGCAACTAGCGCACTTGAGGCAACTCAAGTAGGTTATAAAGTTGGAACGCGGAATGTGGTTGATTTATTACAAGCAGAAAAAAATCTATATAGCGCAGAGAAGAATTTAGCTAATGCAAAATATGATTATATACTTGCTAATTTGAAGCTTGCATTAGCCTCAGGAACAATTGCTCCAAAAGACATTGTAAATATTAATAATCTTCTGAAGTAGTTCATGCCTGAACTTCCTGAAGTTGAGACTACTTTAAGGGCTATTGATAGTTTTTCTGGAAAAAAAATCTTATCCTCAAAAGTTAATAATCCAAATCTTAGATGGAAAATTGATAAAAATTTTGATTCTATAGTTAGAAATATTCAAATAAAAAATATCCATAGAAGAGCAAAATATATAATTTTTTCTTTTAAAGAATTTTATTTACTTCTTCACTTAGGCATGTCAGGAAGCATAAGAGTTGCCAAAAAATCTAGTAATTATTTTAAAAAACATGATCATGTAGAGTTGGTCTTTAAAAACAAAAAAATTATTTTTAATGATCCGCGACGATTTGGATCAATGCACATAATTAAAGATCTTGACTCTCATTTCTTACTAAGCAATTTAGGCCCTGAGCCATTAAGCAAAAAATTTAATAGTAAATACTTAAATCATCTGTGTTCAGGTTCTAAAACCTCAATTAAGAGTTTTATTATGAACCAAAAAAATGTTGTTGGTGTTGGAAATATCTATGCCTCAGAAAGCTTATTCATGGCAAAAATAAACCCTTTACGACCTGCGAGTAGCTTAAAGCTAGATGAATGCAAAGCATTAGTAAAAAGCATTAAGGCCATTTTAAGAAAGGCTATTGATGCAGGGGGAACTACTCTAAAAGATTTTTATTCAGCGGATGGTAATGCTGGTTACTTTAAGATTAAACTTAAGGTTTACGATAGAGAGAATAAAGAGTGTAAAAAATGTGATGGGCTTATTAAAAAGATAGCTCAAAATCAGAGAGCAACTTATTATTGTAATAAATGTCAGTCCTAGCTTAACTTCTATCTAATTTTGATTGAAGTGCTTGCTCTACAACTGGGTGAACAAATTTAGAAACATCGCCTTTTAGATCTGATATTTCTTTTATTAAACTAGATGAAACATAAATTAGACTTTCTTTAGGTGTTAAAAACATACTTTCAATGTCAGGGGCAAGCGCTCGATTCATAGTTGCTAATTGAAATTCATATTCAAAATCAGCTACCGCTCTGAGGCCTCTTATTATTGCGCATGCGTTATGTTCTCTTGCCAAATCAACAGTCAATTGCCTCGGAAATCCAACAACTTCTACGCACTCATTATCTTTATATATTTGCTTTATCAGTCTAACTCTCTCATCTAAAGAAAATAATGGCCTTTTGCCTTCACTTTGAGCTACTGCAACAACAATTCTGTCAAACAGGCCGCACCCTCTGTCAATAATATCCATGTGTCCCAAAGTTATTGGATCAAATGAACCTGGATATATTGCTACTTTCATAAGTAAATGATACTAAACATTATTTATTAAGCAAAATTTTAACAGTATTTGGTGATTGCTCTACAATCATTGTTGCTAGTTCTTTTAGAAGCTTATCTTTAGAGAATTTTTTTCGATAAATTAAGCTTATTTTCCGGGACGCTTGTTTTTCGTTTATTTTGCCTACAAATATTCCCATGTCAGTGGTCCATGATGATTGAAGTGCTAGTGCTGGTATTAAGGTAAATCCCTCTCCGGCGGCTACTATATTAATTAATGTTTCAAGACTAGTTGCTCTTGTATCAAGGTTTTGTTCTATGTCAATATCTTTTGGAGAGCAAACTCTTAGTGCTTGATCTCTTAAACAATGACCATCATGGAGCAATAGCATTCTTTCCTTTTTTAAATCAGAAGACTTCAGGTTATCAATATTTCTAAGGTTGCTATCTTTATGAAATGCTGCCCAAAAAGGCTCTTCGAATAAATCTATATTATTAAACTTCTGCTTATCAACATCAGTTGCTAATAAAACAGCATCAAGCTCACCCATGCTAAGTTTTCTAAGAAGATTCTCGGTTATATTTTCATCAAAAAATACCTTTGATCCAGGAATCTTATGCTTAAGTTCTAAAAAAAATTTTGGAATTAAATAAGGTCCCAGGGTTGGTATTATTCCCAACCTAAGTGGTGATGACCATGGATCAGAATTCTCCTTTGAAAGTTTTGTAATTTGATCGGCATCACTGGTAATGGCTCTTGCCTTTTCAATAACTTGCTCTCCAAATTTTGTAACTGAAAGGCTTTTTGTTGTCCTCTCAAAAATCTGATTACCTAGATACTCTTCAAGCTTTTTAATTTGTCCGCTTAAAGTAGGTTGAGATACATTACATACCCTGGCTGCTTTTATGAAACTCCCTTGGTCTGCCACAGCTACTATATATGAGAGATCTCTAAGATTCATTGTTAATGAGAATGATTATCATTTATATACTATAACTTATTTTAAATAGATATTAATAGTTAATATCTATATATATTATAGAAAAAAACATATTGAAAATATATAAATTGCCAATATTATTTATATAAATTCTAGGAGGAAATAATTATGGATTTAAAAGGATCAAAAACAGAAGGCCATCTTAAAGATGCATTTGCTGGTGAATCGCAAGCTAATAGAAGATATCTATATTTTGCGCAAAAAGCCGATGTTGAAGGCTACAATGATGTAGCTGCGGTATTTAGATCAACAGCAGAAGGTGAAACTGGTCATGCTCATGGCCATTTAGAATATCTTGAAGAATGTGGTGACCCAGCTACTGGAGAGCCATTTGGCGATACAGTGTCTAACTTAAAGTCAGCTATTGCTGGTGAAACACATGAATATACTGACATGTATCCAGGTATGGCTAAAGATGCTAGAGATGAAGGCTTTGATGAAATTGCTGATTGGTTTGAAACTCTTGCTAAAGCAGAGAGATCTCATGCTAATAGATTCCAGAAAGCTTTAGACGAAGTAGTCTGATTTCTTAATAAAGGAGGTTGGCAACAGCCTCCTTTTTACAATATGGCTGAAAAAATAAATACTTCAAGAGAAGGTGGGATAGATGCGCCTACACGACATAATTTAGATTGGAAAAATCCTGAATTTTATGATCAAAATAAAATTGATGAGGAGCTCTACAGAACATTTGAAATCTGTCACGGTTGTAGACGCTGTGTAAGCCTATGCGATGCATACCCTACTCTTTTTGATCTTATTGATGAATCTGAAACTTATGATATAGATAGTGTTGACAAAAAAGATTATAAAAAAGTTGTAGATGAGTGTTACATGTGTGATCTTTGCTATCAAACAAAATGCCCTTATGTGCCGCCTCACCCATGGGCATTAGATTTCCCTCATTTAATGCTTAGATCTAAGGCAGCTAACTTCAAAAAAAATAATGATCCTCTAAAGAAAAAGATTAGAGATAAATCTCTTAGTTCAACTGATAGCTTTAAATATGGGTCAATACCTCTAATCGATTTAACCATCAATAAGATAACCACATCAAATGTTGCAAGAAAAGCTATCGAAAAGATCGGCGGCATCCATTCTAATGCAAGCTTACCAAAATTCGACTCGAATACTCTCCAAAAAAGATATAAGAAACTTGATGGGTTTGACCCAGACCCAATCTCAACAGAAAGAACAACTGGAAAAGTAATGATTTTTGGAACCTGCTACTGCAATTACAACACTCCAGATATTGGCGAGGACCTTATAAGGGTTTTGCGATTTAATAATATAAAAACTGAGTTGATTGAAAAAGAGAAATGTTGCGGAATGCCTAAATTAGAACTTGGTGATCTTGATAGTGTTGAAAATGCTAAAGAATTTAACATACCTAGACTTGTTAACGCTATCAAAGATGGATATGACATCATTGCCCCAATCCCATCATGCGTTCTAATGTATAAGCAAGAGCTTCCATTGATGTTTCCAAATGATAATAATGTTCAACTAGTAAAAAACAAAATCTTTGATCCATTTGAATATTTATCAATAAGAGAGAAAGAAGGATTATTTAACAAAAATTTTAAAAATCAGTTTGATAAGATTTCTTATCAAGCAGCATGCCATCAAAGAGTACAAAACATAGGACCAAAAACTAAAGAAATTTTAGCAATGATTCCAGGTGCATCTGTGGATATGATTGAGAGATGTTCTGGGCATGATGGAACGTATGCTGTAAAAGTAGAGTCTCATGAAAAATCAATAAAAATTAGAAGGCCTGTTGTTACAAAGGCTAAAAAGTTTGAACCTCAAGTTTTTACATCTGATTGCCCAATGGCATCACAACACATCGGTGAAGCCTTAGATTCTGAAACAGAAATCAATCTTCATCCAATTACAATATTAAAAAAAGCATACGGAATATAAATGAAAAAATTAAATAGATCAGATTTATTCTCACTTGAAGAATACGCAATAAACAGAAGCAACTTTAGAGCAAGAGTTCTTGAAGAAAAAAAATCTAGAAAAGTGAGTATTGGCGATAATGTTGTCCTACTTTTTGAAAACAGAAATACTATTCAATATCAAATACAAGAAATGCTAAGGATTGAAAAAATCTTCGACCCTGAAGGAATAAAAGAAGAGCTTGATGCATATAATCCACTGATACCAGATGGTTTAAATTTAAAAGCTGTTATGTTGATTGAATATCCTAATGTTGAAGAAAGGAAAGAAAAATTAAAAATTCTCAAAGGCATCGAAAGAAAAATATGGATAAAAGTTGGTTCACATAATAAAGTTTTTGCAATTGCTGATGAAGATCTTGAACGAGAGGATGAAACAAAGACATCTGCGGTTCATTACCTTCGATATGAATTTAATGCCACAATGATTAAAGACTGGAAAGAAGGTTCGGGTGTTATTATGGGAATTGATCATGAAAACTATGATGCTCCTGAAACTATAATTTCTTCTTCAGTTTCATCGTCTCTAGTGCAAGATTTCGTGTAAAAATATACAAATAAACTTTGCCTGTTTTCTTGCATAGTTAAAAATATATCTGTTATATTTGAAGGTCGTAATAAAAATAAACAGCTAGAAATAGCTAGAATATATAAATTGAGGAGTTATATATGAAATATTTATTAATGTTGACGGGGCTTATTGCAATGCCATCGTTCGCTGCAGGAGGGGGGAATTTAGATCTAAATGCAGATGATATGACTGGTGTTTCTTTTTGGTTGGTTACTGCTGCTCTTTTAGCTGCAACGGTATTCTTCTTTGTTGAAAGAGATAATGTAAGTTCTAAATGGAAAACATCATTAACTGTATCTGGTCTTGTAACAGGTATTGCTTTTTGGCACTACATGTACATGAGAGGTGTTTGGGTTTCTGCTTATGCCAATGATGGCGTTGGTTCATCTCCAATCGTTTATAGATACATTGATTGGTTGTTAACTGTTCCGCTTTTGATAATTGAATTCTACTTAATTCTTAGAGCGGTAACAAATGTAGCAAGCTCATTATTTAAAAAACTATTTATTGGTTCTTTGGTAATGTTAATTGCGGGTTACCTTGGAGAGGCTGAAGCTGTGAGAGAGGTTGCTGAAGGCGATGCTCCTACAAATATGGCTCTAGTATATGGTGGCTTTGCTATTGGTATGCTTGCATGGTTCTATATGATTCAAGTTTTATATTCTGGTGAAGGTGGGACTGCAGTAAAACAAGCAAGTCCAGCAATTCAATCTGCATATAAAACAATGATGCTAATTATCATTGTTGGTTGGGCTGTATATCCTCTTGGATATGTATTTGGTCACCTTGTTGGTGATGGAAACCCTGCCTCATTAAACATCATTTATAATTTTGCTGACTTTGTTAACAAAATCCTATTTGGTTTAATTATCTGGCATGCAGCCGTGACTGAATCGCAAGGAACTTAATACATTAAGTTGAAAAATTAACCCGGTTTTATGCCGGGTTTTTTTATGGTTGAATTACCTCACCATTCCAGCTGAACATTTGACCGCTATCTTCTTGCGCAATATCTTCAATAACCTTCATGAGTTTATTTGCACTATCATCGGCAGAAAATAAATTGCTTTTTTTTACATTTTTTTGAAAAGGCTCGCTTAATCTGCTCTTAACAGTCCCGGGTTGAAGACCAATAATTATTCCTTTAGGATTTGTTCTTTTTGCCTCAATACTAAAATTTTTAATTATTTGATTTAAGGCGCTTTTGCTTGCTCTATATGAATACCAGCCGCCAAGCTTATTGTCTGAAATGCTTCCTACTTTAGCACTTAGAAAGGCCAATATACTTTTTTGACTATTAGTCATTAGTGGAATGAAATATTTACCAATAAGTGCTGGACCAAAGGTGTTTACGAGAAAAATTTTCATAAAATTTTCTACATTAATGTCTTTAATGCTTTTTTCAGGACCAAATGATTCAGTATGTAATATACCAGTTGCAACGATAACTCTATCAAGGCTTCTGTCTTCTATCAGAGATGCGGCATTCCTTACACTGATTTCATCTGTAATATCAATATTTATGTGAGTTACTCTTTCATCATCTTCTTTAACTTGGGCTCTTGAAATTGAATAAATATTCGAAATCTCTTTATCTCTAATATAGATATTTAGAAATGCTTTTCCTATTGCGCCTGAAGATCCTATTACTGCAACATTTTTCATAAATTAATTATACATTTATGCAATTACGAAGTGTTCATCAATAGAATAAAGAAAAGCAATTTTGCAAAGTTCCTTATAAGAAATTAACCTTTAAAAAGACTATTTAAAAGTTAAACTAAATAAGATGTATATTTATGGGGGAATAATGGGTTTTGAAGTAAGTGAGAGAGCAAAAGAATTAAACGAAAAACTTGAAAGGTTCATGGAAGAACATATCTATCCTCGTGAACATGATTACGATGAATTTACTAGCAACCAAGATAATCTATGGCAATACCCTGAATGGTATGAGGGGTTAAAAGAAGAAGCTAGAAAGCAAGGTTTATGGAATCTATTTCTACCAGAAGAATATAAACCCTGGAGCCCAGGTCTTAATAATCTTGAAATTGCAGGTTTATTTGAAACTATGTCAAAAGCTGCATGGTCCCAGCAAATATTTAACTGCAATGCCCCTGACAGAGGAAATATGGAAGTTTTGGCAAAATATGGTACATCCGAACAACAAAAAGAATGGCTTGAACCATTACTTTCTGGAGAAATTAGATCAGCCTATGCAATGACTGAGCCTGATGTAGCCTCATCAGATGCAACAAATATGGAGCTAGAAATTACCAGAGATGGTGACGAATATATTTTGAATGGAAAAAAATGGTGGACTACGAATGTCATTACTCCCAAATGCAAGTTTATGCTTGTTATGGGGAAATCTAATCCGGAGAATTCAAGACATCAACAACACTCCACAATAATAGTTCCTACAGATGCTAAAGGGTTTGAGATAACCAGAGCTCTTAGAGCATTTGGCGAATATCATTCCCCTGGTGGTGAGGGTGATGTTGTTTTTAGAAATGTTCGCGTCCCAGTATCTAATTTGATATTGGGTGAAGGAAAGGGTTTTGAAATTGCTCAAGGCAGATTGGGCCCTGGTAGATTCCAATATGCAATGATGTTTGTGGGTATGGCGCAGAGAGCATTGGAGTTAATGTGTGAGAGAGCTCAAAATAGAGTCGCTTTCGGTGAGGCATTAAGCAAAAAAACTAGTGTCCAACATGAAATAGCTAGAAGTAGATGTGATATTGAGCAGTGCCGTTTATTAGTTCTCGCCTCTGCAGAAAAAATGGATAAATACGGAATTGACGCTGCAAGAGATTATATCTCTATGCTTAAAATTATAGCTCCTAAAATGTGCGAAGATGTTTCAAGTAGAGCAATTCAGATATATGGTGGTATGGGAGTATGTCAAGACACCCCGTTAGCCCATATTTTTACTACGAGTAGATTCTGCAGAATTGCAGATGGCCCTGATGAAGTGCATATGTCTCAATTGGCAAAATTAACGATGAGATCTTTGTTAGCCAAATAAAAAAATGAAAATACGATTATTTTTATCAGCTTTTCTTGTCATTGTTCTTTCTTTATGGATTTTTAAAAGAGACATTGCATTGTGGGGGCTTCCTCTCCTTATTAACGCATCAAATCCAATTGCTGAAAATAGAGATATAGATTGGCCAATTGGAGAGGCTCGTGATAAGGCAGGTAAACCAAATATAATTATTATCCTTGGTGATGATCTTGGATTTAATGATATATCTTATTATAACGGCGGTGCAGCAGATGGTTCATTGCAAACTCCAAATATTGATAAATTAGCAAAAAGTGGTGTCGCATTTATGAATGGTTACGCTGCTAGCCCGGTCTGCTCTCCTTCAAGAGCAGCAATTATGACAGGCAGATACTCTAGCAGGTTTGGTTTTGAGTATACGCCCTATCCAGCAGATGCGGCTAGAATAATGAATTTCTTAAGAAAAGATGGTGAACTGGATTATATTGAACTTGACGATGTTGATTGGTCTGAGGTTGGGCTTGATATTGGAGGCTTGCCTACAGAAGAGATAACGATTGCAGAATTACTTCAGAAAAATGGGTACTATACTGCTCATATTGGTAAGTGGCATCTTGGAGGCTTGCAGGATGGAATGAAGCCAAATGATCAAGGCTTTGATGATAGCTTGCAACTTATGAGCTCACTATATTTGCCAAAGAATCACCCTGATGTAGTAAATGCAAAAATAGATTCAGCCATTGAAGATATGATTTGGGCGTCTGGCCAATATTCAGTAACATTTAATGGTAGTGCTGAATTGTTTGAACCAAACGGATACGTTACAGATTACTATACCAATGAGGCAATTAAAGTTATAGAGAACAATAAAGAAAGGCCATTTTTTCTTTATTTAGGTCATTGGGCTGTTCACAACCCTCTTCAGTCTTTAAAAGCAGACTATGAGAAGCACTCCCACATGAATAATCACAACCTTCAAGTTTATTCTGGGATGATAGATGCTCTCGACAGATCAGTTGGGAAAATACTAAAAGCTTTGGAAGATAATGGTATTGATGAAAATACCTTGGTTATATTTACATCTGATAATGGTGGTGCAGGCTACATAGGCTTAAAAGATATCAATAAACCATACAGAGGATGGAAGCTCACACATTTTGAGGGTGGCACTCATGTGCCCTTCTTTGCAAGATGGCCAGCTAAAATTCCAACTGATTCTATTTATGATAATAGAATTCATCATACTGATATATTCAGCACAATCCTTGCTGCTGCAAATATTAAACAACCAGAATTAGTCAAAATAGATGGGGTTAATTTGCTTCCATATATTTTAGGAGAAAGAAGTGGAGAGCCGCATAAAACGCTTTTCTGGAAAAATAGTAGTTATGATGCTGTTATTCATGAGGATTGGAAGTTGATGAGATCAAAATCGCCAAAAAAACAAATGTTCTTATTTGATTTAAAGGTTGATCCCTATGAATC
>Ga0222718_10000570_pt1 | contig 37743 bp, 36 predicted proteins | sample C33_27DmetaG_FD_165045 | JGI IMG/M metagenome (GOLD analysis project Ga0222718, IMG submission 165045) | Estuarine water microbial communities from San Francisco Bay, California, United States - C33_27D | ecosystem: Environmental > Aquatic > Marine > Unclassified | place: USA: California...
GGCGCGGCTTTCTTGGGCGCAGCCTTCTTCGCTACCGATTTCTTCGCGGCTGACTTCTTCGCGGCCATGGGGGACCTCCCGTCGTTGGTCGGGGAACACTATCGCCCGTCACCAAGCGGGCCACGGAGATCACCCAGCCGACATCCGCTCCACAACGACCTCGGCCTCAGCCGCTGAACCGGCCACCACCACGTCGAGCGCAAGGGTCTCACCAGCGACCAGGTCGCGGTGGGCGTCAAGCGCGCGGATGACGTCATCGGGTCCGCTGACCGTCAGCCGGATCCGATCACTCACGTCCAAACCCACATCACGGCGCTCCTGCTGGACTCGGCGGATCAGGTCACGCGCCACCCCCTCAATCTCCAGTTCAGGGGTGACCTGGGTGTCGAGCACGACGATGCCGCCATCGCGAGGCAGGGTCGCTGCCGCTCCCTCGGCCGCCGACACCAACCGGAAATCGAACTCTCCCGGCTCGAGATCGTGCTCACCGACCCGCACACCCGACACCGTCTCCGACCAATCCCCGCGCTTGTGAGCCACGATGACCTCCTGCGTGGCTCCTCCGAGCCGCGGACCCAGCGCCTTCGGGTTCAGAACGAGCTCTTTACGCCCATGCGCGGCGAGGTCGTCGGTGAGGACGACGTCTTTCAGGTTGAGTTCGTCGCGGATGATTCCGAGATGAGGGCGGAGCACCTCGGCGTCCGGGGTAGCCACGGTCGCCGAGGCGAGCGGCAGGCGGACCCGGAGGCCTTCAGCTTTGCGAAGCGAAAGCAGGGTCGAGCAGGCATCGCGCACGAGCGCCATGCCCCGCGCGAGGTCAGCGTCGACGGGAAATGCCTCGGCGCTCGGCCAGTCGAGCAGGTGGACGCTGCCCTCTCCGACGAGGCCGGTGTGGATGTGCTCGCTCACGAGCGGGAGCAGGGGCGCGCTCACCCGACAGAGCGTCACCATCGCCGTGTGGAGGGTGTCGATCGCGTCCTGGTCGCCCTCCCAGAAGCGTTCACGGCTTCGACGGATGTACCAGTTGGTGAGCGTGTCCAAGAAGCGCTCCACGGTCTCGCACGCCCCGTACAGGTCGTAGGCCTCCATCGCCGCCGTGGAGTCCGAGACCAAGCGGTTCAACTCACCGAGCAGGTACCGATCGAGGACATCGGTCTGATCGGTGCGCTCCACACCCTCGCGCCCGGCCGCGCGGGCGTAGAGCGTCAAGAAGTAGTAGGCGTTCCAGAACGGCAGAACGACACGCCTGACGGTGTCGCGGATGCCGGTCTCCGACACGGAGAAGTCGAGACCTCTGAGGATCGGCGAGGACAGCAGATACCAGCGCATCGCATCCGAGCCGTGCGCGTCGAACATCTCGTTCGGGTCCGGATAGTTGCGAAGCGACTTCGACATCTTCGAGCCGTCGTCCCCGAGCACGATCCCGTGGCTCACACAGTTCTCGAATGCCGGTCGGTCGAAGAGCGCGGTGGCCAGAACGTGCATCGTGTAGAACCAGCCGCGCGTCTGACCGAGGTACTCCACGATGAAGTCCCCCGGATAGTGATGCTCAAACCACTCAGCGTTCTCGAACGGATAGTGCACCTGGGCGAACGGCATCGACCCCGACTCGAACCAGCAGTCCAACACCTCGGGGACCCGACGCATCATCGACCGACCCGTCGGGTCGTCGGGGTTCGGACGCACCAAGTCGTCGATGGCAGGGCGATGCAAGTCGGTGACGGGGACGCTGAAATCCGCCTCGAGCTCGGCGATCGACCCGTACACGTCGGTTCGCGGGTACTCGGGATCGTCGCTCACCCAGACCGGAATCGGGGATCCCCAGAATCGGTTCCGGGAGATCGACCAGTCGCGGGCGTTCGCCAGCCACTTGCCGAAACTGCCTTCCTTCACATGGGAGGGCACCCAGTTGATATCGCCGTTCAACTCGACCATGCGGTCTCGGATCCGCGTCACCTCGACGAACCACGACGAGATCGCGCGGTACACCAACGGCTCCGCGCACCGCCAGCAGTGCGGATAGGCGTGGTCGTAGCTGTCGTGCCGCACCAGGGCGCCGATCTCCTTGAGCGCCCGGATCACCTCGGGATTCGCCTCAAAGACGTGGGTGCCCGCCCAGCGCGAGATCTCTGACGTGTAGCGACCCCGCTCATCCATCGGGCAGATCGTCGGGATGCCGGCTGCCGAGCAGACGGCCTGGTCCTCCTCGCCGAAGCCCGGTGCCATGTGAACGACACCGGTGCCATCCTCGGTGGTGACGAAGTCACCCGGAAGCACCTGGAAGGCGTTCTCGGTACCGGCGAGGAAGTCGAACACCGGAGCGTAGGTGCGCCCGACGAGCTCGGAGCCGAGCACCGTGGCGACCACCTCTCCGCCCTCGAGTTGGGCGGAGTAGGACTCAAGTCGGGCGGAGGCGATGATGTACCGCTCCCCTTCGAGCGCGACGATGGAGTACTCGATGTCTGGGCCTACCGCGAGCGCGAGGTTGGAGGGCAGCGTCCAAGGTGTCGTCGTCCACGCAAGGATCCGCTCGCCGGTGTCGAGGCGGAACCAGACCGTGACAGCGGGATCTTGCCGGTCGCGGTACACGTCGTCCATCCGGGTCTCGGTGTTGCTGAGCGGTGTCTCACATCGCCAGCAATACGCCAGAACCCGGAACCCCTCGTAGATGAGGCCCTTGTCCCAGAGTTGACGGAAAGCCCACATGACGCTCTCCATGTAGTCGAGGTCGAGGGTCTTGTAGTCGTTGTCGAAGTCCACCCACCGCGCCTGGCGGTTGACGTAGGCGCGCCACTCGTTGGTGTACTGCAGCACGCTGGTGCGGCAGGCGTCGTTGAACCGATCGATACCGAACGCCGAGATCTCAGGGTGACCCGAGATACCGAGTTCCTTCTCGGCCTGCACCTCGGCTGGCAGGCCATGGCAGTCCCAGCCGAACCGTCGCTCCACCCGGCGACCGCGCATCGTTTGGTATCGCGGCACCGCGTCCTTGACGTATCCGGTGAGCAGGTGGCCGTAGTGAGGGAGTCCGTTGGCGAACGGTGGGCCGTCGTAGAACACGAACTCGTTGGCCCCATCGGCGCCTGCGTCTCGGGCCTCAACCGAGCGCCGGAAAGTGTCGTCGCGCTCCCAAGCAGCGATCACCTCGCTCTCGAGAGAGGGCAAGTCGGGCTGTGGGGGGACGTCGGGGTACTTCACGTTGATCGCTCACTCGGCCGTCGTTACGGCCCGCCGAATGCTACCGGTGGGTTCGACACCCGCTCCGGGTGCTCGGACTCAGGCGCCGCCCGGATGATTCGACGGCTTCAGCAAGTACACGCCGTTCGCGATCTTCTCCATCGTCCCGTCGAGCGCGTAGCAGAGGCCGCTCGCGAAATCGATAAGGCGTCGCGCGATCTCGCGATCGGAGCCCTCGAGATTCATGATGACGGGCTGACCGACCTTGAACGCGTCCGCCACTTCTTGGGCCTGCTCGAAGCCTCGTGGCCGGACGGTCACCGGATCTGCATTGCGGGCCGAGGGCCGAACGGTGCGCACCTTCACCGAGGGATCCTCACTGGTGGGTCGGCGGATCGGTCCGGTGTCGCCGCGCGAGGGGAACACCGGCCGGTTCGGCGGCACTACCTCTTCCTCATCCTCGAGGTCGAACTCGTCGCGCTCGACATCCTCGACGTCGTCGTAGTCGTCGTAGGCGTCGTCGGGGCCGAGCCCGAGATAGTCCATCGTCTTCTTCCACACCGACATGCCGAGATCCTCCTCGGGTCGAACGCTAGTTCACGGGCACCGAAGGGACCGGGCACCCTCACTCAGCTGCGCTCGCCGAAGAGGGCCGAACCGATGCGCACCATGGTCGAGCCCTCGCGCACAGCGACCTCCAGGTCACCCGACATCCCCATCGAGCAGTGCTCGAGACCGAGATGATCGACCAGTGCGCGCGCCATCGCGAAGTGCGGGCCCGCCGCCTCGACCCCACCCGAGGTCGGCGCCACACACATGAGCCCAAGCACCTCGAGTCCCATCTGGCGGGCGGTCTCGACGAGGGCCGGCACCTCCGCCGGGTCGCAGCCCCCCTTGCCGGTTTCGTCGGCCGGCGATACCTGGATCATCACCGACAGACCCGAGGCGCGCCGCGCGATCTCGGTGAGCAGCGAGGGTCGGTCCACCGACTGGATGACATTGGCGTGGCGCGCGACCACGCGGACCTTGTTGGACTGAAGTTGCCCGATGAAGTGGACTGGGCAGCCACTCGCGGCTGCCTCGGCAATCGCCGATGCCTTGGCGTCGAGCTCCTGGGCGTAGTTCTCACCGATGCCGTCGGCTCCCGCGGCCACTGCCGCGAGCACCGCTTCGGCGGGAAATGACTTGGTGACTGCGACGACGGCCACGTCGGAGCCACCGGCGAGCGCGACGCGCTCTCTGACCTCGCGGAGGCGCTCGGCGACCCCGGCGGGATCGACCGGCACGGGACCGGGGGTCACGACGTCAGCGAAGGAATTCGGGGACGTCGAAACCGTCGTCGTCCTCATCGTCGCCATCCGGCCCGAAGAGATCGGAGAGGCGCGAGGAAGGACGCTCGCTCGATGAAGCGGCGGCCTCGACACGGTCGAAACCGGCGGCGATCACAGTGATCCGGAGAGAATCGCCGATCTCGTCGTCGATGACCGTTCCGAAGATGATATTCGCGTCGGGATGGGCGACACCGTGGATGATCTCGGCGGCGGCGTTCATCTCGAAGAGACCCATGCTGGACGGACCCGTGATGTTGAGGAGCACCCCGCGCGCGCCGTCGATGGCCGACTCGAGGAGCGGCGAGGAGATGGCGGACTTGGCGGCGCTGACCGCGCGGTCCTCGCCCGAGGCCTCCCCAATGCCCATGAGGGCCGACCCGGCGTTCGCGAGCACCATCTTCACGTCGGCGAAGTCGGTGTTGATCAGGCCCGGGATGGTGAGCAGGTTGGTGATGCCCGAGACGCCTTGGAGGAGCACCTCATTGGCGATGTTGAACGCGGCGGTCACGCTCGTCTTCTCATTGGCCACGGACAGCAGGCGGTCGTTGGGGATGACGATCAGCGTGTCGACCTTCTCCTTCAGCCGCTGCACGCCCGCATCGGCGGTTACCGAGCGTCGACGCCCCTCGAAGGAGAACGGGCGCGTGACCACACCGATGGTCAGCGCGCCGGCCTCGCGAGCGATCTCAGCGATCACTGGGGAAGCGCCTGTGCCGGTGCCACCGCCCTCACCCGCGGTGATGAACACCATGTCCGCGCCCTTGACCATCTCGGCGATCTCGTCGGCATGCGCCTCCGCCGCGCTTCGGCCGACCTCGGGGTCACTGCCCGCGCCGAGACCCCTCGTCAACTCGCGACCGATATCGAGCTTCACATCAGCGTCGCTCATGAGCAGGGCTTGGGCGTCGGTGTTGACGGCGATGAACTCGACACCGCGAAGGCCCGCGTCGATCATTCGGTTCACGGCGTTGACTCCGCCGCCACCGACACCGATCACCTTGATCACCGCCAGGTAGTTCTGAGGCGCACCGTTCATCTCAGGGTCCCTTCCATCGCGCGACCCATCATGGTCAGCGGGTTGCTCTCGCGAAGTCGTCTCATACGTTCTTTAGTTCCCGGCGATAAATCTTCTCGTGTCGGCTCCGCGGGTGCGGACCTCTCCGGGGCTGGACGGATGCTAGCGCAGGTCAGCGGATCGTCACCTCGTCGGTGGAGACGTCGATCACCGCGGCCGACGACGCGGCCCCCGACGCGTACACCGTCTCGAGCCGAACCAGCTTGGCGAAGAGGTCTCGAGCGGCACCGAAGCGGATCTCGGTGTCGTCATCGAGCACGACGACGAGGTCGTTGCCCGCCTCGTCAACTTGGACGAGGGAGACCCGATCGAGGATTGAGCCCGTCAGCGTGCGCCCGAGCGTCGCCGCGCCGACGTAGCCGGGGGGCGCGAACTCACCGGCGGCGAGCGCCGGGGGCTCCACCCCGACAAGGAGGAGGTACTCGAAGGGCCATCCATCGATCACGTCCAGCACGCGTCCCTCCCCATCGAGCACCCGAAAGAGGTCATCGGGGCCCGGATAGGAGAGCACCGGCTCTCGTTCGGAGATATCGATCACCAGCCCGTAGGGCAGATCGGTGCGAACGCTCGCCTCGTCAACCCACGGGATCGCCTCGATCTCGGCCTCGAGCGCTTCGGTGTCAACGAGGATCACGGGGGTGCCGATCACCGAATCGATCGCCGCACGGAGCGCCACCTGGTCGGTGTACACGTTGCCCGACACGCGGACATCCGCCTCGCGCACCCCGAACGACGACGAGCCGAGTGAGGCGAGCAGGCCGACCGCGACGAGCAGCAGGGCGGCAAGGACGACAAGACGCCGAAGGCGGCGACGCCCCGCTTGGCGATTGACCGCGATACGCCGGGCTCTCAGCCGGGTCTCGGAGGCCGAGCGAGTCGCTCGGGGTTGACCGTCAGCGCCATCGTCCACAATGACCACGCGGTGACGGGCTCCTCCCGGGTTGAGATCGCCATCGAGATAGACCGAGTCAGGGCCGTCGTCGTCGACGATGGAGAGCACTCGTCGCAACCCAGTGGGCTGGTCGGGGTCCCGATCGGCCATGAGCGAAACCTAGTGACCCGCCGGGGTGGCCGGTCGGGCACCGGCGGCCTCGGCGACCTCAGCGTCGAAACCGAGCAGGCGCACCTCCGAACGCAAGTCGTGACCGGTGCGTTCCAACACCTCCGCGCGGACACGAGCCATGAGACGCACCACATCAGAGGCGGCGCCACCGGGCTCGGAGAGGATGAAGTTGGCGTGCTTGTCCGACACCGAAGCCGTTCCGTCCCGACATCCACGCAGGCCGAGCGTGTCGATGAGCGCGCCCGCCGAGATCTCCCCGGGAACCGGGTTGACGAAAACCGACCCGCAGTTCTGGCCACCCGGTTGGTGCTCCCGACGCCACCGAACGATCTCGTCGATCTCAGCCTCCGACCGCTCCACTTCGCGGGGTCGCAGCACCAGCGTGGCGTCGAGCACGACATCGTCCGCGGCGATACCCGAACTGCGGAATCCGAAGCCGACACCATCGACACCAACCCAACGGGGTGAGCCTCCGAGGGTCAGAATCGTCGCACCCGAGATCGATGCGGCCATATCGGACCCGTGCCCCCCGGCATTCATCCGTACGGCACCACCGATCGTGCCTGGTACACCCACCGCCCACTCGAAGCCACCGAGCCCAGCGGCCGCCGTGCGCCGCGCCACCACCGGCAGGGGCGCCGCCGAGCCGGCACTCACCTCGACGAGTTCGGCGGCTCCGACGGTCGGGATCGAGACCGCCTCGAAGTCCGCGACCAGTCGAAGCACGACGCCGTCAAAACCGGTGTCGGCGACCAACACATTGGATCCCCGCCCGAGAACCACCACCGAAGTGTCAGCCTCACTGAGGATCCGACCCACCTCGATGAGCGCCTCGACGTGGTCGATGCTGACCGTGAGCGCCGCCGTTCCCCCGATGCGATATGTCGTCAACTCGCCGAGTGGGCTGTCCCGCTCGAGCGTCACTCCTTGCACGGCACCGAGCGCGACGGCGAGCGCAACGGCGTCCATCACGCTGCCGACCCTCGCCCGCTGCGCATCCGGGCCTCCACCACCTCATCAGGAAGGGAAGCGATGTCTCCGCAACCCATCGAGATGCAGACGTCTCCCTCGCCGACCTCGGCGGCGAGGAAGCGGATCAGGTCCTCACGCTGGCGCATCCACACCACCCGGCGCGTCGGGTCAGCCTCCGTGACGGCATTGACCACGAGTTTCCCGGTCACCCCGGGAATCGGAGTCGTACCCGAGGAGTAGATGTCGGTCAGGACCACCAGGTCCGCATCGGCGAAGCACTCGGCGTAATCGCGCCAGATCTCCGACATCCGGTTGAAACGGTTCGGTTGAAAGACCGCGATCACCCGCCGCCAGCCATCGCCCGAGTGACGCGCCGCGGCGAGCACAGCGGCGATCTCGGCAGGCAGGTGGGCGTAGTCGTCCACGAAGGTGGCTCCCCCATCGACCGCTCGGATGTCGAATCGTCGGGCCACCCCACCGAAAGCGCCGAGCGCGCGGGCCGCGACATCGGGATCGACCCCGATCTCCACCGCAAGAGCGAGCGCCCCCGTCGCGTTCACCGCGTTGTGGACTCCTCGAAGGGGCAGGCGCACCTGCGTGCGACCACCCGGGTGTTCCACGGCGAAGTCCTGACGACCTTCGGAGGCGACCACGTCGACGACTCGATAGCGCGACTCGGGGTGGAGCCCGTAGGAGACGCAGTCGGGGCGGCGAGCGAGCGGCTCGGCGACCGGATCATCGAGGCAGACCACACGCGGCCCCGCCACGCGGTCGAGGTAGTCCGAGAAACTCTCGACGAGTGCGGCGAAGGACCCGAAGTGATCGAGATGGTCGCGGTCGATGTTGGTGAGGACCGTTCCGACGAGGGGCAGATGACTGTGCGTGCCATCGCTCTCATCGGCCTCGACCACGAACCAGTCCGAGCCGGTCCACTCGGCGCCCGTGCCGACATCAGCCACATCGCCACCGATGATGAACCCGGGCCGACGACCCGCCGCAGCGAGCATGAGCATGAGCATCGACGAGGTGGTCGTCTTGCCGTGCGTGCCAGCGACGGCGAGCGCTCCGGTCCTCGCGCAGATCGCGGCGAGGATGCCGGCCCGCGAGGTCACGGCGATACCCCGCCGGCGCGCCTCATCCAACTCATTGAGATCGATAGGGATGGCCGTGGACGCGGTGACGACATCGCAGCCGTGCACATGGCGGCGGTCATGACCGATGTGTACGCGGACCCCCGCCGCCCGGAGCCGCTCGAGCACCTGGCGCTCCCGAATGTCACTACCTGACACGTCGTGGCCCATCCCGGCGAGGGCGATCGCGACCGCGCTCATCCCGGGCCCACCGACGCCGACGACGTGGATGCGACGCGGCTCAGCGAGGTCGGGGATCACCGTCGGAAGGCGCTGCTCGATCACTTCGGTCACGTTAGGGGTCGCCATCAGCCACAGCGTCGATCAGTTCGGCGAGCCGCCCCGACCGACTGACCGCACCCATCTCGCGGGCACGACGCGCGATGTCATCGAGTCGGGCGCGGTCGTTCCGCAATGCATCGATCACGGTGCCAAGCGACCCGAGTTCGGACTCGGCCAACGCGATCGCTCCCCCGCCATCGGCCAGCCAGCGGACGTTCTCCCGCTGGTGGTCCTCGGCCGCTCCGTCCCAGGGAACCAGCACCGACGGGACGCCGACCGCGGCGACCTCGTGAACGGTGCTCGCACCTCCACGACCGATCACCAGATCGGCCGCCTCGTACAGGGTCGACATGTCCTCACTGAAGCCCGAAGGCACGTAGGCGACCCCTGAGGAGCCGTCGAGCGCCTCAGGCAGGTCAGCCACGAAGCGACGACCGGCGAGGTGGACAACCGCCAGTCCGCGATCGTTGGCGCGCTCCTCGATCAGGCGGACGACGGCGGCGTTCAGGGCAGCCGAACCGAGTGACCCGCCGAGAGCAACCACGAGGAAGCGGTCATCGGCGATGCCGAGGCGCGTTCGGGCCGGGCCGCGGCCACCCGACCGGTCAGCGGTAAGGATCGCGCGTCTGAGCGGGGCGCCGGTGAAGGTCGCCCGCGGTAGCGCTGAGTCCGGAAACGCGACTGCGCAAGCAGCAGCGAACCGGGCGCTGAGCGTGCTCGCCCGGCCGGGACGGCGGTCGTAGCTGACCACAACGACCGGAATTCTGAGGAGCCGGGCGGCGAGAACCGGGGGGAGACTGGCGTACCCCCCGACCGACACCACGACCCTTGGTCGACGCCGACGAAGCAGCCCGAGCGACGAGAGGACCGCCGCCACCATGAGTGGCGGGAACATCAGGTTGGCAGCGGTAATGCGGCGCTGCAGCCCGACCACGCGGAGCAGGGTGAAGGGCACCCCGAGCGGCGGAACCATCTCCCCCTCGACGCCCCGAGTGGATCCGACGTAGTGCAGATCGTCGGGCCGGTGCCCGTTGGCCATCGCGGCCTCTAACACCGAGATCGCGGGCAGCACATGGCCAGCGGTGCCGCCCCCGGCGACCAGCAGTCGGATCCCGGCCACGACGCGTCCGTTCCTCAGCGCGCTTTCGTGGTGCGACGCCGCGCGGGCGCCGAGACCGCCGAGCGTTCCGACACGCCGCGACGCGCCACATTGAGCAACAAACCGGCGGCGACGAGCGAGGTCGACATCGACGAGCCGCCGTAGGAGAAGAACGGAAGGGTGATGCCAGTCACCGGCATGATCGCGACGACTCCGCCGACGTTCACCAACGTCTGCAGTCCGAACCATGACGCGATTCCCGCGGCGAGCATCTGCCCGAACCGGTCCGGGGCCGCGAGCGCCGCCTGGATCCCGAACCAGACGAGCATGCCGAACCCGCCGATGACCGCGATCGATCCGACGATGCCCAGCTCGTCGGCGACGATGGCGAAGATGAAATCACTGTGCGCGAGTGGGAGGTAGCCGAGCTTCGACCGGCTCCCTCCGATACCCGATCCCGTCAGACCGCCATTGGCGATCGACAGCAGACCCTGCCAGGACTGATAGGCGAGGTAGTCCTTGTTTCCCTCCACGTCGAGGAAGGCGACAAATCGGTTGAAGCGCCTCGGCGTGGCGACGATGACCAGTAGGAGCACGAAGGCACTGGCACCAGCGATCGCCCCGATGTGGCGCAGCGGAGCTCCAGAGAAGAGCAGCATGGCCATCACGACGGCCATGAGCACGACGGCCGAACCGACGTCACCTTGGGCCATGCAGGCCGCGGAGGCGAGGCCACCGAGTCCGGCGACCGGGACCGCCATCACCCTCCAGTCACCGACCGACCGCTCGCGTCGGGCGACCATGTCGGCCGCGAGGATGATCACCAAGATCTTCAGGATCTCCGAGGGTTGGAACCCGATCGGCCCGAGGTTCACCCACGACCGCGCGTCGTTGACCTCCTTGCCAACGCCGTCGACGAACGGGAGACCCATCAACGCGAACCCGAGGATCGCGGCCGGGAGCGCGATCGGCCTGATCGATCGGTAGGGCACCCTCATCGCGATGAGCATCCCGAGGATCCCGAGTGCGGTCCACATCACCTGTTTCAGCACCATTGAGTAGGGCGACGCGTCGCCTCCCACGTTCTTGGCCGCCGAGGCCGACAGGAGCATCACCAATCCGAGGAGGACGAGGACGGCGACGACGACCATGATCGCGTAATACGAGAGCGGTGCCGTGTCGAGTTGCTCACGTCGAAGCGCACCCGCGAGCCCCTCCCGACTGCGCGAATCCTGATGACGCCGGCTGCCCCGGCCGCTCTCGCGCCCCTTCTCGATCGCCGCTCGGCGTCGTCGGGCGAGATCGTCCCCCTTGATCAGCGCGAGGCCCATGTCATGCTCCCTTCACCATGGCTCCGCTCCGCGCGAGGTCATCGACCACGCGAGCGAAGTGCTCCCCCCGGGCGGCGTATCCACCGGCCGGATACCAGTCGAAACTCGCGCAGGCCGGCGAGAGAAGGACGACATCACCCTCGTTGGCCTCGTCGACGGCCGCTCGAACAGCGGACTCCATCGAACCGGCATGACGCACCGGAACGCTGGCGGCGAACACCGCATCGATCTCGGCGGCGGCCTCACCGATGGCGATGACCCCGCGAATGTGCGAGCCAGCTTCGGCGAGTACGCCGAGGTCGAGGTCCTTGTTACGCCCGCCGGCGATCAGCACGACACTCGGGAAGGAGCGGATCGCGGCGAGGGCGGCGTGCGGGGTGGTGGCCTTCGAGTCGTTGAAGCAGTCGATTCCGTCGACCCGGCCGACGAGCGAGATGCGATGCGCCGGCGCCTCGAAGTCGGCAAGCGCTCCCGCCACCTCGGACACGGTGGCGAGACCGGTCTCGATCACCGAGGCAGCTGCGGCGAGGCCATTTGAGATGTCGTGCGGAAGGCTGCGACGCATGTCCCCCGCTTCGATAATTACGCCGGACGGTGACACCAGAGCACCCTTGACGAACCGGTAGTCGCCACTCTCCCCAACCGAGACACATCGACCCGGCGAATCGGCGAGGTGACGCTGAACGATCGGGTCATCGATGTTGCCGATCGACACGTCCTCGGGGGTCTGCTGACTGAAGATCCGCGCCTTCGCCGCCTCGTAGGTGGCCATGGAGTCGTGCCAATTGAGATGGTCGGGTGCGAGGTTGAGCCAGATCGCTGCCTCAGCGCGAAAGCCCTCGGTGAACGCGAGTCGGAAACTCGAGCACTCCACCACGTACACGTCGACGTCCATCTCGAGGGCGTCGAGGAGCGGGGTGTCGGTGTTGCCGCAGGCGACGGTCCTCCGGCCGGCCGACTCGAGCATCGCGGTGATCATCGAGACCGTCGTCGTCTTCCCATCGGTACCGGTGACCGCGACCATCGGACGCGCCCCTCCGGTGCGCTCCTGCTCCCACATCCAAGCCAATTCGATCTCGCTGGCGACGCGTCGGTCCGCCGCTCTCGCCGCTCGGATGAGCGGATGCGACTCGGCCACCCCGGGAGCCGGCGAGATCAGATCGAAAGCGCGCACAAACCCGTGGAGGTCGGATGGCGGCTGTTCGATCTCGAGACCAAGCCGAGCGGCCTGCGCGACCTTCGCGTCGTCGATGGCGTCATCGGTGACAACCACTTGGTGACCGAGGCGTTGCATCGCCCGCACCGTCGCCGCTCCAGCGATGCCGAGGCCGTGGACGAGGGATGTGATCGTCATCGGGCGGCGATCCTCGTGAAGTCGCCGATGAAGATCGCGAGCGCCAGGGCCACCGAGACGGCGGCCAACAGCCAGAACCGGATGATCACCGTGGTCTCCGGCCATCCCCCGAGCTCGAAGTGGTGATGGATCGGTGACATGCGGAACAGCCGGCGTCGACGGCCCGATGCCTTGAACACCGCCATCTGCACCGCCACCGAACCCGCCTCCACCACGTTGATCCCGCAAATGAGGACGAGGAGGAGATGGGTGTTCATGGTCAGCGCCGAGAAGGCCAGGGCCGAGCCGATCCCGAGCGCGCCGACGTCGCCCATGAAGATTCGCGCCGGGGCCGCGTTCCACCAGAGGAACCCGAGGCACGCCCCGGCGAATGCGGCCGCGAGCACCCCCATGTCGAGTGGGTTGACCACCTCGTAGATGTCCGGGTTCCTGAATGCCCAGTACCCGATGATGGTGAAGGCACCGAACCCCATCAGGGCCGAGCCTCCGGCGAGGCCATCGAGTCCGTCGGTCACGTTCACGGCGTTCGTCGTCGCCCAGATGAGCAGTCCCGCCCACACGATCCACACGAACTGGGGAACCTCGAAGCCGAGGTCGCCGGCGCGCGTCAGGCTGATCGTCTCGGAGATGCCGGTCGAGGCGACGAGCCACCACGCCATGCCGAAACTCATCAACATGGTGAGGTAGTTCTTCTGCTTCCAGAAGATGCCTCGGTTGTGGCGTTTGCGAACCTTGATCCAGTCGTCGGCGAACCCCATCGCGGCCATCGCGAGCACACCGACCCACACGATCATCGCCTGGTCGGAGAATGGAAGGTCGCGCACGTGGGCGACGATCCAGCCGATGAGCGCCGCGCCGATGATGGCGAGGCCCCCCATCGTCGGGGTGCCCTGTTTCGGCATGTGGTGCTCGAGTCCGAGGGTCCGGTCGTCCTCCACGAGGATCGGTTGGCCCTGTCCACGCGCCTGGAAGAAGACGATCAGGAAGCGCGTACCGAGGAGCGACACCAGCGCCGACACGGCTCCGGCGATCATGATCGCGATCATGCGTCCACCCCGAGCGCGGCGCGCGCGATCTCCCGGTCGTCGAAATGCCGGAGACCGCCGGCGCTCTCCTGGGTCGTCTCGTGACCCTTGCCGGCGATCAGCACGATCTCACCAGCACCGGCCTCGTCGATGGCGCGTCGGATTGCCAACTCGCGGTCGACCTCCACCACCACGTCGGCACGCTCAGACTCCGACATACCCGAGAGCATGTCCGACAGGATCGCCTCGGGCCGTTCACCCCTCGGGTTGTCCGAGGTCAGTACCGCGCGGTCGGCGGCGAGAGCGGCACGACCCATTTCGGGACGCTTCTCACGGTCGCGTTCCCCTCCACATCCGATGACGACGGTGCAGCGAGCCGTCGGGGCGGCCTCCCTCGCTCCCTGGATGAGCCTCGTCAGCGCATCCGGGGTGTGGGCGTAGTCGACCACCACGAGGGGGGCCGAGGGATCGGTCGATGCCACCGGCTCGAATCGGCCGGGCACCGGCGCGCATCCGCGAAGGGCGGCGACTGCCGCCGCCTCGTCCACGCCGAGAAGGACTGCTGCGTCGAGCACGGCGAGGGCGTTGAGCACATTGACGGCCCCTCCCATCGGGAGATCGACGCGATGCCCCCTCCAGGTGAACGACACGGAAGTAACGCCGAGGCGCACGTCGGTCGCCTCGGCCGAGGCGTACGCCTGTGTCGGCACCTCCGCCCCGTCGAGGAGCAGCCGGCCATGGATGTCGTCGGCGTTGACCAGAGCGCGTTGGCACAGCTCTGAGGAGAAGAGCCGGGCCTTCGCCCGGAAGTACTCCTCGGTCGTGCCGTGCAGGTCGAGATGATCACGACCGAGGTTGGTGAACACCGCGAGGTCGAACCGGACACCGGTCACCCGGTCGAGCACCAATGCGTGCGAGGAGACCTCCATCACCACGGCGGTCCGGCCATCACTGACCGAACGAGCGAGGCCCCGCTGGAGATCAGGTGACTCCGGAGTGGTCCGGGGCCCACTCAAGGTGCCGATCACCTCGACGTCGTGTCCGGCGGCTACCAGGATCTGACCGAGGAGTTGGGCGATCGTCGTCTTGCCGTTCGTGCCGGTAATCCCGACCATGAGCAGCCTCGTCGCCGGATCGCCGTGGACGGCGACCGAGGCGTGCGCCATCGCCTCGCGCGTGTCGCTAACCACGATTTGGGGGACCTCTACCTCGAGGGGCCGCTCGACCAGCAAGGCGACAGCGCCACGCTCGACGGCCTCGGCCGCGTGGTCGTGACCGTCGTGACGCGCGCCGACGAGGCAGGCGAAGAGGCAGCCCTTGGTGACCTCCCGCGAATCGTGATGCACATCGGAGACCACGACGGCGGCCGCGTCGAGCGCGAGGCCCGCGGTCTCCACGGTGAGGAGCAGTCGGGACGGGATCCGTCCGGCGACCGCGTCGAGACCGAGACCGGTCGCCATGGCGATCACGCCTGCTCGCAGGTGGGCGGGGTGTCGGGGGGCTGCATCCCGAGTTCGTGGGCAACGGTCGGCACGAGTCTCGAGAACACCGGCGCCGCCGCCGTGCCTCCGAAGCGGTTGATCGTGCCCGCCGGCGGCTCGTCGATGCTGATGAGCACCGTGATCTGCGGTTCTTCAGCAGGGAAGAACCCAACGAAACTCGAGTAGTAGGCGTAGCGGCCGTTCTCGTCGAGGTAGCCGCCGTTCGGTTGCGCCTTCAATCCGGTGCCGGTCTTTCCGGCGACATTGAACGAGTCGACCCGGGCCCGCGACCCGGTGCCGGCGCAGATGACGTCGACCATCATCGACTGCACGGTCTCGGCGACCGCGGGGGTGATGACCTCGTGGGTGGCCGATGCCGAGGTCGGCTCGATGGCGCCACCCCGATCGACGGTCGCGCGCACCAAGCGGGGCGCGACGTAGAGACCGTCGTTTGCGATCACGTTGACGGCCGAAACCAACTGAATGCCCGTACTCGCCACACCCTGCCCGTAGCTGACGGTCACCTGCTCGGACCCTTGCAACTCGGTCCAGTGGTGGAGGATTCCGGCCGACTCGCCTGGGAACCCGAGAGCTGACACGGAGCCGAGGCCGAAGAGCCTCATGTAATCCCAGTGGGTGGGCCGACCGGTCGCCTGCTGGATGTCGATCGTGCCGATGTTCGACGACTCGACGAGGATCCGGCGGACGCTCATCTCCTCATCTGGGTGCTCATGGGAGTCCTTCAGGAGGTCCTCGCCGTACTCGCGCCTCCACGGGACGATGAACGTCGAGTCCTCGGTGACCGCACCCTCGTTCAGACCGGCGGCGACGGTGATGACCTTGGCGACCGAGCCCGGCTCGTACGAGTCGACCGCGGCCAAGTTGCCCGAAGTGATCCGCACCTCTCCCGACTCGACCTCGCGCTTGACCGTCGCCATGGCGAGCAGATCACCGGTGTCGGTGTCCATGACGATGCACTGGCCCGCCTTCGCGCCGATCTGGTTCACCTGGGCGGTGAGCGCGGATTCGCAGGCGTGCTGGATCGAACGATCGATCGTGAGGATCAGATCGTCACCGGGAACGGGAGCGGAGATCACGACCTCACTTCCCGGGATCGACCGACCACCCGGGGCGACCTCGCGCTGACGCTCCCCCGAGACACCGGTGAGCATCGAGTCGAACTGCATCTCGAGTCCGGCGATGCCGATGCCGTCGATGTCGGTGAGTCCGATGACCGATCGTCCGGTGTCCCCGCCGGGAAGCACCCTGCGCGGTTCCGCGTCGACGTTGACCCCCGAGAGACGGAGCTCGGCGAGTTGCTCACCGAGGGCGTCGTCGACCTGCCGGCGCACGTAGACGAACCCGCGCTCCTTCGCGATCATTTCTCCCCAGAGTCGCTCCTGCTCGCTCGCATCGAGCCCGAGCACCGAGGTCAACACCGCGAGGGTCGACGATGGGTCGTCGATGAGCTTCGGATTGATGCTGATGGTGCTGGCGGGGATGGACACGGCGAGCTCCTCGCCGTTGCGGTCGAAGATGGTGCCCCGATCGGCGGTGATATTGGCGGTCCGTGTCCACTGGTCGGTGGCAGCCGCTCGAAGCGACGCTCCCCCGGCGGTCTGGAGTTCGACGATCTTGAGGACGACGATCAGCAGAAGGCCGCAGATCGCGAGGGTGACGAACCGCATGCGACGACGTGCGTCCCCGCCGGTGAGCGTGGCGGCCGGCCGCGCGGTGCGCACGTTGCGCCGACGCGGACCCGTCTCGGCGGGGCGACGGGCGCGGTGCCCCGACGGAACGGTCACGCCGGGCCTGCGCTTGGGTCCGCTCCGCGGAGCGACCGTCGGAGTGCGACGCCGCACCGCAGGAGGAGGCGGAGTGCGCCGGCTCATCGCTGCATGCCGCCCACTCGCTTGACCAGTCGGAACTGGTCGAGCGGTCCGAGATTGTCGGGCGCCTGGGAGATCTCAGGGGACATGCCGGTGCGGGCGATCGTGATGGCGAGGACCTGCGGGTCGATCGGCAGGAATCGACTCGAGGACGCGGGCTCCATGCCGAGGAGGCGCCCTTCGGTGTCGAGCCGGGTCGGCGACCGGAGTTCAGCGCGGATACTGCGAAGGGCGTCGAAGTCCTCGTTCGCTGCCGCGATACGACGGTCGAGCTGGTCGATCTGGAACTGGCGAGCCGCGATCTGCGTGTGGAGGACGGCGATGAGCGCCATGCCGAGTGCCGCGGCCGTGAAGGCGATGATGATCACCCGCGCGGCCCGCCCTCTCGTTTGGACGAGACTCAGCTTCGGTCGACTCTGCGGCCGCTTGATCCGGGCCAGATCGATGAGCGGAAGCGCCATCAGCGCTCCCCGCTCTCAGCGGCGACCCGCTCCACGACTCGGAGCCGGGCCGAGGAGGCGCGGCGGTTCCGAGACACCTCGGTGTCCGAGGGCCGTTTGCGGTGTCCTCGCACCAGACGGACCGTCTGGACGGCTCCGCAAACGCAGGGCAACTCAGGTGGGCACAGGCAGCGGTCGACGGCGGCTCGGAACCGGTTCTTGACGATGCGGTCCTCGCCGGAGTGGTAGGTCAGCACGGCGACGCGACCTCCGGGGGCCACGGCGTCGACGGCCTGATCGATCGCCTCGGGAAGGATGTCGAGTTCCCCGTTCACCTCGATGCGGATGGCCTGGAAGGTCCGCTTGGCGGGATGCCCCCCAGTGCGTCGGGCCGGAGCGGGAATGGCCGCGGTCACCACCGCCGCGAGGTCGGTGGTGCGTTCGATCGGGCGGGCGGCGACGATCGCCCGGGCAATACGCCGAGCGAAACGCTCGTCGCCGTGGCGCTCGATCACATCGGCCAAGCGAGCCTCGTCGTATCCGTTGACGATGTCGTCGGCCGACCACTCCGCCGAGGCATCCATACGCATGTCGACCGGACCGTCATGCCGATAGGAGAAGCCGCGATCGGCGCTGTCGAGCTGGTGACTTGAGACACCGAGGTCGAAGAGCGCTCCGCTCAACTCCCCCACTTCTCGCTCGTCCATCACCTCGCGCAGCGCGTCGAACCGAGCGTGCGCGGAGGTGAACCTGCTTCCGAAGCGCTCCAAGCGGGCTCCGGCCGCCTCCAAGGCGGCTCGATCGCGGTCGAGGCCGAGGACCTGTAGGTCGGCGCGAGATTCGAGGATCGCCTCGGCGTGTCCTCCCCCGCCGAGAGTGGCATCGAGGACGACGCCCGGCGGCACATCGGCGAAGACCTCCACGATCTCCTCGCGCATGACCGGCTCATGCTCGAAACGCTCGGCGCTGCTCACTCGTCCCTCCACACCCGCGGGGCGACCTCGTAGTCGTCCTCGGCCGAGATGGTCTCGTAGCGGGAGGGGCGCCAGAGCTCGATCGTGTTGAGGTTGCCGACGATCATCGCCGTGCCGGCCTCGGTGAGCCCGGCGAACTCGCGGGCTTTGTCATCGAGGGTCAGCCGACCCTGCTTGTCGACGGCAACGGACGTGGTGTTGGTGGCGAGTGACCGCCTGACACCGGGCGCGGCCTCATCGCGCTTCACGGCGTCGATCACCTCGGCAGCCTCGGCCTCGAACACGGCGGCGGTCCTCAGGGTTACGCAACCCTGCGGATCGAGGGTGGCGTAGCACCGATCGCCGAGGTCGCCCCGAAACGACGACGGAAGCGAGAGCCGACCGTTGTCGTCGATGCTGCGGTCGTAGACCCCGACGAACACCTTCCGTGTCCTCGCCTTCCTGTCATCCGCTTTCGGTGGCTGCCTCTGCCGCACGCCGGGAGGCGGACCCGACGGCTCAAGAAGTATGGCCTCCAATCTTCACCAATGTCAACCATTGTTCACCAAACAGTCCCGAAACGGTCCCGGCAGCATCCAGTGGCACACCGAGGCAGCATCGAAGGACACGTCTCGCCGCGGCACGAAATGACCTGAGCGCGGCGATCGCAAGCGCGAGAGGGCGCTCGAGCGGCGAACGCGCGCCAGACCGGCGATCGACGTCTCAGCCGGCGAGCAACGCCGCCGGCAGCGCGCCGACGGCTGACTCCACCGTCACCCGGGGAAGCCAGGCAATAGCGGCCGGGCCCGCGATGTCGGGCCGGACCGCCGTCGACAACAGATCGATCGGGAAGGCCACCGAGTCGACCGTGTGCACCTGGCACTGAACCCGCGACCAGTCGCGCGACCTCCGCTGACTCATGCCGACCAGCTTTCGGCCATCGAGAAGCACCTCCCCCGGACCGAGCCCGGCAAAGCAGACGAGTTCGGCCCAAGCGCCATGGGTCACTCCCCCGGCATGCACTTCAAGGCGCCCGGCGAGGTTGTCATCCGCCGCACCGAGAACGGTCGCCCACGCCCGGCCGACCAGGTCCATCGAGGCACGAACATCGACGGTCACCGTGCCGAGACGGTGGGGAATCCACACATCCACCCAGATCGCGAGCGTGTCGTCCACGAGGACCAACCCGCCACCCGACTTCCGTCTGACCAGACCCATCCCCGTTTGCCCAATCGCTCGCAGATCGATCAGCGACTCGTCTTGGCGGGATCCGAGCACCACCGCGGGCGCGGTGGGCCGGCAGCGACGCACGGTGAGAATGGACTCCGATGGAGGGTCCCAAGCGTGCAGCGACTCCGCGGGGCTCCAGACCTCGGCGACGGCGTACTCCGACACCCCGTTGACGCTAGGCCCGGACGCGCCGGGTCGGACCTCAGCTCGCGCGGGCGAGGTACGGCTTCCAGGCGTCGGGCATGCGAGATGCGCCGACGACAACCCAACTTCCCGGCCGGGGAGGGCACCCCGGTCGGCGGAGCCTCATGCCGGCCTCCTCGGGGGTGCGGTCGCGCTTCGCCAGATTGCACCGACGACAGGCCGCCACCAGGTTCTCCCAGTCATGGCCACCGCCACGCGATCGGGGAAACACATGGTCGATGGAATCGGCGGCTCCGCCGCAGTACTGGCAGGTGTGGTCATCCCGGGCGAACACAGCCCGCCGCGACAGCACCGCCTGGCGACGGCGGGCCACTCGAACCATGTACCGCAGACGAACCACTGAGGGCACGGGCACAGTCAGCGAGGGCGAGCGGAGCACACCACCGTCGTGCTCAATGATCTCCGCCTTGTCGTCGAGGACGAGGCAGGTGGCGCGGCGGAACGAGACAATGCTCAGCGGCTCGTACGAGGCATTGAGCACGAGCACGTTCCGCATCGGTCAGACGGAGCCTCTCAGCCCGCGTGTGAGCGGATCATCCTCCGCCAATCGCGACACCACGCGAGATAGTTCACCACATCCCGCGGCTCCGCTGAGCGACCTCCCCGACCCGATCCGTCACCTCCGTACTGGGTGACGAGTCGGAACCGCAAGTAGTCCATCGGGGGTCCGGGCCGACGCGCCCCAGAGCGCCACCACCCCGGGGGAGAAAGCACCGCGAGTTGACGGATCGCGCTCGGCCACAGCCCGGGGCGCAGAAGAATCGCCGCGAGCGCGCGCACTGCGACTCGAAGGCTCACGCCGGTCGGGGCTCCTTCGGCAGACCGAGGACCATCTCGCCGATGATGTTGCGCTGGATCTGCGATGACCCGGCATAGATCGTTCCGGCGCGCGCGTTGAGGAATGTGCCGACCCACGAGGCCGAGGAGTTCGGAGCGCCGGCGTCGTCGGTCTGGAAGGCCGAGGAGGGCTGCCGGCCCGACGGGACCATCGCCTCAGCGCCGAGGATGTCGACCGCCAACTCGGTCACCGTGAGGTGGTACTCGCTCCAGAAGAGCTTCGAGATCGCGCCGTCGGGACCCGGGTGCGCGCCGGCGAGGAACTGGGTGAGCACTCGCATGCCGCTGTAGCGCATGACCTGCACCTTCGAGTACGCCTGAGCGATCCTCTGGCGGATGACCGGATCACGGTCGAGTCCACGCTCCCGCGCGAGCAGCACCAGACGATCCACCTCCGCCTGGAACCGGATCGGTGCCGTGGCAGCCGCCTCTCCGCGCTCGAAGCCGAGGAGGGTCATGGCGACCGCCCAACCGTTGTTCAGTCCACCGACCACCTCGTCGACCGGGCAGACGGCATCGGTGTAGAAGACCTCGTTGAATTCGCTCTCCCCCGAAATCATCTTGATCGGCCGCACGTCGATGCCCGGTTGACGCATGTCGACCAGCAGGAAGGAGATCCCCTTGTGCTTCGGAGCATCGGGATCGGTGCGGGCGAGGGTGAAGATGTGGTCGGCGAGGTGGCCGGCCGAGGTCCAGATCTTCTGACCGTTGAGAATCCACTGGTCGCCGTCGCGGACGGCCTTCAGACCGAGATTGCCGAGATCGGAACCAGCGTTCGGCTCGCTATAGCCCTGGCACCAGGTGTCCTCTCCCGAGAGGATCCTCGGCAGGTAGCGCTCCTTCTGCTCGTCGGTTCCCATGAGCAGCAGCGTGTTCCCGAGCATCTGGATTCCGAACACGTCATTCGGTCCTCCGGTCGGCACTCCCGCGCGCGCGAACTCCTCGGCGAGGATCACCTGTTCGAGCGCCGACAGCCCGGCGCCGCCGTATTGGACTGGCCAGCCGGGGGCGAGGTAACCGGCTTCGAAGAGCGTCTGACGCCATTCGGCGACGAACTCCTCAAGGGCTGCCCCCTCCAACGAGCCGATGCCGGACCAGTTGGACGGGAGCTTCTCGGCGAGGAAGGCCTGGGCTTTCTCGCGATAGGCCTCAGCGGAGGGTTCGTAGGTGGGGCGCATGCCCTGAGAGTAGTTCGGGCTCAGGACGGCGACATCGCCGGAACCGGATCTATGCCTCCGGAGGCGACCCGGTGCCTCGCCACCGACGCGGCACCGACGAGAACATGTTGACGCACAGCTCGGATGTGGAGTTCCTCGAGGTGCACCAAGCGGCTCCGCTGGTCGAGTTCGACGCTCAAGGCGTCGGTGAGGCGACGACCAAGGGCGGTGACGACCGGACCACCGATCACGATGCGGTGGATGTCGAGCATGGCAGCCAACGACGCACAGGCGCGAGCCAGCATGATCCCAGCCCGGTCGATCGTGGCCTCGGGCACCCTCGACACCTCCCGCCCGAACTGCGACTCGAGGCTCACCGCGCCGGCGTACAGGTCGAGACAACCCGGCGATCCACAGGGACACACCGCGCCGTCGGGATCCACCAGGAGGTGGCCGAATGCACCGAGGTGACCATTTGCGCCCGCCACGAGACGCCCATCGCGGACGATGCCGCCGTCGACCTGATCACCGAGGTACACACCGATGACCGAACCTCGATCGGGCGCGTTCGCTATCGCGTGCGCGTGCCCAGTTGAACTGAGCACCGTCGGGAGGCCGGTGGCCTCCGCCATGAGGCGACGCAGTGGCACCCCCTCCCAACCGTGCACTGCCACCGAGCGGAACTCACCGATGTCGGCCAGCACCGGACCCGGCCCAGTGACCCCGCACACCGCTGGCCGCGCCTCAGGCGGTGTGGCGGCGAGCACCCGGTCGACGAGTCGTGTCAGGGCGACCCATGGCTGACGACTCGGGGGCACCACCCGATCCCGCACTCCAACTTCTCCGTCGGGGCCAACCACGCCAGCGACCAGATGTCGGACCCCGAGGTCGACGGCGAGGACGTTGAACGGCTGTTCGCTCGGCTCGGCCTCGGACTCAGCCACGGCGCGGCCACCCGGAGGCGAGCCAGTTCGCCACCGGGGACTCGGCGAGGCGCTCACGCCCGATCAGCCTCACCTCGGAGGCGACCACCGAGGCGAGCACCAACACCACCACGAAGCCGACGAACGACAGCAGGAAGCTGACCGCCAGACCGATCACGGTGACGAAGAGTGCGATGATCGCACCGACCGCGGCAAGCGCAAGCCGGCGACGCGAGACCCGATAGCCGCGCTCAGCGAAGGTGGGATCCTGCTCGAGTTCCTGCTCGATCTGGCGGAGGATGCGCTGTTCGTCTTCGGAGAGGGGCATGACCTTGACCTCGCGGTTTCGCGGTCGGAGATGATCGCGTGACCCACATCTTGGCACCCCGAAGGCAGATCCTCAACGCGAGCGGGGCTTCAGCCCGCTGGCGCGAACGATCGACGACCGACCGAAACGCGCCCGGATCTCATCCAGCGCGCGGTCGGTGCTGTCGTGGGCGGGCTGATCAGCTTCCGACGACCACAGGTCGAGTTGCCGAACCGGCTCGACAAGATTCGATGCCGACACCCCAAGGAGACGCAGGGCACCCCGACTCATCACCTCGGCGAGCGCGGGCTCGAGCCGCGTCACGATCTCGACGGCGGTGTCGAGCGGTTCCCCGTCGGTGACCGACCGGGTGACGGTCTGGAAGTCGGCGAACTTGGCCTTCAGCGTCACTGTGCGGGCGGCCAAGGTCGATGAGCGCAGTCGCGCCGCAACCGCATCGGCCAGACGAACGAGTTCGGCTCGAGCAGTAACGATCTCGGAGACATCCGAACCGAACGTCTCCTCCTGCCCGATGGACTTCGCCGCGCGATCGACCTCCACCGGACGGTCGTCGATTCCGAGCGACAGCCGTCGAAGGTGAGCGGCCGCCGAGACCCCGATCCGGGCCTCAAGGAGCCCAGCCGGTGCCTCGACGATGTCGGGCACCCGACGAATCCCTATGTCGTGCAGTCGAGCGAGCGTCTTGGGACCGACGCCCCAGAGGCGCTCCACCGGCAGACCAGCGACAAAGGATGCCTCCTCACCCGGTGCGACGATCACCACGCCGCGACCCGGGCGCACCCCGTCGGTCGCGGCGATCGGCTTCGCCTCGACCGATGCCAACTTCGCGACGAACTTGTTGGTCGCCACGCCGACCGAGCATCCGAGCCCCACTTCCTCAGCCACCCGGGTTCGCACGAGCCGCGCGATGGCGAGCGGCTCGCCGAGCAGAGCACGCGCGCCAGTGACGTCAAGGAACGCCTCGTCGAGGGCCAGCGGCTCCACGAGCGGCGTGATCGAGTCAAAGACGGACCGAACCTGCGCGCTCACCTCGGCGTATCGGTGATGATCGGCAGGCAGAAACACTGCGTCCGGGCATCGCCTCCGCGCGGTGACTGATGCCATCGCCGAGTGGACGCCGTGACGACGCGCCTCGTAGGACGCCGCGGCCACCACTCCTCGCGAGCCATCGCCGCCCACCACGACCGGGCGACCGACGAGTTCGGGCCGCCGGAGCAACTCGACAGACACGTAGAAGGCGTCCATGTCGACGTGGAGGATCACGCGCGGTTCCCCGGCACCGGTCATCGACCCGATACTCCCACGTCGACCGGCCGCGCGGGTGGCGATAGTTTCCGGTCGATGAGTAGTCCGACTCCGACCGTCGAGGAACGTCGTCTGTCGGCGCTCCCCTCGGTGGCCGCCCGCGCCGTCGCCTTCGTTGGCGTGATTCTCGGTGGCCTGGCCGGCGGTCTCATCGGTCACTCCCTCGTCGACATCCAGTGCACCGGCGACTGCGACGTCCCGACCGCCCTCGGGCTCGTCGTCGGGGCGACCTCCGCGGCGCTCGGAATGGCCGTCGTCGGGGTTCTCGCTCTCCGCGCGATGGGCGAGTGGCGGGAGATTCAGGACCGGGAACGAGCCGGACACGCCCCGTGAGCGCCGGCCCGTTCCCCTCGGCCACCGAACTGCGAACCCTCTGCGAGCGACTGGCTGAGACCGCGGGAGCGATCGCACTTGAGGGGCGCGGACGGCGTGTCCCCGAAGCCGGCACCAAGTCGTCGCGAACGGACATGGTGACCGAGTTCGACCTCGCGGCCGAACGCTCCATTCGCGAGGTGCTCAAACGCGAGCGCCCCGGCGACGAAATCCTCGGTGAGGAGGAAGGCTCCAGCCCCGGATCCACCGGCTATCGCTGGGCGATCGACCCGATCGATGGCACCACCAACTTCGCCTACGGCCTTCCCCTGTGGGCCACCTCGGTGGCGGTGGCTCGTGAGGACACCACGATCGCCGGCGCGGTTCGGCTGCCGGCCCTCGGTCGCACCTACTCCGCCGATCTTGGCGGTGGCGCGACCCTGGACGGCCGCTCGATCACGGTCTCGAGCGCCAGCGAGATCCAGCTCGCCCTCGTTGGAACCGGGTTCGGTTACGACTCCGATCTCCGACGCCGCCAGGCGCGAACCGTCGCGGCGCTGATCGGCCAGGTGCGCGACATCCGACGAACGGGTTCCGCCGCTGTCGATCTCTGCCTCGTCGCCGATGGCTCCCTCGACGCGTACTACGAGGAGCATCTCAACGAATGGGATGTCGCCGCTGGACTCCTGATCGCTCGCGAGGCCGGTGCCACCGTTAGCGACCTCTCGGGCGGGCCGGTGCATCCCGGGTCAGTGCTGGTCTCCTCCCCGAGGACCCATGGGGCGATGCTGGAACTGCTCGGTCGGTCACGAGGCGACGGGCGCGACGGGTAACCCGGTCGCGGATCGGGCAGACTGTGGCCGTGGGAACGCGAATCCTCACCGTGGAGGACGACGAGCGGATCAGGACCGCCGTGCGCCTCGCCCTTGAGGACGAGGGCTGGACCGTCGACGAGGCTGAGAGCGGCGAGGACGCCGTCGCCATCTTCCAGACCACCCCACCAGATGTCGTGCTGATCGACATCATGCTGCCCGGCATGGACGGCTTCGAGCTCTGCCGTGGGATCAGGCGATCGAGCGACGTGCCCGTAGTGATGGTCACGGCCCGCAACGACACCCACGACATCGTCGCTGGGCTCGAGGCCGGGGCCGATGACTACCTCACGAAGCCCTTCGCCCCGAAGGAGCTATCGGCGCGTATCCGGGCCCTTCTGCGTCGCGCCCGCCCGGGATCCACCCCGCACGCCCGCCTCGTCTTCGGCGACCTCGAACTGGTTCCCGATGAGGGCAAGGTGCTGCGGGGCGGTTCGGAGGTGCACCTGACGAAGACCGAGTTCCGCCTGCTGTGCGAACTGGCCGACAACCCCGGGAAGGTGTTCTCGCGGGAGGCCCTTCTCGACAAGGTGTGGGGCTACGACTACTTCGGCGACGGTCGCCTGGTCGACGTTCACGTCCGTCGCCTCCGCACGAAGATCGAGGCCGACCCCGCGAATCCACGACATGTAGTGACCGTCCGGGGCCTCGGCTACCGCCTCCAGACGTGACCCTCATCGCCGAGGCGCCGACGCCTCGCACCCCGGCCGACCACTCAGCGGGACCCACCGGCGTCCGGCGCCGTTTGCGCGGCGGACTCCGGCGCAGGATCCTCCTCATCTTCACCCTCGGATCAGCCGTCCTCGCCGTCCTACTCGCCGGAGCGACCTACGCGCTCACGCGATCGAACGTCGTGCAGCAAACTGAGACGGCCGGCATCGAAGCGACCCGTCGCAACGCGCAGACGGTGCAGAACAATCTGCGCGGACCGGCTCCGTCGGCCCAGCCGGCCATCGACGCCCTCGAGTCGCTCGGCGTGCAACGCGCCCTGATCTGGTCGAACGATCAATGGTGGGCCTCGAGCAACCGCTATCAGGCCGCGGCGCTCCCCCAAGCCTTGGTCGACCGAGTCATCGACGACGTGATCCCGGCGCGGATGATCACCAATGTCGAGGGCGATCCCCACGTCGTCGTCGGCTGGCCCCTCGCCGAGGGCGCCGCCTATTTCGAGTTCTTCACCCTCGACGACGTCTCCACCACGCTGCAGAGCGTGCAGCTATCGCTCTACTTGGCCGGTGGGATCACGATCGCGCTCGCGGTCATCGCCGGTGTGGTGCTCTCGCGGCGCGCGGTGCGCCCGGTGGCCGATGCCGCCATGGCCGCGAAGGCCATCGCCGGCGGTCGGCTCGAGACACGGCTGGCCACCACCGCTGACCCCGATCTCGGCGCCCTCGCCGATTCGTTCAATGAGATGGCGCGAGCGTTGCAGGAGCGCATCGAGCGCGACGCACGCTTCGCCTCCGACGTCAGCCACGAGCTGCGCTCCCCGCTCATGACCCTCGCCGCCTCGATCGAGGTGATCGAGGGTCGGCGCGACGAGATGCCCGATCGGGCTCGAGCGGCCGTGGACCTGCTGTCGAGCGACGTGGCGCGGTTCCGAACGCTCGTGGAGGACCTCCTCGAGATCTCCCGCTTCGACGCCGGCGCGGTGCATCCGAATCTGGACGAGTTGCTCACCGCCGAGTTCGTGACCCAGGCGGTCGCCGTCAGTTCCCTTCCCGACACCCCGGTGGTCGTCGAGGACCGAGCCGACAACACCCTCATCACCGGCGACCGGCGACGACTGGCGCGCGTGATCGCCAACCTCATCGACAACGCCCGAATTCACGGTGGTGGGTCAGCGACGGTGCGGGTCGGGATTCCGGCGATGGACGCTGAGATCTCCCGCGTCCGTATCGAGGTGTCCGACTCCGGTCCCGGCGTCCCCGAGGAGGAGCGGCGCCTCATCTTCGAGCGGTTTGCCCGCGGCGGCGGATCGGGCAGACGTCGCGACAACGATGGGGCTGGCCTCGGTCTCGCGCTCGTGGCGGAGCACGTCCGTCTCCACTCCGGCTCGGTCTGGGTGGAGATGGGCCCCGAGGGCCTCGGGTCGGCCTTCGTGATCGAACTGCCCGCCGAGGACCTCGGAGACGAATCGTGAGTCGGATCGGAGCGTTGAGCTCCATCGCCGCCCTCACCGCCGTGCTCGTCACCGGATGCGGCATCCGACCCGACGCGGCGCCCCGGGACATCCCGATCGAGGACCGCTCGCTCCCGGCGTCACCGATCTCGGCGGCTGGAGTGTCGGGCGGGGACGCCCGGATCTACCTCCTCACACCGACCGAGCCCCGCCAGGTCCGCTCGGTGACCCGGTCGTCGGGCACCCGCGACGATCTGCTCGCCGCCCTCGTCGCCGGACCGACCGAGGATGAGCTCTCGCTTCCGCTCAGTTCCGCGCTACCAGCCGAGCTCGAGGTGCTGAGCACCCGCTCGGTGGGCTCGGTCCTCTACGTCGATCTGTCCTCGGCGATCGCCGAATTGTCGGGATCTGGCCTCACCCTTGCCGTGGCGCAGATCGTGTTCACCGCGACCGACATCGTCGGCGTCGACGCGGTTCAGCTCACCGTTGACGGACAGCGATTCCCTTGGCCTCGACCGGACGGCGCCACCACGACCGGTCTGCTGCGCTCCTTCGACTTCCCCGGCTACGCCGTGTCCGCGCAGCCTGACTATCCGGTGCTCCCCGCCCGGGTGTGAGGTTCAGGCGAAGAAGATCTCGGCGACATCGGTGAACAGCGCGAGGTCGACGGGCCGGCTCCGGCCCGCCGCCTCGGCGAGCGGGACCGTAACGATCTCACTGCCTCGGAGCGCCACCATCGAACCCCAGGCACCGCCGTGTACGGCGTCGATCGCGGCGACACCGAATCGCGTTGACAGCACGCGGTCGAAGGCGGTGGGGGTGCCACCGCGTTGGACGTGGCCGAGCAGGACCGGTCGGGTCTCGAACCCCGTTCGACGGCCGATCTCGTCGGCAACGATGTGCCCGATCCCGCCGAGTCGAGCATGTCCGAAGCGATCAACCTCAGGGTCAGATCCGCTGGCGAGGGAGCCCTCGACCGGCACCGCGCCTTCGGCCACCACCACGATTGAGGCGTACCGGCCACGGCTGTGGCGTCGGGTAAGACGCTCGCACACCTGATCGACGTCGAAGGGATGCTCGGGTACGAGCACCACGGTCGCGCCCCCGGCGATCCCCGCGTGCGTCGCGATCCAACCGCTGTTGCGGCCCATGACCTCCACGACCATGACGCGGTCGTGGCTCTCGGCCGTGGTGTGGAGGCGATCGATCGCATCGGTGGCGATCTGCACCGCGGTGTTGAAACCGAACGTGAGGTCGGTGCCGACGATGTCGTTGTCGATCGTCTTCGGCACCCCGAGGACGGGGATCCCGTGTTCTCGGTGCAGGAGTTCGGCGACGGTCAACGAGCCGTTTCCTCCGATCACGATGATGCCGTCGAGACCGAGGTCGTGGATCGTCGTCCGGACGCGCTCCACCCCGTCGCTGTGATCGAGTGGGCTGCCACGTCGCGTGCCGAGGACGGTGCCACCTCGGGGCAGGCTCCCGCGCATGCTCTCAACGGTGAGGGGCATCGTCCGACGGTCCATCACCCCGTCCCAGGCATCCAAGAAACCGACGATGTCGTCGCCGAGCACGCGTTCGCCCTTGCGCACGATGGCCCGGATCACTGCGTTGAGACCCGGGCAGTCTCCGCCCCCGGTCAGGACTCCCACTCGCACCCGTCGGATACTACGAGTGAGCGCTGCTAGAACGAACGCATGGCTTGGGATTCAACTCGTCCCGTCCCCTGGGGACGTCTCGTCCGGGAATGGATCGTCTACGTCTTCATCATGCTGGTCGTGCTCGTCCTGGTGGTCGACGGCGCCGACCGAGTCGGGGCCGTCGCGGGACTGCTCGTGTCCGGCCCCCTGTACGTCGCCTTCGGCGCCGTGCTCGCCAAGTTCGGGTACAAGCGCGACCGTCTGCGCCGTGCCCGACCCGCGGTCGCCGAACCGTCTCCCGAGCCAGCCCCTCGTCCGCGGCCGGCGCCCACCCGCCGCACCGGAGGCGGGCGCCCGCGCCGCTGAGCGATCCGAGACCGAGGGGTACGATCACTGAATGAGCGCCACCTGCGTGATCGCGATCGATGCCGGCACCACAGGAGTCCGCGCTCGGGCGGTGTACGTCGACGGTCGCCCTCCGGTCGCCTCCTACCGAGAGTTCACCCAGCACTTCCCGAACCCGGGCTGGGTCGAGCACGACCCAGACGAGATCTGGTCATCGGTGGTCACCACGCTGTCGGAGGTCATCGGTGAGGTCGGAGTCGACAACGTCGCCGCGATCGGCATCACCAACCAACGCGAGACCGTCGTCGCCTGGGATCGGACCACCGGGGAGCCGTTCGGAACCGCCATCGTCTGGCAGGACCGCCGCACCGCCGACCGATGCGAGGCGCTCACCGCAGCCGGGCACCTCGATCTGATCCGAACCCGCACAGGCCTCGTCCTCGACCCCTACTTCAGTGGGACCAAGTTCGAATGGTTGATTCGCGAGCGCTCGCTCCCGACCGATGACCGGCTCGCCCTCGGCACCATCGACTCGTGGCTGATCTATCGCCTCACCTCCGGCGCCGAGCATCTGACCGATGTGACGAACGCCTCGCGGACGATGCTCTTCGACATCGCCAACCTGCGCTGGGATGAAGAGCTCTGCGATCTGCTGTCGGTCCCGATGAGCGCGCTCCCCGAAGTGCGGCCATCGAGCGGACGACTGTGCCTCACCGCGGCCGAGGGCCTACCGACGGGCATCCCGGTCTCGGGGATCGCTGGCGATCAGCAGGCGGCGCTCTTCGGCCAGAACTGCCTGCGACCCGGTCAGGCGAAGAACACCTACGGCACCGGCAGCTTCATCCTCCTCAACGTCGGCGACTCATGCCCCGAGCCAACCCCCGGCATGCTGACCACCGTTGCTTGGCAACTCGCCGACGGTTCTGTCACGTATGCCCTCGAAGGGGCGGTCTTCGTGACCGGTGCCGCCATTCAGTGGCTGCGCGACGGCCTCGGCATCATCTCCGAGGCCGCGGAGATCGGCCCGCTCGCCGCTTCAGTCACCGATTCCGGTGGTGTCTATGTGGTTCCGGCCTTCGCCGGTCTCGGCTCACCGTGGTGGGACCCGTGGGCGCGGGGCACGATCTGCGGTCTGACGCGAGGATCCTCGAAAGCGCATCTGGCTCGCGCGGTCGTTGAATCGATGGCGTATCAGGTGCGCGACGTCGTCGACGCCATGGTCGCCGCGAGCGGTGTTCCGATCACCGACCTCCGCGTCGATGGCGGAGCCTCCGTGATGGACCTGCTGCTCCAGTTCCAGGCTGACCAACTGGGAGTCCGCGTGATCCGCCCCGCCGACCGCGAGTCGACCGCGCTCGGCGCCGCCTATCTCGCGGGCCTCGCCGAGGGGGTGTGGCCCAATGAGGAGTCGCTCGCCGCAGCCTGGTCCGTCGAGGCCACGTTTGAGCCCGAGCCTGACCGGACGCTCGCCGACCTCGGCCACGGCGAGTGGTTGCGGGCCGTCGAGCGGTCCCGTGGTTGGGCCGCGAGCTGATCTGAATTAGTCGAGCAGGCTCGCGGCAACCCGCATGATCGCGTCGACCCGATCGCGCTCACGGGTGTGAATGGGTCGGCTCGCTCGGCGTGCCACGAGCACGGGTCCGTCGGGCCGACTCGACCAGAAGACGTCGCTCTCGGGCCCAGCTGACAGGGGATGCTCGCGCCCACGGCGGTAGGGATCGAGCGCACCCACCTCGGGCAGATCACCCACTCGGGCCATCTCTACCCCGTCACGGAGGAGGACCGCCCAGTCGGCGCCAATCAGTTCAGCAAGTAAGGAAACGAGCGTCGCTCGACGCTCACTGGGTGCCACCTCGGCCACCTCGGCGATGAGCGCCAGGGCGGCGAGGTCAGGGTCGACATGTCCTCCCTCGATCGCTCGGACATCCTCCACAGCGACCCCGTCAACAGCGTCGATCTCGCTGACCATGAGCGCGACCAGCCCGTCATCGGGCAGCACCACGACGAGCTCGTCGATCACGCTGCCCGCTCCGCTCTCGAGCACCTCGATACCGAGGACGTCGCCGCGAACAGCGCCTATGCGGCTTGCCACCTGTCCAAGAGCGCCTGGGCGATCGGGCAACCAGACCCGGACGACGACGGTGTGCACGGCGAAAGGCTACGACGGCGCGGTTTCAACCGTGTGACGAGCCGGTACGGATCAACCGAGCTTGACGAGGCCGCGCTTCAGGTTGCGCATCGCCTGCGTGATGCGCTGCTCGTTCTCGATCAGCGCGAAACGAACGAAACCCTCACCACCGGGGCCGAAACCGACACCGGGCGAGAGCGCGACATCGCACTCGCGGACCAGCATCGAGCAGAACTCCACTGAGTCCATCTCGCGATAGGCCTCGGGAATCGGCGCCCACACGAACATCGTGCCTCCGGGCTTCGGCACATCCCAGCCGATCTTCGCCAAGCCGTCGATGAGGGTGTCGCATCTGCTCTCGTAGATCGAGCAGATCTCCTTCGGGTAGTCGGGCTCCTCCCGGAACACGACGGTGGCCGCGATCTGCACCGGCTGGAACATCCCGTAGTCGAGATAGCTCTTCAACTTGACGAGGGCCTGCACGACCTCGGCGTTGCCCACCATGAACGCGGAGCGCCAACCGGCCATCGAGAACGACTTCGTCATCGAGTACTGCTCGACAGCGACATCCTTGGCTCCCTCCGCCTGCAAGATGCTCGGGGGGCGCACTCCACCGAAGCCGATATCGGCGTAGGCGAAGTCGTGGACCACGATCATCTCGCGCTCTCGGCAGAAGTCGACCACGCGCTGCATGAAGGCGAGGTCGACGCTTGCCCCAGTCGGATTGTGTGGGAACGAGATCACGAGCACCCTCGGCTTCGGCCAACCCACTTCGTAGGCGGTGTGGAGCGACTCGAAGAATCCCTCCTCAAAGTCGTCGCGGTCATCGGGATTGCTGAGTCCGCGGATCGGCACCTGACGGAGATCAGCGCCGGCGAAGAGCGGTCCGTACATGTGGATCGGGTACGAGGGAGTCGGCACGATGGCGGCGTCGCCACGTTCGAGGAGCACCCACATGAGGTGCGAGAAGCCCTCCTTGGAACCAATGGTGTTGGTGATCTCAAGTTCTGGATCGAGATCGACGCCCCAATTGGTGGCGTAGTACTTCGCGACCTCTTCGCGGAGGCGCGGCAAACCGCGACTGAGTGAGTAGCGATGGTTGCGCGGATTCCTCGCCGCCTCGGCGAGCTTCTCAACGGCGATGTCGGGCGAGGGGATGTCGGGGTTGCCGAATCCGAGATCGATCACATCGGCTCCCGACCGGCGTGCCTCGAGCTTCAGGCCGTTGATGATCGTGAAGACGTAAGGAGGGAGGTTGGTGATCCGGCGAAACTCCACACCGGCACGCTACCGGCGCACCGGTTGCTCAGGTCTCGTGGAGGAGTGCGGCGCCGACCGCCCCGGCGCGCTCGCCGAACTCGGCGAACTTCACTCGCGGATGGGGACGAAGATCGGGTTGGTAGAGCAACTCACCGAACCATCGTTGGATCGGCCCGAGGTAGAGATCGGAGCCGGCCGCGAGACCTCCGCCGAGCACGAAGAGATCGGGGTCCAAGATGTTGGTGAGGTTGACGAGACCGAGCGCGACCCAGCGGCCGAAGGCGTCGATGACTCGGAGCGAGTCGTGGTCCCCCTCGCGGGCCGCCGCCTGGACGTGCTCGCCGCGCACCGACTCCGGGTCTCCCCCGGCCAACTCGAGCACCCTCGAGACCCGCCGGCCGACCGCGTACTCCCGGGCGAGGCGCGCGAGGCCGGACCCGGAGGCGTAGCGCTCCCAGCATCCCTGGCGTCCGCAAGGGCACGGTGGCCCATCGGGGTCGACGACCATGTGTCCGTACTCACCGGCGAATCCGTGTGCGCCTCGCTGGAGGGCCCCTCCGGCGACGACACCCCCTCCGATGCCCGTGCCGAGAGTCACGAGCATGAGGTCGTCGCTGTCGCTACCGGCTCCGAGTCGCCACTCGGCCAGCGTGCCGCAGGTGGCGTCGTTATCGACCCGCACGGGCTGATCGAGGCGTGCACCAAGCAGACCGGCCACGTCGAAGTCGGCGACACCGTCAAGGTTGGGAGCTGCGCGCAGGACGCCGGCGTAGGTGACCAGACCAGGCACTCCGATACCGACCGTGACCACCGGACCGATGCGGGTCTCGACATCGGACACCATCGCAGCGAGGGTGTCGATGAGAAGCGGGAGACTGCCCGGGCCCCTTGGGGTTGGCTGTCGGGCCTCGTCGATGACCGCTCCGGCATCGTCGAGAACCACTCCGAGGCACTTCGTGCCACCAACATCGATACCGAGACGGAACCCGTTCGTCACGAGCAGCGGTGCCCCGGTCGGTCTCCGGGCACGCTCAGGCCTCGGCCAGGTCCTTGAGGCCGCGGACCGCATTGAGGATGCGGCGCTCGGCGCGGCGCTTCACGAAGCCGGGAAGCGGGACGACCAGCTCAATGGCGAGGTCGTAGGTGACCTGAGTGCGCGAGTCGTCGACCGACTCGAGCGTGTACGCCCCGTCGATCGACCGCTGGATGTCGCCGTCGACCATCGACCAGACGAGGCGAGCGGGCGCGGAGGAGTAGTCGTACCGGAGCGTGTAGTGGGTGCTCCGACCGAGCGCGGAAGCGCGGAACTCGACCTCCGTCGGGCGCCCCTCGTCGTCGCGCGCGCGGACCACGACCTCCTTCACATCATGGGCCCAGTTCGGATAGCCCTCGATGTCGGTGGCGATCGACCAGACCCGGTCGATCGGGGCTTCGATGGTGATCGTCTCCGAAGCGCTGTCAGCCATGGTCCTCATTCTGCCCGATCGGCCCCTGCTCGGGTGTGACAGCCGAACGTCGGGGTTCGAAGCGGCCATGATGGGCCGCCCACAGTCCATTGAGACCGAGCCCGAGCATCGGCACGAGGAACCCGACCGCGAGTGACGACCCAGGGTTGCCATCGGGGCCGTTCGGTCGTGCGAGCGTCGTGGTGAGGGCGACGATGATCTGCACCGCAAGCGCCGAGTTCATCACCCTCGTCACCGGCGAGGGCACCGACGGGCCGAGGAGCAAGAAGAGTTGCGTGACCGAGATCTCCTCGGTTCTCGATCGCTGGACGGCGTTGAAGAAGCCCCAGAGGAAGGCCGCCACCCCGACCGCGAAGAGCGCGAGCGCGGTGATGGCTCCCACCCATTGCGCCGTCGTCGAGAACGAGGCGGCGGCATAGGCCGCCGTCACCACGAACACCGCGGTCAATCCGAGGTGCACCCGAACGAGGGCGTCGGCCATCACGCCGGACTCGGAGCGCTCGGTCATGTCGCTCCGAGCACTTCCGCGAGTCGCGCCGACAGGAGGTCGTAGGTGAAATGGCGCTCGGCCCGCTCTCGGGATCGCTCCCCCATGCGAGCAAGTCTCGCAGGATCGTCGAGTAGCGAGTTGAGCGCTGCGGCGGCGTCGTTCACTGAATCGGGACGGTCGACGACCAGACCGGTGGCCCCGTCCTCCACGGCCTCAGCCGCTCCCCCGCTGCTCCCGGCCAGTTGTGGGACACCACACGCGGCAGCCTCGAGGAAGACGATGCCGAAGCCCTCCTGCTCGAGGCCGGCCCACCGAGTGCGACAGAGCATCGAGGCGACATCTCCGATCGCGTACAGCGCGGGAAGGTCGGCATCAGGAACCCGACCGAGCAGGCTCACCGGGGCGCCGGTCTCGGCGACTAGGCGCCGGAGTCGTCGGTCATCGCGGCCGGCACCGGCGATCAGCACCCGCAGGTTCGGCCGAGCCGGGGCGAGTCGGGCGGCAGCCCTGATGAGTACGTCGAAGCCCTTTCGAGGAACCAGACGCGACACCGCGACCACGACCTCGTGCTCGGATCGCAACCCGCGACGCGACCGAGCAGCAGCTCGCTCGGCGGCTCCGAGCGGACGGAACCGATCGACGTCCACCCCGGGCGGGATCACCGTGATCGGGAGCTCGCAGCGCGCAGCGCGCTCCGCCTCGACCGCCGCGTACTCCCCCGCCGAGATGACCAGGCTCGCCCCTCGCAGCACCTTCGCGAGCAGAGGACGCGTCACCGGAAGCCGTCCGGGCACCGTGACTTCGGCTCCATGCAGAACGACGGCGTAGGGCAGGCCGAGTCGAGGACCGATCATGCCGAGGGGTACGGCGGGGTCGAGGACGACGAGTTCAGATCCGGTGCGAGCGACCGCTTCGGTGACCCGCGAGACCATCAACCGATGCGGGAGCAGCACCGGCTCCCGAACGCGCTCGATCGCGAACGGCTGCGCCGCATCGAAGGCGGCCGCATCGCGGTGCGGGCTGGTCAGCACCGCGAAGGACTCGGGAGGCAGGCGCCGCCACCACTCCCAGAGGAGCGACTGGATGCCTCCCACCTTGGGTGGGAAGTCGTTGGTGACGAGCAGATGTCTCATCGGGCGGCCTCCTCGACCGTCTCGGCCCGACCGCGCTCGCGGAGCCGCTCGAGCGACCACCGCGCGTGCTCGGCGAGCATCGGCTGATCACCCTCGGCAAGACGTTGAAGAGCAGCGACCGTTGGCCCATCCCCGGGTGCGGCGGTGTTGCCCAGGACGATCACCGCGTTTCGGCGGAGCCAGATCGGATCGCGATTGGCGAGGTACCAGCGTCCATATCGATCGAGCAACGTCTCATCATCGGAGCCGAGGAGCTCGAGGGCGTCGACGTGGGAGGGTCCACTCTCGCCGAGGGCCTCGGTGGAGCGCGGGCTGAGTCGCACGGTTGGCGGGCAGGCCTCCTGACAGTCATCGCAGCCGTAGAGACGATCTCCGAGCGCCTCCCGGTACTCGACTGGGAAGGTCCCCGGCTTCTGCATGAGCCAGGCGAGACAGCGCCGCGCGTCGATCACCCCGGGGGCAACGATGGCCCCAGTCGGACAGGCGGGCTCACATCGCGAGCAGGTACCGCAACCGTCGCCAACCGGATCTGAGCGCGGGTAGTCGGCGGTCGTGACGATCGACCCGAGGATGAAGAAGCTCCCAGCACCCGAGATCAGCAGGTTGGCGTTGCGGCCGAACCAACCCAGCCCGCCCAGATAGGCGGCCTCTCGATCGACCAGGGAGTTGTCATCGGCGAAGGCGACCGCCCGGTGGCCGGCGGCCCGAATGAGTCGCGCTTCGGCGCGCAGCGCTCGTCGGAGATCCTCGTAGTGGTCGGCTCGGGCGTAACGGGCCACCCTCGCCCATCCGGGCCGAATCGGTTCGGGCTCGACACCTGCCGCGTACGGCATCGCCGCGACGATGATCGATCGGGCGCCGTCGACCGCGCGCCGAGGATCGGTAGAACGCTCGGGGTCTCGGTAGGTGAACTCCATCGAGTCGGCCAGTCCGGCCGAGCCACGCTCCTTGAGTGCTGACCGCGCGCGGTCGAGCACCTCGGCCGGAGCCACACCGAGCGCGGTGATGCCCTGCCCTGCGAGACGATCGCGGATCTCGTCGAGCGTGGGAAGTGGAGCGTCGCGTCGCATGTCGGTGTCCTCCGGTCGAGTGACCGCTCACCTGCCCCAGAGGAGGTCGGCGAAGACCGGGCTGTCGACGAGGTTGGCGCCGAGGGCGCGGGCGTCGGTCCGGATCGCCCGGTCGTCGGTGACGACGACGACGGGACGGCTGACGGGCACTCGGCCAAGCTCCTCCCGGATCGTGTCGTCGGCATCGACACCCTCGGGCGAGTACAGGACTCGGACGTGCCGACGCGCCGGAGCATGAGCGCCGACGATGTTGGCTCCGTCGATGGCCACCACGATGTCGGCCCCCGTGCGGGCCGCGAGCTGTTCGCACCCGCTGAGGAGC